>Ga0164318_10005270_pt1 | contig 12494 bp, 9 predicted proteins | sample GuaBasSedimGuay9_FD_113734 | JGI IMG/M metagenome (GOLD analysis project Ga0164318, IMG submission 113734) | Subseafloor sediment microbial communities from Guaymas Basin, Gulf of California, Mexico - Guay9, Core 4571-4, 0-3 cm | ecosystem: Environmental > Aquatic > Marine > Hydrothermal vents >... | reverse complement strand
TTTTCCGTAGTTGTTCGGTCAACTCACTCTTGGGGATTCCCGTTGCACGAGAGACGGCGGTGCTGCTTCCTCATTATACCGCATTTTGCGCCCTGCGCCAAAGAACACGAGCCCTTCCGCACCTCAATTTACCAATCTACCAATCTACCAATCCACCAATCTACCGACCTACCGACTTCTCTCCCTCCTCTCAGATAGACACGCACCACCCTCGGCAACAGGCCCGTAGTCACCTCGTAGTTGATCGTCTCGGCCCAGCGGGCGACTTCCTCGGCCGGGATGTGTCCCTCCCCCTGCCGCCCGATCAGCACCACCTCATCGTGTAGCCGCACGTCAAGGATGTGGCTCACGTCCACGACGAACTGATCCATACACACGCGCCCGACGATGGGGGCCCGCTGCCCGTGGATCAGGACCGCCCCCCGGTTGGAGAGGATACGGTGGTAGCCGTCGCCGTAACCGACCGGCACCAGAGCCACCCGTGTGGGCTTATCAGTGATGTAAGTCCGGCCATAACTGATGCTGGCTCCGGCGGGCAGCGTACGCACGCGGGCAACCCGACTTTTGAGCGTCAGCGCCGGACGCAGTGGGACGGCTGGCTCCACCTCATCCGAGGGGCGCAACCCGTACAGAGCGATGCCGCAGCGCACCATATCCAGCGCCATCTCCGGCAGGTCGAGCGTGGCGGCGCTGTTGGCCACGTGTTTTAGGGGAAAGGTGAATCCTGCCGCCTCCAACCGTTTCACCACGTCCATGTAGATGCCGAACTGGTGGCGGGTGAAGGTCTTGTCGGCCAGGTCGGCTACGGCGTAGTGGGTGTACAACCCTTCCAGCACCAACCCCGGTAACCGGCTCAGGAAGCGCACGAAATCGAGCACCTCGTCGGGCAGGAGGCCATAGCGGCTCATACCGGTGTCTATCTTAACGTGGATGGGCAGCGGTTTGCCTGCGGCCATCGCCGCTGCCGACAGTGCCTCGGCCTGGGGCTGGCTGTTGACCGTCGGGGTCAGGTCCCAGCGCACGATGCGCTCTGATTCGGCAGGGAGAGTGTAGCCCATAATGAGGATAGGGGCAGTGATGCCGGCCTGACGGAGTTGCACCCCCTCCAGGGTGCGGTGCACTGCCAGACGGGTGGCACCACCCTCCATCGCCGCCCGTGCCACTGGTACCGCTCCGTGGCCGTAGGCGTTGGCCTTGACGGTGACCATCAACTCCGCTTTTCCCCCAGCGTGTGCCTTCAGGCTGGCAGCGTTGAGGGCGATGGCGTCCAGATCAATCTCTGCCCAGGTCAGAACATCGTCCAGTTGCATCTCAGAACACGGACTGGCAGGATAAACGGATAAAAAGCCCCCACACCCAGGACGAGAGAACTGCTTCCTGCCTCCTGCCTCTTGACGCCTCACCCGCCCAGATAAGCCTTCTTTACCTCCGGATTGGCGGCCAGTTCTGCCGCTGTCCCTTCCAGGACGATGTTCCCCGTCTCCAGCACGTACCCACGGTGGGCCAGTTTGAGGGCCATATTCGCATTCTGTTCCACCAGCAGAATAGTCGTGCCCTGGGCGTTGATCTCCTTAAGAGTCTCGAAAATATCGCGCACCAGGACGGGGGCCAGGCCCATTGAGGGCTCGTCGAGGAGCATCAGCCGACCACGGGTCATCAGCGCCCGGCCCACGGCCAGCATCTGCTGCTCACCGCCGCTCAAAGTTTCCCCTCGCTGGTGCTTACGCTCCTCCAGCCGGGGGAAGATCTCGAACACCCGCTTGAGATCTTTCCGGACTTGGGCTTTGTCTTTGCGGGCGTAGGTTGCGAGCATAAGATTCTCCAACACCGACAGATTGCCGAAAATGCGGCGTCCCTCGGGCACCTGGGAGATGCCGAACTTGCTCACCACCTGGTGAGGCTCATACTGGAGCAGGTCTTCACCCTGGTAGATAATGCTTCCCCCTATGACTTTCCCACCCAGTTCTGCCACGTGGGGAATCTGGCGGGAGATGGTCATCAGGGTGGTGGACTTGCCAGCGCCGTTGGCCCCGATGAGGGTCACGATCTCCCCCTCGTCCACATTGAAAGAGATGCCGTGCAGGGCCTCGATATTGCCGTAGTTCACTCGCAGGTCTTTCACCTCAAGCAGCATCAGAATGCCTCCTCGCCCAGGTAAGCCTCGATCACCCTGGGATTATTCTGAATCTCCACCGGCGTGCCCTCGGCAATAGTCTCCCCAAAATCAATGACCTTAATCCGCTCGCAGATGTTCATAATGACTCGCATCTGGTGCTCGATGATCCAGATGGTCAGGCCAAAGTCCTGGCGGATCTGTTGGATGAGTTTCATCAGTTCCCCAATCTCACCCGGATTCATCCCGGCCGCCGGTTCGTCAAGCAGCAGCACGCGGGGCTCGGTCGCCAGCGCCCGTGTGATCTCTACCTGCCGCTGTGCACCATAGGGCAGATTCTTGGCCTGCTCCTGCGCATACTTCTCCAGGCCGAACACCGCCAGCAATTCCAAAGCCCGCTCTTTGATCTGTTCCTCTTCCTCTCGGTACCGTTGGTTACGCAAGATGGAGTCCACCAGGCCGTACTTAATGCGAGAAGCGTGGGCAATGCAGACGTTGTCCAGCACCGTCAACTCGTTCCATAGCCGGATGGTCTGGAACGTGCGTGCGATGCCCTTAGCCGTAATCTGATGGGGCCGCAAGCCGACCAGGTTCTCGCCGTTAAACCACACCTCCCCCTTAGTGGGTTTATATGCCCCGGTGACCAGGTTGAAAATCGTCGTCTTGCCTGCCCCGTTGGGGCCGATCAATCCGACCAGTTCGCCTTCCTCCAGGTCGAGGTTAAAATTGTGAACAGCCCGCAGCCCACCAAACCAATGGGTCAGACCCTTAATCTGAAGCAAGGGCATAACTCTCCTCCTCAGAACCGAAGATTGCCCGCAATCTGGGGAAGACATCGCTCAATTCCTTGTTGCCCAGGATACCGGTGGGACGGAAAAGCATCATCACCACGAGGAGCAAGGGGATGACCACCCACTTGAACACCCCCAGAGGCCGCAGGACCTCCAGAAGCAGGGTGAAGCCGATGGCGCTGATAATGGAGCCACTGATAGAACCCATCCCCCCCAGGTAGACCATGACCATGACCTCAGTAGACTTGAGGATAGTGAATGTTCCGGGGTTGATATAGCCGCCAGGCCAGTGGGCGAACAGCCCGCCCGCCAGCCCAGCCAATCCGCACGACAGCATGAAGGCTATAACTTTAATGCGGCGGGTGTTGACGCTCATCAGTTCGGCCGCAATCTCATCTTCACGGATGGCCTCCACCCCCTTGCCCAGAGTAGAGGATACAAATCTATGGACGATAAGGATGGTGATGATCATCCCGATAAACGTCCAGATAAGCAACCACGGCGCATTGAAAACGTCGGCCATGTTGTTCATCACCCGCTTCATACCCACGAACCCCCGGGGCCCGCCGATGAACTCCATGTTCTCGATGGCGCTTTTGACGATGTAGTTGACAGCCAGGGTGATGATGGCCAGATAGTCACCACGGGTTCTGAAGGAAGGGATGGCGATCAATAGCCCCGCCAGCGAGGCGGCGACAGCGCCGATAATCAGGGCCACAGGAAACAGCGGGATGGCCCAGGCGGCAGGGAGGACAGGGGGACCAAACACCTTGTCCTCGGCAAACAACCAGACGGTCAAGATGCTGGTCACATAGGCCCCCACGGCCATAAAGCCAGCATGCCCGCAGGAGAACTCCCCCATGTAGCCGTTGATCAGATTCAGGCTGACCGTCAGAATGATGTTGATGCCCATAAACAGAAAGACCAGTTGCCAGTACTCATTGAAAATGCGCAACCAGGAGCCGCCTATAATCACCACAAAGAGCAACAGGACAACCAGAGGTAGATATGGTTTTCTCATTGTCTTCGTCCTCTCCTCTCACGCATCACGCATCAGATCTTCTGTCTCCTGGCCACACCGAAAATACCGGTCGGCCTGATGGTCAGAATCACTAACAGAATGGTGAAAGATACCAGGTCGCGATAGGTGGAGGACAGCCACTCGAAACCGGGGACCTGGCCCAGGGCAACGACGAAAATCTCGATGAATCCCAGGAGAAAGCCGCCTACCATGGCCCCTCTGATTTCCCCAATCCCGCCCACCACGGCGGCAATGAAAGCCTTCCAACCGATGAGAATGCCCATATCGAAACTGAGGACGTGATAGGCAGAGCCGTACATAATGCCAGCCAGTGCCGCTAACGAGGACCCAATGACGAAAGTTGCGGCAATGATGGTATTCACAGGCACGCCCATCAAAGGTACGGCCACCTTATCGTAAGAGATGGCCCGCATGGCTATGCCTATCTTAGTGCGGCGTAGGAACATCTCCAGGCCGATCATCACCACCACGGACAACCCGATGACGATAAGTTTGATGTTAGTGAAACTCACACCTCCCACTGTGTAGACCTGGGTCGGGATGAGTTCGGGAAAACCACGGTCAGCAGCGCCCAGCGTGGAAAGATTCAGATATTCCAGAAAGAGACCGATCATCAGAGCGGTGATGACCAGGTACAGGCGGTTGGCACCTCGCTCCCTCAGAGGCCGATAGGCTACCCGCTCGATCGTCACACCCACTCCTGCTGTTAGAATCATCGAGCCCAGTATGGTCAGCGCCAGGATGACCCACGACGGGAGGGCCAAAGCGGTGCCGGCTCCCAGACCCAGTAGGAAAGTAGCGATGAAGAATCCTATATAAGCACCCACCATAAAAATGTCACCATGGGCGAAGTTGATCAGCAACAACACGCCGTAGACCATAGTGTAGCCCAGAGCAATCAAGGCATAGAAACTGCCCCACTGCATAGCGTTGAGCAGGTGCTGAAGAAAAATGCCTAACGTCATATGTGCCTCCCCTAAACAGGAGCAATCCGTTGGTCCTACAAATCCATATTCTAGCACCAGTGAGAAGAGGGGCCTGAACATGGAGGCCCCTCTTCTCTCTAAAATTATCCCCTCTCTGGGCTAAGGAGAAGTAGAGAGATGCAGAGGGGGTACTTAAATGCCTTATGGGCAGGCCTGATCGTAGAAGGTGAACTTTCCGTTCTTGATCTGGACGATCACTGCACACTTGATGGGGTCACCTTCTTCGGTGAAGGTCATCCGGCCCGTGATGCCCTCATAGTCCTTAATCTGTGCCAGAGCGTCGCGGACGCACTTGCGATCCTGCGCCAGATCGCCTGTTATCGCGCCGCAGTTCTGGATGGCCTGCATCAGGATGCCTATCGCGTCCCAGGTCAAGGCGGCCACATCGCCGGGGGTCTCGCCATAAGTCGCTTCGTACCGATCAATGAACTCTTTGGTAGCGCCCGTCGCGCCCTCGGCGGCGTAGTGGGTGCTGAAGAACAGCCCCTCACAGGCGTCTCCGCACAGTTCCAGCGTCTTGGGGTCACCCCAGGAGTCCGAACCGACGATGACCTGTGGCAGTCCCAGTTCCCGGGCCTGCTTGACGATGAGCGGCACCTCGTTGTAGTACTGGGGTGTGAACAGCACCTCGGCGTCTGTGCCCTTGATCTTGGTCAACTGGGCGCTGAAGTCCGTGTCGCCGGTGGTGAAACTCTCGAAGGCGACCACCGAGCCTGACCCGTGCAGTTCCTCCCAGGCATCGCGGAAGTTCTCAGCCAACCCCTTGGGGTAATCAGAGGCTACATCGTATAGCACAGCCGCCTTGCTGAAGCCGAACTCATTGGTCACGAAGTTGGCCACCACCGGTCCCTGGAAGGGATCGAGGAAACAGGCGCGGAAGACCCAAGGGCGGTTCAGAGTGGTGTTGGGGTTAGTGGACCAGGGGCTGATCATGGGGGTCTCGTTCTCATTGGCCACCTCACCGGTGGGCACTGCCTGCTTGCTGGCCTGCGGGCCGACGATGGCCAGTACCCTATCCTGCGTGATCAGTTTGGTCGCTGCCGCTGTGGCCGATTCGGCTTTGGATTCGTTGTCCTCTATGATCAATTCGATCTTGTATTTCTTGCCGCCTACATCCAGTCCCCCAGCACCGTTGATGTCTTCGACTTTCATCTCTGCTGCACGTTGGGACTGGGTACCCACGTAGGCGATGTCGCCCGTCATAGGCACATCAAGCCCAATCTTGATCGTCGCTGGCGCTTTGGGGCCACAACTGGTGAGAGAGGGGACGATCGTGATCAGGGCCAGGAGTATAAACGTGACTTTTCTAAGCATGGTTATCTCCTCCTTAGAAAACTACATTAAGGTATGGTATTTTTGTGACGAAGACGGGGGAAATCCATAATTGGATCTTTGGCGTTGCACCTCCTTTCCTGTGGGGTCGAGAATCTTGTCTGTCACCCAACGCTGTGATTATACTTGGAGACCCTCTCAAACCACCAGTTGCGCTTAGTGATTGTATTATAGCATCTAATCACCCAGGTTGCAAGTACATTTTCCACCCCCGCAAGCCGAGGGCCGCACCCGCGCTTGACAGTCGGTTTCCCGTATGATAACATACCGGCATCCGTGTTTCTTGTTGTCGTAATCGTGCGCAATTTGCGAGACGCGGCGTTGGCCGATCAGCAGGACTCTACCAATTTTGATTCTCCAACTCAGCGATGAAATCATCCAATTCCCCTCTCTGCTCAGCCGGGGCGAGGTCTCTGGCCGCCCTGGCTTCCTCGATGGCCCGATCAACCTCTCCAATTCCTGCGTAATAGTCGGCCAGCGTGAGGTGGGCCTCGATGATTGAGTCCCTCAAGATCTGCCCCTGGGCGGTCGGGGCCATCGCCAGAACCTGCTGATAGTAGGATAAGGCCACTTCCAGCCTCTCGGCCTTCTCAGCCGGATCGTCCGTCACATCGGCCCAGGCGTGGTGCAGGTTCGCCAGATTGCCATAGTGATCCGGATCCAGAGGACTGAGTTCCTTGGCCCGCTCCAGGGCCTCCTGGGCTTTACTAAACCAATATTCCCTCTGCCCTGTGACCGGTTGAGCCTTCTTCAGATAAGCGTGACCGAGAAGGCGATAATAGTGGTCCTGCCTGGGCGCCAGTTCCAAAGCCCACTGGTAGAGGGCGATACTCCTGTCCCATTGTCCAGCCTCTTGATAGGCCCGACCAAATGCGGAGTAAATGTCCGCTCTAACGACGTCCAGATTGGTTCTGAAGATCAGCACGATGACCACCGCGGCCAGGATGGGGTAGAGCCACCCATTGCCATGCTCTTCAGCACGATGCGGAACGGACGTCCTTTTCAGCAAGACCAGAGCAAAGGTGATGAGGATGAGGAAGAGGCAGAGATAGTAGGTTAGGGCAATGTTCGCCGGGACGTCGAAGAGTCGGAGGCTGGCAATGTGGAGGGGAACAAAAACGAGGAGACATCCCAGGGAGGCAAGGGAATAGACCAGCAGCGAGCCGATCCGGACAGGCTGCTCATCTGCCTCCGCGATGACGACACCGCCGCCCAGAAGCCAGACAAGTACAAAGAGCCCCACAATGGCGAGGTTAGATCGGAGATCGAGGGCAGGCGTGATGAAATCGAAACCGAGGGTGATGAGCAGCAGCCCAATCAACAAGGCGTGAGAACCGAGCGAGGCGCGGTGCACGGAAGCCGTCTGCGCTTTCCCCCTGCTCCTCCTGCGCCCCTTCTTACCCCACCTGTCCCTGGATCGAGCCGGGACCGGCTCTCCTTCCCGCGGAAGAGCGGTGACCGCCGTCAGTGCCGCATAGACCCAGAAGGTTGTGCGGGTGGTGGTGACGGCGATGCCCGATTGGATCTCGATGAAGTGGGCCACGATGGCCGAGAGCAGGGCGATGAGCAACACCTGGTTGCGGCCGTCCCAGGTTTCCCTTTTCTGACGCCGAAGGAGGAACAGGACCAGATAGACGACCAGAGCCGCCAGCATGCCGGCCGGAATGCCTACCCCGGCGAACCGGAGCGCCCCATCCAGAAGCCAAGGGAGCAGTACACCCAGCGCCCCTCCTATTGCCAACAACGCCGCGAACTGTGTCTGCTGTTGGCGGCCCCCGATCAGGCCCAGCCCCTTGAAGCCATAGTAAAACAGGCTGCCAAACAGCAGGAGATAGACGGCGACACCGATGAGGCCCGTGGTGACCAACGCATCGAGGGTCTCATTGTGAGCACGGTCGGCAGTCCGCCCGGGTCCTTCGAATTGGACGAGCGCCGGTGATAGGTAGGGGTAGAAGGCCAGGTCCATCGTCTCCGGCCCGTATCCAAAGATCATCCGCGTAAGGCTGGCGGTGCTCATTTGAACAGCGCCTTCCCAGATCAGGATTCTCACTTTGAAAGTGCTTGTCTCGATAATCGTGCCCAGCCGCTCTACGTAGGGCAACTCTCGTAGCGCGGCGAGAGGAGTATTGGGTAGGTTCAGCGTAGCCAGGAGGAGACCCAGCATCACGGCCAGGCTAATCACCACCAGCGCCAGCCCTCTCTTGCCTTTTGAGATCGCCAACAGGAGGAAGAAGAAGAACAGCCCGCCGAGGAGGCCTAGAAAGGGGCCCCGGCTCTGAGTAAACACGATGCTCAACAACTGAATGACCAGAACGAAGGGGTAAAACACCACCGGGATGAGGCGAGAGAGGAGGCTCTTGCGGCCTTCGATGAGCGCCGAAAAGGACTTCACAGCCTGCCTTATCGTTAGAGGAACGACCATGATGAGGTAAGCGGCAGCGAAGATGGGATTGCCTAACGAAGAGGCCACCCTCTCTCCAAAGGCTCCGCCCCACGGCCCTGGGGCAAGTTCATAGTGCTGGATGAAGGCGTGCAAGGAGACGGGTAGACTGGCGAGGACGGTGAACGTCACCAGTCGTTCCCGTTGCTCCTGGGTGCGCAGGGTTTGGAGGATCAAGAAGAAGATCGCGATGTAGGCGAGAGTCGTGTAGGTGCCCTGGCGTCGGTCGTATGAACCCCACAGGCTAACGTAAGGCCAAATGGAGGTGAGAGTGGTCAGGACATAGACACCGATCAGCAGCAGGGCGGGCAGCACCAGGGGTCTGAGCAGGAAGTCCTTCACCTGTTGGGTGAGGCCAATCCCCGACAGCGGCTTGCCTCTCTGTTCCTCCACCGTTCTGACCGCCCATGCCAGGGACATAACCAGGGCGATGGAGCGCAGTATGCAAACCTTGTTCACCTCGTAAACACTCTCAGAGCAGACGTTGAAGACCAGAGGCGCGACAATAACCGCCGCCAGCCAACCGGCCTCGATCAGCCTGTCACAAAAAACGCCCAACCTGGTTCGCATCATCCCTGCCGATTCGCTGCCCCGCTGTCTCGCTGACCCACTGCCTCATCAGACTTCCCAGGCCAGCCAATGGCACCGAGAGCATAAGATTGAATTATCCCTCGAATCACCGGTTTCCTTATACTTTCTTGCCGGATACACTACCGGCGTCTTTCATCCCGCTAGGACATAGGGCGGTTTTGGTAACTGCCTCGACTCAGCGCTCCGTCTCCACCCACATCTGCACCCCGTCGCTGATGACCTCGACCACGCCTTGCTCATCGGTGCGGTAGACCGGCAGCCCCTCCAGCCGCTCCACCACTTCGGCGCAGGGATGGCCGAAGCGATTGTCGGCCCCTACGCTGATGACCACCACCTCGGGGTCCACCGCATCCAGAAACTCCTGCGTCGTCGAACTGCAACTCCCGTGGTGGGCCGCCTTCAGCACCGTGCTCCTCAGTGGCGCTCCCTCCACCACCAGCCGATGTTCCACCTCAGCCTCGATGTCTCCCGGTAGAAGCACCGACACCTGCCCGTATGTCAGCCGTGTCACAACCGAGTTGTTATTGGCTTCCTCTAGCAACTCTGCTCCCGGATGCAGGACGTCCATCTCCAGCCCATCGTCGAGCGTCAGCCGCAGCCCTGCCTCACCCCGGTAGACCGTTGCCCCTTCCGTTTCCAGCAACTGCAGCCAGTACTCGTAGACCTCGGATTCTATCTCCATCTCGCGGAAGACCACCGTCTCCACCTGGTACCGCTCCAGCACCGGCACCAGCCCGGTGATGTGGTCGGCGTCGGGATGTGTGAGCACGACCAGGTCGAGCGTGCGGTCCCAGAAGGGCATCTGGCGACCCAACTGCGAAAGAAGCACCGTCTCGCTGGGCCCGCCGTCCACCAGCACCTGCCGCCCGGAGGGTGTCTGGATGAAAATGGCATCTCCCTGCCCCACGTCGAGGAACACCACGTGCAGGCGACCGTCGGGCAGTGTGCGCCAGGTGAAGAAGGCCAACACCAGCAGGATGATGGCGGTGCCAACGAGTACTCTCGTCTCCAGGCGGGAGGAGAGTTTGGCCCACACGCTGGCTCGCAACTCACCGCGCCGCTCGCGGGGCTGCGCCAGATACCAGGTGATGCCGCCCAGGAGCGCGTAATACCCTCCCATCATCCAACTCTCCATCCGTACCGGCAGCGAGGCGAAGGGCACCCGCGCCGTCAGCCGCACCATCTCGATGGTGTAGGTGAGGAACACCCAGGCCACCCAGCCGACGACTTGACCCAAAGTCCGCACGACCAGCCCCAGCAGCGTGGCGACGCCTCCCCAGATCATCACTCCCGGTTGGGCAGGGAGAATGAGGAAGTTGGTGAGCAGCGTGACGAGGGAGAGCCGCCTGAAGTAATACAAGATGATGGGGGTCGTGGTAATTTGGGCGGCCAATGTGACGATCAGCGCCTCGTTGATCAGGCCCACAATCTTCTGCGCACGTTCGGCGGAGGTGAATCGCGCCAGCGCCCGCTTAAAGACCCGCTCCAGCGGCCCGGTGTAGAGCACCAGCCCAATCGTGGCGGCGAAACTGAGTTGGAAGCCCACGTCCCACAACGTGTAGGGGTTCAGCGCGGTCATCCCGATGGCGGCCGCTGCGAGGGAGGCGGGGGCGAAAGTGGGGCGTCCCAGATGCCGACCCCACAGGTAGAGGATGCCCATCAGCGCCGCCCGCAGCACTGCCGCCGACGCGCCGACGAATATCGTGTAGACCGCCACGCCCGCGATGGCGACCCAGACCGCCCGCCGCTTGCCGGCGAGCCGTTGGGCCAGGCCGGCGAAGATGCCAGCGATGATGGTGATGTTGAATCCGGAGATGGCGATAATGTGGGTCGTGCCGGTGGCAGCGAAGTCGTCCATCAGATCGGCCGGGATACCCGTTTCCACACCCAACAGGATGCCGGTCAGCAAGGAGGCCTGTGGCTCCGGGAGGAGATGAGCGATGGTGGATTGGGCGTGCCGCTTGAAGGCGAAGAGATAGTACAGGAGGGGAATGGCTTGGTTTTCGGCCAGCAGTGTGACCTGAGCGTGGCGGATGAGGGAGTGGATACCCTGGCGGGCCAGGTACTCGCGGTAGGAGAACTCCTCGAATACAGGCGGCATCTCCAGCAGCCCCTCGACCCGCACGCGGTCGCCGTAGTCGTGCCGGGGGTAGCGGTCGGCCTTGACCAGCGCCAGCCCATCAACGTCCAGTTCCGTGCCGTCGGGCAGCGTCAGTCGCTCGGCCCTCACGCGCAGGTTGGTGTAGTGCTCCCGCTCGTCCGGCTCTCCCACCACGACACCCTCGAGCGTCACCCAGCCGACGTCATTGTAGGCCGCCAAGGCGGTCTCGTCAAAGTGGGGGAGGGCGAGGAGGAGGCGGCCCGTACCCAGAGCGAGTGCCAGCACGCACAGTGCGCCGAGCCGAACGCGGGCGTTATCCCGCCACAGCAACAGGCAGAAAAACGTCGCCAGCCCCAATACGGGCAGCATCTGCCAGGGAAGGTTAATCGCCTTTGCGAGCGCGATGCCTGCGAGCCAGGCCGCGGCGAGGTATACGAGAGTCATAGGGTCCCTGTAAGATGCGGTCGCAGCAGGTCCAGGATTTTGGTCGGCGGCGGGACGTCACCCTCGTCGAACTGGGCCGGCTTGCGGGAGTCTATGTCCAGTACAGCGATCACCTGGCCCCCTACCATCACCGGCAGGGCGATCTCGCTCCTGGAGCGCGGGTCACAGGCGATGTGGCCGGGGAACTGCTCCACGTCAAAGACCGCGTAGTAACGACTTCAGTCGTTCCCCAAGCGGTTAAAACCGCCACTACCAGCACTTTTCGGATGGGCTCTTAGTATAGCATCAACGGCACGGCCTGGCAAAACGGGCCTCGCTGTCCGCAGGTTGAACTTCCTGGCCATAAGCGTCATTGCTCATTGACTCGCTCCCACACCTGCGCCGCCAACTCCCGCGAGCGGGCAGTGATGGCCTCTTCGTCGAGGGTGAGCAGTCGGCGGTCGCGCATCAGCACCCGCCCGCCACAGACGGTGGCCGTGATGGCCGAGGCCTCGAGGCCGAAGAGCAGGTGCCAGGGCAGGTTCCCCGCCATCAGCGGCGTCGTGGGATGGTAGTCGAGGAAGACCAGGTCGGCCACTGCGCCCTCGCGCAGTTCCCCCAGCGCCAGGTCCGGCCAGAAGACGCGAGCGAGACGGGCGTTTTCGGCGTAGGCCA
>Ga0164318_10005269_pt1 | contig 12495 bp, 13 predicted proteins | sample GuaBasSedimGuay9_FD_113734 | JGI IMG/M metagenome (GOLD analysis project Ga0164318, IMG submission 113734) | Subseafloor sediment microbial communities from Guaymas Basin, Gulf of California, Mexico - Guay9, Core 4571-4, 0-3 cm | ecosystem: Environmental > Aquatic > Marine > Hydrothermal vents... | reverse complement strand
TATCAAGAGTACCGCTGGAACACATTTCTGTGATATTTATGCGGCTTCAAGTGGCAATGCACTCTTCGTCAACTCCGCGATCGATAATCTCCTGCGTGGTGCAAGCTCGCAAGCTCTCGTCGCTGCCAATCTCATGTGCGGATATGATGAAGGCATGGGGATACCTACTATCGCTTATATCCCGTAAGGAATACCAATTAATAGATACTTGGAGTAGGGACTTTAGTCCCGTTTTATGGGACTAAAGTCCCTACTCCTAAATCTTTAACTTTGGTAGTTATTTTAGTTCTATTCCTAAGTAATAAAATAAAAGGCGACCCTAAAATATGGAAAGTGAAGAGCAGAGAGAGATAAAAGAGGGCGCACTTTTTGTTGCTGACTCTCACTATCCCCATCATGGCGATGCTTTTTTGATACTCTTGAAAAAGCTTCAGTCAGGAGAGGTGATCACTCCACAGCTTTTTTTGATGGGGGATAATTTCGATTTGCTCTTCGGATACAATGCTTATGTCCAGACTTTTTCTTCTGAGGCTATTGCGATACTTCAGAAACTTTCCAAGCAGATTGAGCTCTATTATTTTGAAGGAAATCACGACTTTATGCTAAGTAAAATCTTTCCAACTATCAAAGTCTACCCCAGAGAATCCCAGCCTATTATGTTCAACTTAAATGGTCAGAGAGTAGGGCTTTCACACGGTGACAGATATGCTTTGGGATTCACATACGATCTCTACTGTAGACTTCTGAGAAATAGATATTTCATTACGATTTTGCGACCCTTTGGAAAGTGGCTGATTGATAATCGTATTGACAAACTCAAAAAAAAGAAAATCTGTCAAACCATGGAGCAGTTTGAATATAGAGCAGAAAAGATTTTACAATCCTATCATAATGTTGACTTGGTCATAGAGGGGCATTATCATCAGGCGAGAGTGATAGGAAAATATATTTCACTTCCATCGCTTGCTTGTCAGAAGGAGGCAGGGGTGATACACAATGGCAAGCTTGTATTTGAGCCTTTGCTTGGGAGTTCTCTTTAGAGGTAAGATTTCTTAATCCGTTTCAAACTTACTCTTATTCTACCTAGTCTAAATTATTTTTACTATCAAATAAATAGTGTCAAGGTAAATAAGGATATACTAATATTAGTCATAAATTTTGAATGTGACACTATATTTAATACTTATGTCGAAAGTTGTTGAGAACAACAAATCTTATGTAAAGAAGCAAAAGAAGATGGAGATACAAACGATCAAAAAGATGGAAAAAGAGGCTCTTAAGAGCAGTGGGTTTGATTTTATAAGACTTGGTTTTGCGCTCTTTTTTATGGTAGCGGTGCTCACCTATAGTTTTATGAGTACTGGTGGTGTGCCAAATAATGTCTTTTTAGCTGTTGCAGCACTTTTTGGTGCCTATATGGCCATGAATATCGGTGCCAATGATGTCGCAAACAATGTCGGTCCAGCAGTTGGCTCTAAGGCACTTACAATGGGTGGTGCTATCGTCATCGCAGGTATATTCGAAGCAGCTGGTGCATTGATTGCTGGTGGTGATGTGGTTAATACTATTAAAAAAGGTATTATTGATATCAGTGCATTTGGAGACAATACCGATTCATTTATTTGGGCGATGATGGCAGCACTTTTGGCAGCTGCTTTGTGGCTTAACTTTGCAACGATGGCAAAGGCTCCAGTCTCTACTACACACTCTATCGTGGGTGGTGTTATGGGTGCAGGTATTGCAGCAGCTGGCTTTGGTATAGTGGCTTGGGGGACGATGGGTAAGATTGCAGCCTCTTGGATCATTTCTCCGGTGCTCGGTGGTATCATTGCAGCATCTTTTCTTTTTGCCATCAAAAGAACAATGGTTTTCAAAGAGAATAAGATAGAAGCAGCAGTCAAATGGGTTCCTGTCTTTGTGGCTATAATGTCTTGGGCATTTATAACATATCTGACACTCAAAGGTCTCAAGAAAGTTTGGCCAAGTATTGTTGATATTTTGATCTTTCTACCTGATACGAAAAAACCTACCTTTATTGTAGCTGCTATCTTTGGACTGATCGTCGCTGCTATTGTCTATTTCATCATGAGGGCAACTATTACCAAAAAAGCTTCTAGTATTGAGAATAGTCGAGCAGGTATCAATTTGCTCTTTACTGTACCTCTTATCTTTGCTGCGGCACTTTTGAGTTTTGCGCACGGTGCCAATGATGTTGCAAATGCTATCGGACCACTGGCAGCTATCAATGATGCGGTGATGACAGGTGGCATCTCATCCAAAGCAGGGATTCCTCTGTGGGTGATGGCAGTAGGAGCTCTTGGTATCGCTATTGGTCTTGCCCTCTATGGTCCCAAACTTATTAAGACAGTAGGATCTGAGATCACAGAGCTTGATCAGATGAGAGCATTTTCTGTTGCTATGGCAGCCTCTATTACGGTGATCATCGCTTCACAACTTGGTCTTCCTGTCTCTTCTACACATATTGCTGTAGGTGGTATCTTTGGGGTTGGATTTTTGAGAGAGTATCTCGAAGGAAGTGAAATAGTAGATGATATAGCAGTTGAAAAAGAGCATATCATTGATGAAAAGAGACAGCTCAAAGCACTTAGTGCTGAACTTGAGACTCTCGAATCCAAAGAAGAGAAGGTGAAAGCGGATTATGAGAGGATAGTGCATCTCTACAGGATGATCGATGAAGAAGAGCAGCACTTAAAAGAGTCTAAAAAGCAGTTAAAAAGTGCGCAAAAAGTTCAATATGTCAAAAGAGATGCTGTGAAGAAGATCATCGCTGCTTGGGTTATTACTGTCCCTGCTGCTGCTATACTATCTGCAGTGATCTATTTTATGATTAGAGGTATTCTTCTATAATGTTAAGAAAAATATTTTTACCTACTATAATGGTCATATTGGCGTATGGTTTTTGGATTAGTCCGGACTTCAAAGAGATTTCAGCAGGTGTTGCTATTTTCTTGTTTGGTATGCTCTCCCTAGAAGAGGGCTTCAAAGCTTTCTCTGGTGGCATACTGGAGAAGATTTTACAAAAATCTACCGACAAACTTTACAAGAGTATAAGTTTTGGATTTGTAGCAACTGCCATCATGCAGTCAAGTTCCCTAGTCTCCGTTTTAACGATATCATTTATAGGGGCAGGGCTGATAGGTCTCACTCAGGGTATTGGTATTATCCTAGGTGCAAATATTGGTACCACTACTGGTGCATGGCTTATGGCTGGTTTTGGACTGAAGGTAAAGATCTCTGCCTATGCCATGCCTATGCTTATTTTTGGGGTGATACTCGTCTTTCAAAAAAGCAAAAAGCTCAAAGGTATCGGATACATCTTGACTGGACTTGGCTTTTTATTTTTGGGTATCCATTATATGAAAGAGGGGTTTGAGGCATTTAAAGCTACTGTTGATCTCTCTTCTTTTGCAGTTGATGGATTTAAGGGTCTGATGATCTTTATAGGGATAGGAATTCTTGCAACGATCATTATGCAATCGTCTCATGCTACTATCGTTTTGATCTTGGCTGCTTTGGCTGCTGGACAGATCAGTTATGAAAATGCTTTGGCTCTTACAATAGGTGCAAATATTGGTACAACTATTACTGCTATCATTGGATCTTTGAGTTCCAATATAGATGGCAAAAGGCTTGCTGGTGCTCATTTTATCTTTAATGTGGTGACTGCTGTTATTGCTGTTTTGCTTATGAATCAAATCATATACAGCGTTGATATAATAAGTGATTTTTTTGGAATTGCGAGTGACAATCATACACTTAAATTAGCTGTTTTTGATTCCTTATTCAAAATTATGGGTGTCATCATATTTATACCTTTTGTAGATAAACTTGTGAATTTTCTTAAGTCTACACTTAAAGAACATGGCAAGAAGAGCGAAAAAAGCTTTGACAGTGCCAAATACCTCAATGATTCTGTCTTGGAGCTACCAGAAACTGCGATGGCAGCTATCACAAGAGAGACCAAGCATCTCTATGACAATGCATTTGAAATCATCGCACATGGATTAAATTTAAAAAGACACAATATCATTTCATCCAAGGACCTGGATGAAGTAACCCATGAACCATATAGTCAGAGTGCTATAGATATTGATGATTTTTATAACCGTAAGATAAAGGGTATCTATGGTGAAATAATTGACTTTTCTACAAAAGCACAATCCCAAATGCCACCAGAATATATAGTAGTGTTGTATAATTTAAAACTTGCCAACAGGGATATCGTGGAAGCGGTAAAAGATACTGAGCATCTTCAAAAGAATCTTATTAAATACTCAACAAGTTCTAATGAACATATAAGAGGACAATACAATGCGATCAGAAGAGACTTGGCAGACCTTTTGAGAAGTATCAATATTATTGGAACTACCGATGAAGAAGATGTGATTATGGTGTTGCTTTCAAAGGCCAAATTACACACTGAAAGATATGATATCATTGCAAATGGAACACTTGATAATCTGATCAGAAACAATTTGATTAGCAATGAGATGGCAATATCGCTGATGAATGATAGTAATTATGCGTACGGTATCAGTAAAAATCTTATTGCCATGGCAGAAATAATCTTCACAGATAGAAGCAGTGAAGCTGAGAGTTTAAGTGAAGAGATGGCTATGACCAATAGTGATATTGATTCAATTTTGAAAAAAGGGGATAAGTGATGGATATCAAAAAGTTTATTAAGAGTGTTAAGTCTACATTGGGTCTGAAAGGTTTTAATCAAGAGGGAAAGAAGAAGTCTCTGAAAGAACTCTTGAAAAAGCTGAACAGAAGAAAAAAAAGTGTTACTGAATTACTGAAAACATCACTGGACGAAAAGGAAGAAAAAGAGTTGAAAGAAGAACTTGAGATTGTCTCTTTGCAGATTAAAAAAGGAAAAAAAATTCTCTACAAACTTTATGCTAAAAAGTAGAAGATAAAGGAGTTATTCTCTAAATGTTAATCAGTAGTATATACAAAATTCCGATCGTTATACTTTTATTGTCGGGGTCTCTATTTTTTTTGGGTCTATACCCTGACATCAGTACTATCATAGGAGGAGTTGCCCTCTTTCTCATTGGTATGGAGTATATGGAGGGTGGGTTCAAAGCATTTAGTGGCAGTTTTCTTGAGAAGATATTGGAAAAATTTACCAATACAACCCCCAAAGCTATTAGTACTGGTTTTTTTACTACAGCTTTAGTCCAAAGTTCAAGCCTGGTCTCTATAATCATCATATCCTTTTTGTCTGCAGAGTTGATCTCTCTGACCTCGGCTGTTGGTGTGATTTTTGGATCAAATATCGGTACTACAACAACAGCTTGGTTGGTTTCTCTATTTGGCTTGAAAATAAAAATTTCTATCTATGCGATGCCTATGATTATCGTGGGGATATTTATACCGATGTTTCTAAAGGAGAGTAGCTGGAAAGGCATCGCTTCCATATTGATAGGATTGGGCATTATCTTTTTGGGTATTGGATATATGAAAGAGGGGTTTGAAATCCTAAAAGAGGGAATAGATCTTGCTCAGTACGCAATGAGTGGATATGCGGGTATCTTTACTTATGTACTCGTTGGTATCATTGCTACTATAGTTATACAATCTAGTTCTGCCACTATGGCGATCATCATCACCGCATTGGCTACAGGACAAATAGAGTATACCAATGCACTTGCTTTGGCAATTGGTGCCAATCTGGGCACGACTGTGACCGCTGTACTTGCTGCTCTCAAATCCAATGAAAATGGCAAACGACTTGCTGTAGCTCATTTTATTTTCAATATGACAACTGGTATCATTGCGATTGTTTTCATATATCAATTAGCTGAATTGGTGGATTATATAGCTATGATTATTGGCATAGGTATCAAAAATTATACGCTGAAGCTTGCACTGTTTCATACGATTTTCAATGTGATAGGTGTTATAGTTGTTTCTCCTTTTATTGGCACTTTGGTAGCATTTTTGAACAAGCTGTTTGTGTCAAAAAAACAGAGTAAAGGCAAGTCAAAATATCTAGATGATTCTGCATTGGGGCTTCCATCGACAGCACTCTCTGCCGTCATTATGGAGACAAAGCATCTCTATGAAAATGCCTTTGGCATTATTGCACGCGGTCTAAATCTCAAAAAAAAGAATATTCTCTCTTCTATGGATTTGGATGATGTGGTTGCAGATTTGTATACTTCAGATACTATTGATATTGATGATTTTTATAACTATTGGATCAAGGGAATCTACGGTGAAATTATTGATTTTTCTACCAAAGCACAGATAAATATGGCTCCAGAATATGCAGAAGAGCTTTATAAGCTCAAACTTGCAAATAGAGATATTGTTGAGGCGATCAAGGGAACCAAGCATCTACAGAAAAATCTACTCAAATATACATCTGGAAGAAATAGATATATCAAAGAGCAGTATGATGATATCAGAAAAAGTTTGGCTAAATTGCTGAGAAATATTCATACAATTTCCACAAGCAATGAAGAGGATGTAATCATACTACTACTATCCAAGAGTAAGATTCATGCTGAAAGAGATGATATTATTGCCAATGGCACACTCGACCGATTGATCCGAAAGGGTCTCATTAACAATCAAATGGCTACCTCTCTGATGAATGACAGTGATTACGCCTATCGCATTAGTCAAAACCTTATTGCGATGGCAGAAGTACTTTTCATTGATATAGATAGCGACTTGAAAAAACTGCATGTAGATATGGGTATCAGCGACGAAGAGGCTAAATCTATTGTACAGAAAAAGGATCATTCATGAGTATTAAAAAATTTATCGAGAGTGTAAAAGCTTCTTTGAATTTGAATAAGTTTGAACAAAAAGGCAAAAAGAAAGCAATCAAGCGTCTTTTGCAAAAATTAGAATCTAGAAAAGAGATACTTGCTAAAATACATAAGAAAAAGCTAAAGAAAAAGGATTTAAAAGAGCTGAGGGAGGAGCAAGAGATTGTTGATCTGCAGATCAAAAAGGGCAAAAAGCTTTTAGATGAACTTGATGGGTAAATATATATTACTATTGGTATCACTCGGCTTAGGACTCAACGCGGAAATCATAAGGATGGAGGATGGCAGTTGTTATGAACGACAAGGTAAAATAAACTATATCACTCCATGCCCTCGAAAGAAAAATCCCAATCTAAAAAAAGTAGAAGAGCCAATAGGGGTAAGGCAAGCAATAGAAAATGGGCAAGAGGCAGGAAATGGGCAAGAGGCAGGAAAAAGTAAAAAATGTCTCTTTAAGATAGGAGAATTTTCTACAGAATTTTTAGAGCTGAAAGCAGAAGCAGAGAACAGAATTTCTTGTGATGGCTCGCGAGAGTATATCAATATGATGAGCTTGGGATATGATATTTCTCTGAAAAACAATAAGGTTAAAATAGGAGATCTTATTGTTAAAAAAGGCTTGTTTAGATGTAGAGTAGGGCTCTATTATGGGGATTTTATGACTATAGGTTATATGTCAGGAGATCGGTTGATGTGTGATGATTTTATGATCTATCACTCAAGGAGCAGAAGAGGAAGATAGTAGGGCTAGCCTAGAGATTAATATTTTAGGAAATCTCCTAAAACTTTGCTTTGATAAAAAAATCTCTCACATACTCATATCCTGAGTAGAGTGTGAGTGCTACTGCAATCCAAAGGAGTATCTCACCTCCCGGCCACTCCATCAATAAAAACCCTATCGCGATCATCTGGACAACAGTTTTGACTTTTCCTGTCCATGATGCGGCAATATCAATCCCTTGATCGACAGCAGATACTCTGAGTCCCGTGATGAAGAGTTCGCGTGTCAAGATGAAAAAAATTGCCCAGCTAGAAGCACGATCGAGCATCATCAGCCCAAGAAATCCAGCTAGTGTTAACATTTTGTCCGCCAAGGGATCCAAGATCTTCCCCATGGTCGTCACTTGATCAAAGGTTCTAGCGATATAACCATCAAAAAAATCAGTGGCACTCGCAAGGACAAAGATAAAAGTGGCTAAATAATCTAGCCAAGTGTAGTGTATCCCCTGAAGTAGTGAATTGTCACGATCAACAATAAGAAAAAACATTACAGGTGCCAGCATGAGACGAATAAAAGCAAGAACATTAGGGATATTTAAGATTTTTGATTGTGAAAGTTGTGACAAGTTTTTCCTTTGATATGACCTGTGTTTAAAAATAGTAAATATTCTTAAGGAATAGAATAGAAATAACTACCAAAAGTTAAGCGTTTTGGAGCAGGGACTTCAGTCCCGTCTGACGGGACTGAAGTCCCTGCTCCAAGTATCTGTTATTTGGTATTATTAAACTGTAGTTCCTGAGCAGTTTGGCAGAGCCAAACCTGCAATCTATCTAAAGGTAGTACCACCATCTACGATAAGTGTCTGTCCAGTGATCCAACTCGCTTCAGGTGTGCAGAGAAAATAGACAGATCCTGCGATATCTTCTGGAGTACCCATTCGACTGACGGCTGAACGCTTGACTGTTTCAGCCTTGACCTCTTCATAGTTAGTAAAGGCTTTGAGTGCATCAGTATCGATTGGACCGCCTGAGACAGCATTGACACGGATGCCCATTTCACCCAACTCGACAGCTGCATATCGGCTCATCGCTTCAACGGCTGCTTTGTTGGTGCCGTGACCAGCATAATTGTCGATAAAGATGAGATTGCCAGTACTTGACATCGTGACGATCGCACCACCACCGACTTTTTCCATTCGTTTGGCTGCCTCTTGACTCCCTAGCACAAAGGCATTGACTGTAGCCATATAGATATTATTGAGTCCTCTTGGCTTGAGGCGCATAAACTTACCATAACCACCCACCACAGGTCGTCCATAGATCATCGCATTGGAGACAAAAAAGTCTATTCTGTCGAAATCCTCATCAATAGACAAAAAGAGTCCCTTGAACTCTGTAGGCTCCAGAATATTCAATGGATAAGCTTTTGCTTTGACAGCATATTTGCTACTCCAACTCTCTGCAAGTTCATTGGCTATCTCTTCATTGCTATTGTAAGTAAAAGCAACATTAACACCTTCACTTGCAAATTTTTCTGCTATGCCTTTTCCAATTCCCTTGGTCGCTCCCGTGATAACAACGGTTTTCCCTCTCATTTCTGACATATTATGCTCCTACAATTTTATAATTTTTCATCGTCTCTTCAATCTTTTTCATATTGGCACTGCTCGGTGCTACAAGTGGAAGTCTATACTCAAGCGTCTCAATCAATCCTGCAATATACATTGCTGCCTTGATAGGAATAGGGTTGCTTTCGCAAAACATCACTTTGTTAAGAGGATAAAGTTCATCGTTGATCGCTTTGGAAGCAGTGAAATCTCCCTTGAGAGCAGTGTGAACCAATTGACTTTTTATATCAGGCAAGAGATTGGATGTCACAGAGGTGATGCCTCTGCCACCATTGGCGAGAATGGGATAATCGATCGCGTCATCACCGCTGAAGAGATAAAGATTGGGTCGTCTAGAGAGTAGTTCGACCGTACGCTCAATCGATCCAGTAGCCTCTTTGATGCCGAAAATATTGGGTATATCGTCAAAAAGTCTGCAAACAGTATCAGGCAGGATATCCACACCCGTTCTTCCCGGAACATTGTAGAGCATAAATGGAATCTCAACAGCAGATGCAATCGCTTTGTAGTGTTGGTAGAGTCCCTCTTGGCTAGGTTTGTTATAGTAAGGACTGACAGAGAAGAGTGCATCAACACCGCAAGACTCAGCATGTTTGGCGATATCAATCGCTTCATGTGTCGCATTACTTCCTGCTCCAGCAAGTACTTTGGTTGGGGTATTTTTGCAGACTTCTACGGCTATCTCAATACATCTCTTGTGTTCATCATGGCTGAGAGTGGCACTTTCGCCAGTTGTGCCGACGGGACAGACAGCATCAATGCCATTATTGATCTGACGCTGAATCAATCTGGCAAAAACTGCCTCATCAAGTTTACCATTTTTAAAAGGTGTAATCAACGCAGTTGTTGCACCTGTAATTGCATTATTCATCTTTATTCCTACTTTGTTTCAATGTTGGGTTTGTCATCAGCTTTTTTGAGAATCACGGTAGTTGAGTGATTGTTATCAAAATATTTTTTAGCAACTCGGCTGATTTCTTTGACTGTAAGTTTATCCAATTTCTCTTCATATTCAAGTAAAGGTTTGATATTTCCTTTGGATAGATATCCTCCAAAAAGAGACGCGACGCTGCTAGAACTCTCCAAAGAGTAGATAAACTCTGCCTTAGCATTGATCTTGAGTTTGTCTAGCTCTTCCTGCGACACATCACCACCCTTGAGTTTCTCAAGCTCAGAGAGGATCTCTCTCTCGACACTTTCTGCTTCGACACCTGGGTTGCAGAGTGCCATGACCAGAAAGACACCTGGATCTTTGAGTTCCATATTGTAGGCACTGATCATATTGACCATCTGTTTTTCATCGACGAGGTTTTTTTCCAGACGACTGCTCTTGCCTGCGCTGAGAAGTTCACTGATAGCCGAAAGAGCCACCTGATCATCATCTTCATAGTTGGGGATAGCGTAGGTGATCGCTAGTGTATCAACTCTATTATTATCTTTGTGCAAAATAGCGCGTTTGACACCATCATTTTTAGGTTCGACTGCTATCACCTTGGGAATCTTATGTTTATTTGGAATAGAGCCGAAATACTTTTCTGCTTCATCATAAACTATTTCTGGCTTTATGTCACCTGAAACGATCAAGATAGCATTTTCTGGCTGATAATAACGCTGATAAAAATCTCTAATATCATTAATACTCCAAGATTGGATATCCTGCATGAAGCCAATAGGGAGCCAATGATAAGGATGATAAGTATACTGCATATTGAAAATTCTAAAATAGAGATAGCCTAGTGGATTATTGTCTGTTCTCCATCGTCTCTCTTCTGCTACGACATCCCGTTCTTTTTGAAACTCTTCATCCTTGAGCAAAAGATTGTGCATCAATTCACTAAATAGTTCTAGCGTCATCCCCAAGTTTTTGCTAGCAGTTTTGATATAATAGTGTGTCATATCAAAGCCTGTACTGGCATTATTGACACCACCGTGACTCTTGACAATTTTATCAAACTCACCTGATTTATATTTTTTGGTCGCTTTGAAGCTCATGTGCTCAAGCATATGCGCGATACCGCTTTTTCCCATGATCTCGTTACGACTTCCTACCTTGTAGTAGATATCTGTGGTGATGACACCAGAATCATTATCCATGGGAATGACCACCACTTCCATTTTGTTCTTTAGCGTTTTTGTATAATATTTTGGCAATGAATGCGCCATAGTTACTCCTGTTGTGATGCATAATGCAAGTATAATTTTAGTCAATTTCATTCTGTTTCTTCCTCTATTTCCACTCTGACCCAATAGCTTCAGAGATGTGATTGTAATTATCTGCCTTGAGAAGTTCGATCAAGCCTTCATTGATCTCTTTGATGAGCGCAGGACCTCGGTAGATAAGCATGCTATAGATTTGTATCAATGAGGCACCCACCTTGATACGGCGATACGCCTCTTCGGCTGAATCGATTCCACCGACACTAATCAGTAGAGTTTTACCATAAAATACTTCACCTAAAGACCTGAATAGCTGATAACTTTTTTCTGTAAGCAGTGCACCGCTAATACCACCAAAATCTTTGGCTTCTGAAGTCAGGGAGTAATCGATCGTGGTATTGGTGGCGATGATGCCACTAGCACCAGCATCTATCGCTACTCGGCAAATGTCAATCGCATCTTTTGGATCCATATCTGGAGCGATTTTGAGGAGGATTGGCTTCTCTGTGATTTTTCCAGCCATCTCAAAAAGAGCTGAGATGAAAGATTCATTTTGCAAATCTCTCAGACCAGGTGTATTGGGAGAGGAGATATTGATAACGATGTAGCTACCATAATCCTTAAATGTTCTGATAAGTACTTCATAATCATCCAAAGCTTCATTTTCCGGTGTAGCCTTGTTCTTTCCGATATTTATACCAAGAGGATAACCAAAAAAATAGAGCTTTTTCAAGCGCTGAAGCATATAGTCACTTCCTCTATTGTTGAAACCCATGGCATTTTGGATCGATTGATCTTTGATGAGGCGGAAGAGTCTTGGTTTTTCATTCCCGTCTTGAGATTTGGGTGTGACAGTTCCAATCTCAGTAAAGCCAAAACCTAGTGCAGGCATAGGTACAATATACTGCCCATTTTTATCGAAACCAGCACCTAGACCTATTGGGTTGTGAAAAGTTTCTCCCCATATTTTCTGGGTGAGCATAGGGTGTGAGATGAAATTTTCGCTCTTGACATATCGTAGTAGAGGCGTACAGTGTGCAAGCGTTCTGAGTCCAAACCCAGCTAAAGCATGTGCTGTTTCTGGATCGAATTTAAAGAGTATTTTTTTGATATTTGTATAGGATAATAGTGACAAGGAGTGCTCCCGAAATTAAGTAGAGTATTATAGCCAAAAAAGATTA
>Ga0164318_10005268_pt1 | contig 12497 bp, 12 predicted proteins | sample GuaBasSedimGuay9_FD_113734 | JGI IMG/M metagenome (GOLD analysis project Ga0164318, IMG submission 113734) | Subseafloor sediment microbial communities from Guaymas Basin, Gulf of California, Mexico - Guay9, Core 4571-4, 0-3 cm | ecosystem: Environmental > Aquatic > Marine > Hydrothermal vents... | reverse complement strand
GGTGTCGGGTGTCAGGTGTCAGTAGTGAAAAAGCGAGAGCCAGCCTGAAACCTGACACCTGAAACCTATGCTTTGAGAAGGCTTCACCACGCCCGATAATGTCCAAAAAAAAGACCTGTTTTTCAATCATGTTACGAGATCTGTACTTATTGGTTTGCCCAGTCCGATAGACCCTCGACAATTGTTTCCATGGTCATTCCCCTGGATCCCTTCACAAGAACCCAGTCACCCGGTCCAATTTGGTTTTTGATACTTTCCAGAATCTCTTCTTTGGTGCCTGTAAAAATATCACTGGAATCCATATTTTTGTCCATAGCGCCCGTGGCCACGATTTGGGCGAACTGACCGGTAACATAAAGCTTGGCGATACCCGACCCGGCGGTTATTCGGCCGATATTCCGGTGCATAGATTCTGCATACTCTCCAAGCTCAAGCATATCGCCGGCAACCAGAATCCCCATGTTATTCCCCTTTAATGACATAAGAGTATTTATAGCTGCTTTCATTGAATCAGGATTGGCATTATATGTATCGTCGATGATATTGATTCCCTTAACGGTTTTAAAGATATTCATCCTTCCCTTAACCGGTTTGAAATCTTCGAGGCCGTTTTTGATTTCCCTGGCATTTAAACCCAGTAGATGTCCAACAGCCGCAGCCGCAAGTGCATTTGAAACCATGAAAACGGCTGGAGTTTTTAAATTCACGGCAATGCTTTTCTCAGGCAGCACCAGGGTAAAAGACAGACCTTCTTCTGTCACCTTTACCGACTGAGCTCTTATAGGGGCTTTTTTTGAAAGTCCGAAAAACAGAACCTTCCTGGAAGTGTAATCGGCCAGATGTAACAGTCTTGGGTCGTCGGCATTCAAAACTGCTGTTCCGTTCGGTTTGATTTCCTCTAAAAGTTCTGCCTTGGCTTGCATGACCGCATTGAGGGAACCCAATCCTTCAAGGTGTGCGGGGCCGATGTTTGTGATAACACCAATATCGGGTGAACAGATTTCGGCGAGGCGTTTTATTTCTCCGGGGCTGTTCATGCCGAGCTCTACCACAGCCCATCTATGGTCAAAGTTGAGATTCAGCAGGGTAAGGGGAAGCCCGATGTGGTTATTTAAATTTCCGTAAGTAGATAGGGTGGAAAATCGTCTGGAAACCACCCCTGTCGTCATTTTACGTGTGCTGGTTTTACCGTTTGAGCCGGTTATAGCAACTACTGCCACATTTGAGCGTTTTCGATTAAACGCGGCAAGGTCGCCCAACGCTCTAATGGTATCGTTTACCGTTACACACACAATGCCATTTTCCGTGGATTCTTTGCTGAGCAACGTATGGGTCTTGGCCCTGTCTATCAAAAGGCCGCTGACTCCGCGCTCAATTACGTCGCCGGAAAAACTATGACCGTCATGGGTGTCTCCCTTAATGGCAACAAAGAGTTCATCGATTAATATCCTGCGCGAATCGATGGCTATGCCTGAAAAAGAGTGTTTAAAATTGCCCGATAAAAGGTATCCTCCCGTAGCCTCAAGAATTTCGGCAACGGTCCAGGGGATGGGATTTCGGGTTTCGGGTTTGGGATTATCATATGAGTGGTGCTCTGAACCTTGGATCTTTAGTTTGGAAAGTGCTGTTTTTGCCTCAATCCTGTCATCAAAACTGATGGTATTCTTCCCTATTATTTGATAAGTTTCATTCCCCTTGCCTGCGATCAAAACTGTATCACCTTGCCGTGACACCGCAATTGCAAGTTGTATAGCCATTTTGCGGTCTGGTTCTACAACATATCCTTTTTCCCGGAAACCTGTAGACATATCGGTTGGCGTGTAAACATAGGGGATTGTTTTTTTCGTTCCATAAACGATCTGTTCAATAATTTCCATGGGCGGTTCTGTTCTGGGATTGTCCGATGTGATAATTGTAAGGTCACAGAGTCTTGCCGCTATTTGCCCCATTAAAGACCGTTTAGCTTTGTCCCTGTTGCCGCCGCATCCGAATACACAGATTATTCTGCCTTTGGCCGAATATTTTAGTGCAGATAGTACATTTTCAAGAGCATCCGGAGTATGAGCATAATCAACATATATAAACCGGCCCATATCATTTGGAATGTATTCAAGACGTCCCGGCACTGCGGAAACAGCTTCGATGCCTGTTTTGATGGAATCTAAGGAAAGATTGAGCACAATACCTACTGCTGTGGCACAGAGAATGTTTTCCAAGTTATGCTGTCCCACGAGGGGTGATTTAAGTTCAAAAGAACCGGCCGGCGTAATAACTTTGCAGGAAATACCGGTCAGATCTTGCTTTATCTCTTTTGGCCATATACTGTTGCCGTTCGAAAAGCCCGCCGAAAATACTGACGGTTTTCCAATGCTTGCTTCAAGTAGCTTTATAAGCTCCTTTCCTTTTTTATCATTGTGATTTATTATAGCCGAAATCCGGTCATTTGTTGTTCCTTGCCCGGGTATTTGTGTAAAAAGTCTTTTTTTGCAGGACCAGTATGAATGCATATTTCCGTGATAATCCAGGTGATCCTGGGTCAGATTGGTAAAGACCAGAAGATTAAATCTGCAATTGCAAATTCTGTCGAGGTCGATGGCGTGGGAAGAAACTTCCAAAACAACATGGGTGATGCCGCTTTTGAGCATTTCCGCCAGGATTTTTTGTAAATCAAGAGATTCTGGCGTTGTCATGGGGTTTTGAAACGTTTTGCCGGAATATCGATAATTTAGTGTTCCAATGACACCGACTTTGATGCCGGCTTTTGAAAGCAGATTTTCTATCAAAAATGCAGTGGTTGTTTTACCGTTGGTGCCGGTTATTCCGATTAAAAACAGTTTTTTCGACGGTTTTAAGTAAAACTGATCTGCAATTGCCGCAAGGGTGTTTCTGGTGTTTTTGACCTCAATGATTATTGATTTTTTTTTAACCGGTTTTTGGGTAATAATTGATGAAGCGCCCCTTGCCAACGCTTCATCAATAAAGTCGTGGCCGTCTGCGGTAAGGCCCTTTATAGCAACAAATAGTCCTCCAGCCTTAACATCCTGCGCTCTGTAATGGATAGATCTTATCTCAGGATCTGGTGAAAGTGAAAACCGCCCGTTATTCGGAGTAATTCCGTGAAAGCTAACAGGCATAACAGTTTTCAATAAATTCGAAAGTTTCATCCTCTTACTTGATCCTTTAAGGAGACAATTAGTCTGCCGGTTTTGGTTTTTGGACATATGTTCATATAATCAATAATTTTGCTGGCGATCTTTTTGAATGCCGGGGCAGCTACCATACTCCCGTAATGCTGTTTTTCAGGTTCGTTAATGACGACCAGGATCACAGCTTTTGATATGTTATCTGGCAAGAATCCGACAAAAGATGATACGTATTTCCCATCGGCGTACGTCCCGTTTTCGCCAATTTTTTGGGCGGTTCCTGTTTTACCACAGACGGAATGACCTTCAAGGGCGGCATTGACTCCGGTTCCTCCTTTGGTAATAACGGTTTTCATGATTTCAGCTAACGTCTGGGCTGTTTTTTCCGAAATAACTCTTCTTACTCTCCGGGGACCAAAGCTTTTTATCAGACGTCCATTCTGAGCAGTAATAGCCTGAACAATGTAAGGCTTCATAAGCACCCCTTTATTTGCAATGGCAGATGTGGCTGTAATGAGTTGAATAGAGGAAACCGAAATTCCCTGGCCGAAGGCTATGGTTCCCGCATCAATCTCTGTCCATCGCTTGTAAGATGCCATACTGCCAGCGGTTTCCCCGGGACAGTCTATACCGGTCTTGGTCCCGAAGCCAAAATCACGCAGTGTTTTGTATAAAAATTTAGGCCCCGTGATGGCGCTGAATTTGATGGTACCTATATTGCTTGAATATTTAACGATTTGTTGCAGGGACAGCCACCCGTGCTTGTGGCTGTCATGAATAACGTGTTTTCCGATTTTGTAAGCACCATTTTCGCAATAAAAGATACTGTTCGGAGAGCTGCTGCCGGATTCTATTGCTGCGGCCGCAGCAAAAATCTTCATGGTTGAACCCGGTTCAAAAGGGTCGGTTATAATTCTGTTTCTCCATATTTTTTGGTTAAAATCATTTATCGCATTGGGGTTAAAAAAGGGATAATGTGCCAGTGCAAGTATGGCTCCTGTTTCGGGCGCCATTACGATTGCCATCCCGGATTTTGCAGAAAATTCTGTAACGGCCTCTTCCAATGCCTTTTCCGTAATATATTCGATTACGCTATCTATGGTAAGAATAAGATTGTTCCCGCTATAATTTAAACCTGTTGTTTTTTCAGCATCAAAGCTGCGGCCGAGGGCATCTTTTAAAACCGTGTACTTGGAAGCGACACCTTGAAGATATTCATCATAATAGAATTCAATACCTTCCAACCCACGGTCGTCGATATCTGTAAATCCAAGCATCTGAGCAGCGAGCATTTTGTTGGGATAGAAACGCTTGTGTTCGGTGAGGAAATCTATCCCGGCAATTTTAAGATTTCTGACTGCTTCGGCTTCTTTGGGCGTGGCTTTTCGCTTGATCCATACAAACTTTTTGTTGGAAGCCAATTTCCTGACAAGAGATTTGCAATTAATTTTTAGGACTCTAGAAAGTAATTTTGCTGTTGCCTGCGCATTTTTTATTTTTGGAGGGTGTGCTGTGATTGATGTTACGTCGGTACTTATAGCCAGTTCTTTGAGGTTGGTATCGTATATGGTTCCGCGCTTTCCGTAAGATCTGCAGGAGACTTTATATTGGGTGGCTGCTTTTTGAGACAGCCAAGGGCCGCGAAAAAGCTGAAGATAAACCGCTTTGGCGAAAATTGCCGTGAAAAAAAGGCTAAAAATAGAACCGATGATGATAATGCGTAATCTTATATATTTTCTCTCAACCGGTGTCATGGAATAATAATTATATGCTCTTTTGTAGGCATTATAAGGCCTAAATGGTTTTTTGCAATTTCTGTGATTCGCTCCGGAGTTTTCAGACTCGCCAGTTCAATCTTTAAGTTGTTTTGCAAAGTTATGAGATTCTGATGACGCCGGGTCTCTCTTGAAATGTCATATCCTGCTTCGATATATTGGACTCTACACCAAGTAAAAAACAGAAGTTGCGCAAGAAAGATGGTCATGAAAATAATCCATATTAACGTTGTTCTGGGCTTGTGAATATTTTTTTTGGCTTTACATGCACTCATATTTTTTCCGCAGCTCTCAACTTTGCGCTTCTTGCCATGGGATTATTTATAACCTCGTCTTCTGTGGGGCGAACGACTTTTTTTGTCAATATACGAACCAATGGTTTTTTTTTGCAGGCACACTTGGGCAAACCCGGAGGACATATACACCCTTTTCCCAAGGCCTTCATTCGATGTTTTACTTTTCGGTCTTCAAGGGAATGAAAAGATAAAACACACAGTCGGCCGTTTGGGTTTAAAAGGTCCACAACATTTTCCATGAAACCATCGAGCATTTCGAGTTCCCTGTTTACAGCAATTCTAAGCGCCATAAACGTCCGTGTGGCGGGATGGATTTTTTGCTTATATGACACTTTTTTTGGAATCGCATCGCAAACGATCTGGGCCAGCTCTCTGCTCGATTTGATGGGTTTGCGCTGCCGTTGGGTTACGATTCTTTTCGCAATTTGTCCTGCCCAACGTTCTTCTCCGAAGTTGTAAAAAATTTTTTTAAGGTTTTTTTCCTCCATGCCGTTGATTAAATCTCCAGCCGTTGTCCCCGATGTTATGTTCATCCGCATATCCAGCGGCTCATCTTTGTTGAAGCTGAACCCCCGACCGCTCGACTCGATTTGATGAAGCGAAATTCCAAGATCAAGAAGAATGCCGTCTACTGCATCAATTTTCAATTGGTTAATAAGCTCGGGAAGATGAACAAAGTTGTCATGAAAGAGGTGGATGGTTACATCAAATGGTGTTAGAATTTTCTTCGCGTTCCTGACCGCATCTACATCCTGGTCAATGCCGATGAAAATTCCTCCCGGGATAATTTTTTTGCAAATCGCTCGGGCATGACCCGACCCCCCAAGGGTGCAGTCCACATAGATTTTTCCCGGTGTACAATTAAGATAATAGAGCGCTTGGGGCAGCATTACAGGGATATGTTTGAATGGCACCATTAGAGTCCTAATTTTGCGATTTCGTTTCTTACGGCCTCCTTTTTCATGTCTTTTTCAAGATGTATATTTTCTCTGTCCCAGCTTTTGCGTGACCAGATTTCAAAATGATCGAGGACGCCAACAAGTACAATTTCCTTTTCGATTTCAGAATATTGTCTCAAATTCTGGGGTATCAGGATACGATCCTGTTTATCACAGGAGCATTCAAAAGCACCTCCGATGAAGACTCTTCTAAATCGGCGCATGTTCTCACTTTTTTCGGCCAGGGACAAAATACGGGTTTCAATTTTACGCCATTCATCATATGGATAGGCCACAAGCGCCCCGTCCATTCTGGAAACCATTACGCCATTTGATCCCTGTGCTTTAATGACATCACGGAACCTGGCCGGAATGATGATACGCCCTTTTGAATCTATTGTATGAAATGAGCTTCCCCGGAACATTTTTCTCCATGAATACCCACTTTAATCCACTTTATTGTTAATAAGTACATTTTTTTAGAAGTGTCAAGAAAAAAAATGAATATGGTTCAATATTTTTTATAATAATTCATAAATGTTAAAAGTATAATGAAGATTAAATCGTAGGTGGATAAAAGTGGATGTAAATAATAAACTTGAACCGCCAAGAATGATAGTCTCGTAAAAAGTCAAAAATACGACTTCTTATGTGATGAATTTTACTTTTTACGAATTCATCACGAATATATTTGGAAGACAAAGAATCTATAAAGTACCGTTTTGAAAGTTCGTAAGGTAACCAGCAGGTTTGAACTATCCGTATTTTAAGTAAAATCTAAATTAGGAAATCATGGAGATTATATCTCTTCTTGAAGTAATGGTGAAAATTGCTTTAATATGGGTTGGCCGGAGAAGATTTAATGCTTTTAACTATTGTTCATAAAATATGCAGGATAGATGTTGTATCGTAGGTTTCAATAATATACTGGGTCGGAATCAAATTTTCGTTCCAGGGACTCTCTTTCTTCCTCACTAATTCTGCCCATTTCCACGAGAACTTTCCCGATACCAGCTTCTCTAAGGGTGTCGATTTTCATCAGGGATTCAATGTTTCTGTCAGATGTGTTGATAAACGTATAATCTGAAGTCAGCTTTGATTTATTTAACAATTTGACCGTCATGCCCGAAAAAATAATATGATGGTTTAATAAAAAGTATCCGGCGGCCGCTAAAAAAGCCAGGAGAATATAAGAGCTCATTTTTTTCAACATTATTATATGGGTTCCTCTATTAAATTTTATTTATCTGCCACAAAAATATTTATCAGCTTATGGATTTTTGTTCAACCTAAAACCGGTAGTATATATTTTATTGTGTAAAATTTGACGGTCTTTTAAAAAGTTCAACTTCTGCGTTGTGCTGCATTTCGCAATCATTTAATGTACGAAAAGTATGCTTCATGATTACAAAACTTGCACGCCTTGAATTTGAACTTTTTACGAAACCGTCTAAATCGGATTTTTTACGAGTTCATCAAATTCAGGGCAAATGCATTTGAATCCCAATACAAGGAGAACGCTCCACGACGCGTGCTAAAGCCCTTCAAACAGTCAGTCGGTTTTCAAGAGAAACACGTCGTCGCTACGCTGCACCGAAATCAAATGCGTTTACCCTGTCATCAAATTTAAAACAGGTTAAAAAAAGCGCTTTTCCTTTAATAGAGTTTTCGACAAAAAGCAAAGAGAAAGGAGAAGCACCATAAAAATGGGAATTAGCGTACCAGAAGTTATCAATATTTTTAAGGAAATTAAAGGGAAGTCTGAGCAACTTTTTGAGATGATTCGAAACGATACCAGAGATACAACTGGTCACAATTTAGTCACACGCACAAAAAAGAAGTTACAGTGTGAACTGTAACCTCTTAGATTTACTGGTAGGCACGATTGGATTTGAACCAACGACCTCTACCGTGTCAAGGTAGCGCTCTCCCCCTGAGCTACGTGCCTGTGATGTTGGGAATTTGTTAACATCACTTTTTGTGTCTGTCAAGAAAAATGCCTGCCGGAAAAGGTCTAACTCTCATATCTTAAGGGTCTCATCATAATTGTGGCTGACCGCCACACAAGGATTAGCTTGCTCAAGAGAAACCTTTTGGTGCACCGGTGCCGCAGCTATTGCTACCGGACGCACCGATAAAGCAAGAAGAGCTTAAAAGTCTTTTTACCTGGCCATGGCCGCATTCAGGGCAAGTTGTTTTTTCATCATCACTACTAAAAACGATTAATTCAAAGCAATGATGGCATTTTTTACATTGATATTCATATATAGGCATTAAGACCTCCTAATAAGAGCTTGAACTTTATGAAAAATTAAATTCAAGGTTTAAGATACGCGGTTAATTTTTCTTTGATTTCGTCTGAAACGACTATTGATTGATTTTCTTTGTAATCGTAACAGACTTGGACCGATTCTCCGGTTGCATATACTATGGATTCGTCTGACTGATGGACGAGTTTATATTCAAAAGAAAAACTTTTAGTACCGATATCCTTGACCCACATTTTAAGGGTTACCCTGTCAACGAACATTACCGGTTTAAGATAATTGCAGCGAATATGCGCCATTATAATTCTGAAATCAGAAGGATCCGAAACCTCGAAATATTTTTGTGAGAATTTTTTTCGCCCTTCTTCAAAATAGGTTAAGTATACAGCATTGTTAACATGCCCTAACGCATCAAGATCACGGAACCTGACTTCGATGTTAGTGGAAAATATTTTGCCTGAATTCATCAACAATTCCTAACCTTGATAAAATTTTGTTCTTTCTGAAAAATCCGGTTCTTTCTTTTAAGAAATAATGACCAATAAAATACTAAGCAGATCACTACTATGTCAAGGTGTTATTTGTTGACGGTGTAAGTTCTCAAAAAGTGCGGAGATGAGCTGTGTTTCAGGACTGCGTGCAAACATCGCATTATGATTGTCTTACCACGAAGGCCACGAAGAAATGTAATAAAAAACAATGACTTTCTGTTTCTTCGTGCACTTCGTGGTGAATAACCATTTAACAACTGAGAATCAAACTAAAATTACCAACCCGTAACTTATTGAGTAGTTACTTGACGGTTTCGTAAAAAGTCCAATTTCTGCGTTGTGTTGCATTTCGCAATCATTTAACGTACGAAAAGTATGCTTCATGATTACAAAATTTGCACGCCTTGAATTTGAACTTTTTACAAAACCGTCTAAGTCGGACTTTTTACGAGTTCATCATTTGTTAACAATCGTAACTTAATAAGTCCTGGTGTATTAAATGGTGATATTGAGCCGAATCTATAATTTATTGAGATGTTACTTACAATCGGATTAACATCCGCTCCATGATTTTTTCCACGATAATATATTGGACACAAATTCTGCAAGCCTTGTATCTGCCGGACAAACAAGGCATCAATCGTGCCGCCGTATTGTAATACTGCAATCGATTGATAACACAGTAGATCCGGTCGATATGAGGCTCCCGAAGGGTTAACTTTTATCGAAATCCAATGCGGATATCATCCTTTTATTTGGCCCGTTATCGGTATGCGGATAATTATAAAAACATCTCGATAGCGCATTGTAATTATTTCAACTCTATCTCTTTCGAAAAAAGGTAATGCAGATTTTAGGTTGGACTTATTCAGCCGTATGTGGCAAATTAAAAGCATAAAAAGGAGGTGTTTGCAATGAGAGTGAGAAAATCTGTTTTTTCAGGAAGCTGGTATCCGCACAACCCCGCCGGGTGCGAGAAAGAGATCAAAGGTTTTCTAAAAGAATATCCTACAAAAACCATAGCACAGAGGGATTTAACTGGAGGGATCGTACCTCATGCGGGCTGGTATTTTTCAGGAAGTATCGCCTGTAACGTAATCCATTGTCTCAGAGATAAAAAGCCTCCGGATGCTTTTATAATTTTCGGGATGCATCTTCATAGTCGATCACCCTCATATATTATGACCGATGGTGCATGGGAAACTCCCTTTGGTGAAATAGAAATCGAAACGTCGCTTGCAGGCGAACTTGTCGAACAATTTTCATTTCAAATCGAAACCGCTGAAAACTATACCCAGGACAATACCATCGAGCTTCAGCTACCTTTTATAAAATACTTTTTTAAGGATACAAAAATCGTTCCCATCGGCGTGCCTCCGACACAAAAATCTCTTGAAATCGGAAAGGCTGTGGCTGACATTTCACAGCGTCTGAATTTGCGCGTCAAAGTTATCGGTTCGACCGATCTCACACATTATGGTATGAATTACGGGTTTGTAACCCATGGCACGGGTCCGGTGGCATTGGATTGGGTGCGCAATGAGAACGACCGCAGGGTTATTGATGCCATGCTTGCTATGGATCCTGACAAGATTATCAAAGAGGCCATGGCAAACCACAATGCCTGTTGCAGCGGTGCGGCTGCAACTGCAATTGCCGCTGCAAAAAGGCTCGGGGCCGACAAAGCGGAAACCATTGCATATGCAACCAGTTATGATAAAAGTCCGGGGGACAGTTTTGTGGGGTATGTGGGGATAGTGTTTTAAAAAGGATAAAAGGTCACCCGGTAACGCCCGCATAAGCGCTAAGTTATTTTTTGTGCCGGAAGGGACTGAAAAAAATGAACATCAAACATCGAACGTCTCTCCGAGCCGTAGGCTACTACGAGCCGGAGGCCAACATCGCCCCAGTGAAATAGAAAAAAAGTTTCACGGGGTAAAAATGATGAATGGAAAAACATGAGGAAACAGAAGAATTAATTAGTGCCTGTCCGAAAAGTCCACTTTTTGTCATTTCGACCAAAGGGAGAAATCTTGAATGCCAATACTATCAATAGAATAAGATTCAGGCACTAATTAAGATTTTTGTTACGAGTATCAAAATGGCCTCCGGCCCATAGGGGCCGACGCCCCGGAGGGCTGAAAAGAAAAATAAATAGTCATTCAAGGTTGGACATCGGATTTTTGAAAACAAATGAAATTAAATTGCGGAGCGTAGCGACATCATTATTCGATGTTCAACGTTGGACGTTCGATGTTCAATGTTCAGTCTGTTCGACGTTCATGCCCGTACGGCATAAATGTAACCTGGGAATGTTTACAAAACAACTTAGCACTTATGGATAAAGACCCCTTATCGTTCGATACCGTCTCTTGCTAAAATGCCCTGATGATAATAATGTTTTACTTCTTTTATCTCACTAACCAGGTCGGCATATTGGATGAACTCTTGGGGTGCATTGCGTCCGGTGAGGATAATTTCCACGCTTTCAGGCCGCTTCTCTAAAAAATCCAGGACTTGTTTTACGGTAAGCAGGCCAAACCAGATTGTCACATTGATTTCATCAAGTATAACAATGTCATATTGTCCTGAGAGCATGGCGTCACGAGCCTTGATAAGTCCCTGTTCCGCCTGATCGATATGCTTTTGAGTGACTTGATCACGATGAATGCACTTGATGTCCCCATACTGTTCAATTATGATGTAGGGATTATCACGTAATGCCGTAAGTTCGCCATAGTGCTGCCCCTTCATGAACTGTCCCATGTATGTTTTCAGTCCATGACCTGCAGCTCTGATTGAAAGGCCTAAAGCCGCGGTTGTTTTACCCTTGCCGTCTCCGGTGTATACCTGAATGTACCTTTTTGTATCCATTGCCATAATTCAATGATGATGAATTTATGAAAGCTCAAATTCATCCAGTTCCTTATGTATTTCATTTTTAAGACGCCTTGAATAATCACTGGATCGCACTTCCAATAGAAGTGTATAAAATTAGTTTGTGCGTCGGTCAGATCATACTCTTGTTCTAAGGCTTGCTTAATTGATCCTCTGCGTTTTGTCAAGTGCCAACGGGATGTTGCCCAAACAGATTCTTAAGGCTAAATTCCTAAAGAATTCGAATTAGGGATTTCTGCTTTAACAGCATAAGCCGCATTATAGCGATTTGCTCTAAAACCTTTACTTGAAGACTTTTTTTGTTATTCTTTTTTTGTCTTTTTACCATATATGCGCCTCCTGTTTTATGGATTGTTTGTAACATCTCAATAAATTATGGAGTCGAGTCAATATGATTATTTCATATACAAGAACTTATTGAGAAGTTGCGATTGTTTTTGCCAACATTCCATTATAGCAGGATTTCCAGATAGCTTGCTCTATTTTTTGCTCAGCAACCTTCAAAACTCAAGTATCAGCTTGCCCTAAGGACGCTAATTTGAAGAAACAAAAAAACCGCTTGGATGTGTATTTTCTTATTTAGTGCCTGAACGAAAACTGTCTTTTCCGCCAATATCTGTGTCAGACTCAAATTTTAATCCTCGAAATACTGCCAGTATTCCTGTGGTTAAAATTTTCGTCTTCCCCTC
>Ga0164318_10005266_pt1 | contig 12500 bp, 11 predicted proteins | sample GuaBasSedimGuay9_FD_113734 | JGI IMG/M metagenome (GOLD analysis project Ga0164318, IMG submission 113734) | Subseafloor sediment microbial communities from Guaymas Basin, Gulf of California, Mexico - Guay9, Core 4571-4, 0-3 cm | ecosystem: Environmental > Aquatic > Marine > Hydrothermal vents... | reverse complement strand
TGGATTTCTTTTTTTGCATCGCTGTGCTCTTCAATTTGCTTTTCCTTTTCCCTTTTCCTCTCGTTTAGCAGAGAGATTTCACTTCTGTCGAATTTTTTGCTTTCTGCAAAAGGAATTTCTTTTATCTGGGATTGTATTTTTTCAATGGATTTTTTTTCGCATTCCTCCCTTTCTTTGAGTTCAGCAAGATACTGGTTTTTTTCATTGTGCAGGCTGTTTTGAATTTCGCATTTTCTTTTTATTTCATTAAATCTTGCTTCTTCCCTTACAAGGGTTTCGTATTTTTTATTTATTGAATCAACTTCATTGCGCAATTTGCCTGCCTGCTCTTCTTCTGCCTTTGTTTTCTTTTCAAGTTCCTTCAATTCCTGCTTTTGCGTTTTTTCCCGGCTTTTGTATTCAACAAGATTGTTGAAAACACCTCTTAAGTAATCTCCTTCTTCCCTTATGCTTTTTTTGAATACAATGGCGTTTTCTTTGATTTGCTTGTATTGGTCTGTTGAAAATATCTTTCCGAAAATATCGCTTCTCTCTTCTTTTTTCATTCTCAGGATTTGCTTTGTCTCTTCCTGCGGATTGTAGACAGTGTATCTAAAAAGAAGAGCGGGGTTTTTTGTAATCATATCCGCCGGGTAGTTGAGGAGAGCTATTATTTTTGAGCGCATCTCTTTAGGGCTGCACAGGTAAGACATGTTGCCTATTGTCAGTTCGCTTTTTGTCTGGACGATTTCGCCGCCGGTATTTTTTTTCAGGCCTCTTTTTATCATGATGCTTTTCCCGTCTATTTCCATCAGCAAATTGACCGAGGCAGAGGTCTGCCCTTTTTTCAAAAGTGTAGAGGCGCGCAGATTTGGTCCTGCTCCGAAAAGCGCAAATTCTATTGATTTTAGTATTGTTGTTTTTCCGCTGCCGATGTCTCCTTCAAGCAGCACAACGCCTCTTGGAAAATTAATAGTTTCTTCTTCAAAGATGCGTATGTTTTTCAAAAACAATTTCTTTAAAATCATAAATTTAAATATAAAAGAATATTTTAAATTTATATTTGCTTTATAATCCCTGCTGCATTAATGTCTGCTTTTTGCCAATAGCGTATTTTATTCCATCTCTAATGTCTTCAGGATTAAGCCCCTTCCAGTAAATAATCCATTTTCCTGTTTTTTGCATTCCTGTGCAATGATTAATATAAAAAGAGTTTATCTGATTATTTGCCTTAGTCCGCCACAATACTTTCTTTTTGCAATCCAGCATAGCCCATAGATTTTTGAAAATTCCGTTCCTTTGATGCTCTTTTTTTGTGACTATTTTGTCGAGATATATTAATCCGGGATTTATTTCTTCTGCGACAATTGCCCCGCAATATTGATTGTTATGGCAGGCGATATAAATATATTTTGGCATAGTGTATTCAAAATAATCATCGACTAATTTTTTTTCAAATCCCGACTTTATCAATCCCTTGAATTTTTCTTTTGATATAGCCTTAAATGAATTAAATTTAATATACTTCATATTATGATCAATTTGGATGCCTGTTCTGCAATATTAAATCCTGTCAGAGAATATATTATTGATGTTCTGTACAGGACAGAAAGCAAAGAATATGTTTTGTTTGGGGCAGAGGCGCTCATTGAATAAAATAAAAAAAAGCAATATTTATATATACTGTTTTCTTTTAGATGCATGGAAAAAACAACAGCTGAATTGACAAATGAATATATCAACAAACATCCATATATCAAAAATTGCCTTAAAAAAGATCTGATAAATTATTCTTCTTTAGCCAGGCATATTGCTAAAGAGGCAAATATAGAAAAGAAGACATCCAAAGAAGCAATCCTTGTGGCAGCAAGAAGATTGCATAAAAAACTTGATGGAGAAAATGTTTATGAAAAGAAAATCATAGATTTGCTGACAGAGTCCGAGATGAATATAAAGAATAAGATTAATGTTTTTGTTCTTTCAAAAGGCATAGATATGAATAAGATTGATGAAATCCAAAAAAATATCAGAAGAGAATCAGGGGTATTTTCCTGCCTGGAGGGATCAGATAATTATACGTTGATAATACAGGAAAAATATTCCGGTTTGATAAAAAACAGGTTTGATGCAAATATAATCAGGCACAACAAAGAGTTGGTTTTGATTAATTTTAAATCTCCAAAGGAGATTGAGGAAATCACCGGCGTTATTTCGTATCTGGCAGATTTATTTGCCGAGAATGGAGTAAATATAGTGGAACTTTTTTCATGCTGGACTGACACCATTTTTATAATAGAGGCAAAGAATATAAACAAGTCAATTGATTTTTTAAAATTCTAAATGATTTTTTCAAGATGCAATTGTTATATTAGATGTGAGCGGAGCAGCGCTTTGTCAAATAGTTTTTACAGTTTAATGCCGGGAAGATTATTCGTTTTTCTTGAAAACAATCCTGTCCTTGAATTCTTCTGTCTTGCCCTTATTCCAGTTCTGAACCGGACGGTAATATCCTACTACTCTGCTATAGACTTCGCATGGTTGTCCGCATACATTTTCTTTTTTTGTTTCCATGCAGATATATGAATGTAAAGAATATATATGTTTCGGTTTAATTAAATAACAGGAAATAATCTTGCTATAAATTGTATCTAAATTTAATCTGCAAGATTTTTTTGTTGCGTCCATAGTATTTAATAATTCACATATACTTTATACACGATGGCAAATATTGCAGAACTCAAAAACAGGATAAGCAGGATAAAAAAAATTCTTTCAAAGAAAAAAACAGATGCCCTGTTCCTGCATTATAATGGAGAAGCAGGAAACACAACCCAGGCAAACATATTTTATTTTACAGGCATCTGGTTTCTCGAGCCGGTCATCCTGATTATATCGAACCCTCTTTCTCAAAAAGCACAGGATTGCTTATGTGCTTCCTTTCCCGTTGAAGGCAAAACGCCATTTGAAGTGAAAAAACTGACAAAGAAAATGGTTTTGTTTGAAAATAAAAAAATCAAAATCGGAATCGATGAAGGATTCTCTTTTGCATCTTACAAAAAATTAAAGGCAAAATACAAGTCTATTGAATTTGAGGACATTACCGCAGATATTTTCAAATTGAGGAGCATAAAGTCAGATGAGGAGATAAAAAGCATAAAAACAGCATGCGGACTTCAGAGAGAGATTATCTCTGATTTAGAAAAGCAGAGCAAAGGATTGTTTGGTTTGAAAGAGAGACAACTGCAAAAGAAGATAGACATTGCAATACTGGAATATGAGTGCACAAATGCCTTCGACACGCTTGCGGCTGCGGACGAAAACGCAGGATTTATCCATCACCTGCCTTCTGATTATATTGCAAAAAAATGCATTATGCTGGATTTTGGGCTTAATTTCAATCATTACAATTCAGACATGACAAGAATGTTTTTTTCTTCGCAGGCAGACGCTTCCATGAGAAAAGCATATTCTGCTTTGGAAGAACTTCAGGACATGATGGATGAATTCATAAGGCCCGGAATTTCTTTTGGCAAAATAACAGACATTGCGGTTTCTTTTTTGGAAAAAAATTATTCAAAGTCCAGTTTCTCCAATTTTCATTCTCTCGGGCACGGGATAGGAATACAGGTGCATGAGTACCCCTCTTATGCTGAGGCATGCAAGGTGGAGGAAAACATGGTCTTTACAATAGAGCCGGGAATTTATGTGAAAGGCAAATTTGGCGTAAGACTCGAGGATGTTGTCGTAATGAGAAAAAGAAGGATTGAGCGGTTATAAAGTAGTTTATACGGGAAAATACATTGCCAGGTAAGACTTCCAGATAGCGAGGAAAAGCAGTATTGTTAAAAAAAACACCGGCGCATACCTGACTCCATCCTTTACATAGACATATTTAAGGATTTTTTTTATTTTTTTTACATCTTCTTCAACTATGCCTTCATAGCGTTTTCCATTTATTTTTAATTCCTTTATTTTCTGCGCAATTACATCTCCCTCAACAAGCTCTGTTGTCTTTATTTTTTTCCTGTAGACAAACTCATCTGCGAATTTTGCGAATTTTATAAGCATGTAGAAAAAAGGGATGAAAACGAGCAATTCTACAGTAAGAAGTTCCAGGTAATGCATTTGCTTCAAGCAGGCGTAAATGTAAAGCACAGTTCCTAAAATAAGGAAGCAAAAAATGCTGTGGAGCTGGTTTTTTTCCTTCAATATATACTTTGCAAAGGCATTTGTTTTTTTGTTTTTTACCATTATAATTATGCTGAATACAACTGAATAAATCCCGCCTACTGCAAAAGAGATGCCCATAAATACTCCTGCAAACATCATTGCACTGTGAAAATTATTCGGGATAGAAAACAGATAGGGCAAAAGAACACCGAGCGATACCAATATAAGCACATCTGCTTCTCCCCATTGCGCGAGCCAGAAAAGAACATAGCCGCAAACCAGAAAAAAGCCGCAAACTGAAATTATTGAAACAAAAGGGAAAGTATTCTTGTTTATAAAAAAATCAAGAATATAGAGGATAAGCCCCATTAGGGAAATGCCTATCGGAACTTTATCTGGGATTTCACTTGTTTTCAGGTCATAATAGCTTCCAAGCGCACTTCCTATCAATGCAACAGATGCAAAGAGGAGAAAAAGGGAAACTGCCATAATATTTGCTTTTGTCTGCTTTATTCTTCGTTTTGGGCATCTATATAGGAAACTTCTTCTTCAACAGGATTTTTATGAATCAACTGGCTTGTTTTGAATTTTGAGATTATCTTCTTTCTTTTCCTTTTTTTCGGAAATTCATCGTCTTCCTCTTCATTTTTTTCCTCTTCATTTGATATTTTTTCTATCTGATCCTCAATTCCGAGGGATTTTATAAGGTCTTTGTACCTGTTTCTTATTGTTACTTCTGTGACTCCAACAATATCGGCTATATCTCTTTGCGTTTGTTTTCTTCCTTCCAGTACAGCCGCGATGTATATTGCTGCGGCAGCAACGCCGGTAGGTCCTTTGCCGGAAATAATTTTTGAATCTTTTGTTTTTTCGACAATGTCTTTTGCCCTTGCCTCTACTTTGCCGTCAAGACCAAGCAGAGATACAAAGCGGGAAATGTATTGCTTTGATGTAGCAGGAAGGATTTTTAGGCTAAGCTGTCTTGAGATATACCTGTATGCTCTTCCTATTTCTCTTTTTTCTATTCCTGATGCAGCAGAGAGTTCTGAAATGGTTCTCGGGACACCGTAGCTTCTCGCAACAGCATAGATTAGCGCAGTAATTATAGATTCTATGGATCTCCCTCTCACAACCCCTTTTTTCACTGCTTTTTCATACAATCGCGCAACTTCTTCATGGATTGATTTTGGAAGCATCAGGTAGGAAACCTGCCTCTCAAGTTCAGCCAAAGAATAATTCAGGTTTCTTTCCTTTGAATTCATTATTCTCTTGTTCCATTTTCTCAGTCGGTAATATTGATTCCTCTTCTTGGAGGTCAATTTGTACATTTCTGCATTTCCTTTGCCTATTTCAGTTGAAATTCCTTTGTTGTGCTTTGTAAATGTAATAGGGGCGCCGGTTCTCGTCCGTGAAGATTGCTGCTCAGAACTAAAAGAACGCCATTCTGCCTGATTATCTATTTCATTTTCCTCTAAAATTGCTCCACATTTAGTGCAATACACTATTCCACGGACATTATCTGTTCGTATCTCATCATTTCCGCAGTATTTGCATTTTTTTCCAATCATAATTTTTCCATCCAAAACAAACATTTATAAATCTTTAGTGATAATGAGCACAATCTTTATAAAGATTTCGATTATGTTGCGGAAAGTCCCGAAACTATGCCTTCAATCAATGGATTGAACATAACCCCGAGCATAACATATACAATGAGATATACAGATATACCTCCTAATAGGAAATGCCAGCACATTGTATTTTCTTTTACTTTATCTTCTCCCCGGTCTATTCTTACAGTGAATTTTGCCATCAAAATCAGTGTTTCAATTATATAAATTCCAACAATTAGTTGCAGGAGTTCCGGAGGTACAGGATTCGGGGATATTATATTGATCATATCAAAATTGCCGCCTCCCATTTCCGAGGTAACAGATACATCTCCTATTTTTTTCAGTTGTTTTGAGAGAATAAAGACAATGCTCATCATCAGTTTTGAAACGCAGACAACGACACCGGATATCATAGGGATAAGGATATAGCTTTGAAATTTCAGGGAGGATATTGTGGGAGCCATCATTTCATCGATTACAGTCTGTGTGTTTTTCAGGGAATGTAGATATGTTGCGATTGTAAGAGTTGTAAGGGAGGCAGATTTTGTTCCTTTTTTTATTGCAGATGATACTGCTTTCATTATTGTTTTTATAATCTTGGAGGGATAGTACCTTAGGACTCCCTGTTCTTTATCAAAAAGCGCTTTGCCGAATGGCATAGACATCTGGTGCATATTTTGCAGTATTTTCAAAAAAAGCACAGTTATGCTTAGTTGCTGCGTATCATGTTGCGCTTCAGCAAGCGCTTTTTCAATAGGCGTTCCTCCCCCCATTCTGTTTCCGAGGGCAAAGAGAGCATCTTCGAATTCATCTTCTATATGATCTATTTCCTCAGTAAGATGGACTTTTTGAAAGCTTGTCAGGAAATAATAGGATATCGTTGCAATCCCCATTGCAATAATGATTGAAATTGACATTAATATTGAAAAAAAGGTCGGCTCCATACGCTCTCCGGTCAATGTGTTGGTGTAGAAGAAATCTGTCTGGAGCATAAACATGAATCCCGGAAGAGCCAGCACAGCAAATATAAGTAAGGATATAGGAAGAACAGGGATTTCTATCTTTTTGTTTCCTCCTATTTTAAGAATCATATTTTTTATGGAAGTGTAGTCCGGGTGCTCTGATATATCTACTTTTGAATGCGTAATCGGCCTTCCTTCCATGATGCTTTTCATAAAGACAAAAACAAGCAGGGGGAGAATAACATCGTATCCAAGAAACATGTAGAAAACAATATTGTCTATACTATCTCCCATAAAAATTGCAAAAAGCGGAAACATAAGCATTGCAAGGATAGGAAGCATAATCCCCAGCCCATGCAGAACGGCAATAGGCGTACTTAATGCCCGGACATATTTTTTCATTTTTTCCTGCGACCCGTCAAGTATTACAGACACTGATTTGTCGAGCAGTATTTCTCTCCTGTAGGGATTGGTTTCGAGCATTGATTCGCGAATCAGGTGTATTGATTCAATAAAATCCCTGTTGTAGTTGTGCCATTGATTCAAGTAATCATCCAGCGCATCGTAAATATTGCTGAATTTTCCGATTTCGACTTTCCACAGCAACAAGTTGAAATCATTTGCTATTTTCCCTGTTATATTCTTTGCAGTAAATCGAATTGCTCCCTCGAGATTCGGCGTTGTTTTCATATATATTATCATGTACAAAATTGCCATTACAAGCTCGCCACCGACGTTCATCCGCAGCAGCGATGCTTTTTTCTCCAGATAGCTGTAAAAATAATAATAGATTATCAACGGCAAAAGCAGGAAGGTGATTATAAATATTTTCGGAATCGCGATTCCGGAAAGTTTCATGGAGAGGGGTGCAATTGCAATGGGAAGAGAAATCAGAACAGCAAGATAAGTCAGGCTAAAGCTCTCATGGGGCTCTATTTTGTAATCCAGGAATTTTATTGCCATTTTCAGATCTTCATACGATCCCTCTTTGAGAGGAGGCAGGTTAAATACTTTTTGCGCGAATCTGGCTCCATGCTCATACCAGTTTAGTTTTTTTTGCTCTTTTTCTTCTTTCTTGTATTGCGTGAATTCTTTTGAGAGTACAATTTCTTTTTTATTCTTTAGTTCTGGTGTTTCTTCAGCATACCCGTATTTTTTCAGTATCTTGTTAAGAACCGCTATATCTATATTTTGCTTTTTTGCTTTTGCCTTGACCATCAATATTATTTTGTTGGCAAAATATATAAAGAATGCGGCATTATTATTAAATGAGATTTTTTTGCGACCTCCATATACATTCCTGCTATTCCCGGGGCACGAGCAAGAGCATTACTTTGAAAAATCTTGAAAAATATGCACTGATGAAAGGGCTTCATATTTTAGGCACAGGTGATTTTACTCATCCTGAATGGTTTGCCCAGTTAAAGGAAAAACTCCAGGAAGGAGGAGAAAAAGGGATATACTATCTAAAAAAAGACAATTCCCAGGGAAACCTACTTCAGTATTCCGATACAGATGTCCCTGAAAATGACAGAAAGCAGCAACTTGGATTTGTGTTTCAGACAGAAATATCCCTCATGTATTCTGACTCGGCAAAATCGAGAAAAATCCATCTTGTAATACTGTCTCCTGATATCCAGACAACAGAGGAGATAAACAAGTATCTGAGCTCGAAAGGGCGAATGGATTATGACGGAAGACCGATATTCGGGCATCTTCCCTGCAATAAAATAACTGCTGACCTGAAAAAAATATCAGAGGACATTGAAATAATTCCTGCTCATATATGGACGCCGTATTTTGGATTATTTGGCTCAAAATCAGGGTTTGACAAAATAGAGGATGCTTTTTTGGATCAGACAAAACATATATATGGGCTTGAAACCGGCCTTTCCAGCGACCCGCAGATGAATTATCAGCTGGGCTGCCTTGACAGGTACACAATGATAAGCAACAGTGATGCGCATTCGCATTATCCCTGGAGAATAGGCAGGGAGGCAACAATATTTGAATTTGATGAAGAAATTTCATACAAGAAACTCGTCGATGCAATCCGGAAGAAAAACAATGGATATGCCGGTACGATTGAAGTTGATCCGCGGTATGGAAAATATTATTTTGACGGGCACAGGAACTGCGGCATAAGCATACCTCCAAAAGAGGCGATTGAAAAATACAATAACATCTGCCCGGTCTGCAAAAAGCCGCTTACAATCGGGGTTTTTCACAGGGTGAGAGAGCTTGCAGACCGGTCGGAAGAATATGTTGCAGAGGGCAAAGCAATGTATTATACACTGCTCCCTCTTTTTGAAATAATTGCGTTTTCAAAAAATATTTCCACACTGCAATCGAAGACAATATGGAGCATTTACAGCAAACTAATAAAGCACTTTGGAACTGAATTCAATATTTTGATTGATGCCCAAAAAGAAGAACTGCAAAAAATAGTTGATTCAGATCTTGCAGAAATGATAGTGAACCTCAGGAATAAAAAATACGCTATTGAGGAAGGAAGCGATGGGGTTTACGGTAAATTGAAATAAATGCATTAAGAATCAATCAACGCAAATATATCCTTTTTCAAAATAGATTTTTCTTTTTACAAATTTTTTGATTAGAGTCAATTCTTTTTGCTCTTATGTTTATTATTTTCACAGACCATCCTGTAACTGCAGAAAATGCAGCAACTGTACGCACAATTTGTCCGCCTCCTTCGCCCACGGAATCATCAATTAATATGGTTTGTTTTTGTCCATTTCGTATTCAGTGCTTATTTGTTTCATTAAGGGCGAGAGCCGGGGATTGAACCCGGATCAGAGGGACCACAACCCTCCAGACTAACCGATTATCCTACTCTCGTCATAATTCATCTCTTAGAGATACATATTTAAATATTAAAGTTTAAAAAAGATATGGATGCAGAAGTTCTGAAAATTTCGATTTTATCGTGGTTGCCTTCAATAATATGGATTGTTGCCACATTAGTAATATACAAGATATATTCTTTTTACGGGAAAAATATAAGAAACCAGATAATACAATTTACTCTCCATAATTTAAAATTCAGGCATGCAAAAAAGACGATATGCGAGCTTCACAAATATACATCTATCCTTATATTGCTTTTCGGCGGACTTTACGTTATAAGCATATCTCCTTTTTCTGATGAAATAGCTATTATATTAACCAATGTATTCAAGACGCTTCTCATTCTTGTATTGTCAAAGCATGCAGTCATCATCCTCAGGCAGTTTTTGACCCCGCTGCTGTTGAATCTGGAAGAGCCGGACAAGAGCATAAATAAAATATCAAAGGATTATGCAGAAATTATAAAAAAAACAATATTTGTTTTTGTCTGGCTTGCAGCTATTTTTGCAATAATGCAATTATGGAACATTGACATAACATGGCTTGTCACTTCAACAGCAGTCATTGGAATAATAGTTGGGCTTGCTGCGCAAAGCACATTGTCCAATGTGATAGGCGGATTTGCAATATGCGCTGAAAAGGCATATGAGGAAGGAGACCTGCTTAAGCTGGATGATGATATGATAGTGACAGTAAAAAAAATAGGTCTGAAATCAACATGGCTTGAAACTTATGCTGCAACAACAATCATTATCCCGAACTCTGAAATGTCAAACAAGAGAATTGAAAATATGAGCTATCCCTACAGCAAAAACCTTGTAAGAGTAAAAGTGAATGTATCCTATGACAGCGATGTGGATAAGGTGAAGCACATTTTGATAGATATAGCAAAAAACACAAAGCATGTGCTGAAGCGTCCAAGACCGGCTGTTTATCTTATAGAATTAGGGGATTATGCGCTTAATTTTACTCTTGTCTGCCCTATTCCGAGCATGAAACTTAGGTTTAAAATAATGGAAAAGATACATTGCGCAATAATAAAGAGATTCAGGGAAGAGAATATAAATATCCCTTTTCCTACCCAACTCAGCTATGTAGATATTGCAAAAGACAATTTCAGGGAATTGAAAGAGGCTGTCTGCCGGAAAAGAAAGTAGATTAGCTGGGTTTTTAGTGGAGATGTGATCGCATTCGGTGTAAATGAAGAATAATAAAACCGGATTTGATATAAAATATTATATTTCATATTCATTTCCTCTTTGTTACTTCTAATCAAATGGAGCTTACAAAAAATAATTGCTTTTAAGCTTTCACTTCCATTTATAGTTATGTACCTCAACAACATAAAAAAAACAGGAAATATGAGAGTTCCTGCTGTTGTCTATGCTTCAGACAAGCTCTATTCTCTCATGAAACAGGACAAAACAATATATCAACTTAAAAATGTTGCGACGCTTCCTGGAATCGTAAAGCATGCTCTTGCGATGCCAGATGCGCACCAGGGATATGGCTTTCCCATAGGCGGAGTTGCGGCATTTAACATGGATGAAGGAATCGTCAGCCCGGGCGGTGTTGGATATGACATCAGCTGCGGCATGGAGTACATAAAGACAGGGATTTCAAAAGAAGACCTGGAAAGAAACAAGAAACAATTGCTGGATGCCTTGGTAAAGAAAGTTCCTGCCGGCATAGGAAGTTCCTGTAATGTTCTGTCAAGGGACGAACTTGATGAAGTGCTGTTCAAAGGGGCAAAATACAGCGTCAAGATGGACTATATGGACAAGAAAGAATTAAGATACTTTGACGATAATGGGTGCATAGATATAAAAGAAGACTATGTAAGTGACAAGGCAAAGAAGAGAGGAAAAAACCAGCTGGGTTCATTGGGTTCAGGCAATCATTTTTGCGAGGTACAGCAGGTTGACAAAATTTTTGATAAAAAAGAGGCAGACTCCATTGGAATTAATGAAGGAAATATTGGAATAATGCTTCACTGCGGCTCGCGCGGTCTTGGGCATCAGATTGCATCAGATTATATGAAAAGAATGGAAGATGAAATTGCTTATACTGATTTGGTTGACAGAGAATTAGTTTATGCGCACTTAGACAGCCAGATAGGAGAAGAATATTTGTGCGCAATGCATGAGGCAGTCAATTATGCTTATGCAAACAGGAGCTTTATTTACTATCATATAAAACAGGCATTTGAAGAGGTTTTCGATAATTCAGCAGATGCATTGGGGATAAAGCTTGTAAGAGATATTTCCCATAATATTGCAAGAATTGAAAAGCACAGGGTTGACGGCAAAATGATGAAGTTGTGCGTTCACAGGAAAGGAGCAACATTCTTGAGGGATGACCTTCCTGCAATAATTCCCGGCTCCATGGGCACTGCAAGCTATCTTCTCTCAAAGGGAGAAAAAGCAGAGGAACTGTCTTTTTCCTCAACTGCTCACGGGGCAGGAAGAGTCATGAGCAGATCAAAGGCAAAAAAGACACTGGACGGAAAGAAAATATCAGAGGAACTGGACAAAAAAAACATATCTGTTCACTCTGCATCAAGAGCAGGATTTATTGAAGAGGCGCCGGAAGTTTACAAGGATATTGAGGAAGTAATAGATGTTTCCTGCGGGCTCGGAATAACAGAGAGAATTGCAAGAGTAAAGCCTATTTTGTCGATGAAAGGATGAACACACAAATAAAGTTTATTGAAAAGAAATAAATTGTGTGTGAACTGATAAAGAGAAAAGAACTAACAAATAAACCTCTCAAAGAATCTCCTTTTTAACCTAAGTTTGACACATAACTAAATTATTATTTTTTCACAATATTTTAGATATAGAATTTGACAGTTGGACGTACCTCTAATTCTTTAAAATTCCGCCATTTTAGACATTATTGTGCGAAT
>Ga0164318_10005265_pt1 | contig 12500 bp, 14 predicted proteins | sample GuaBasSedimGuay9_FD_113734 | JGI IMG/M metagenome (GOLD analysis project Ga0164318, IMG submission 113734) | Subseafloor sediment microbial communities from Guaymas Basin, Gulf of California, Mexico - Guay9, Core 4571-4, 0-3 cm | ecosystem: Environmental > Aquatic > Marine > Hydrothermal vents... | reverse complement strand
TCTTTTCCCGATTTCTTTCAACATCCACCCAACGGCTTTGTGTATTAAATCATGGTTGTCATTCAGGAGAATTTCGGATATTTTCAGGGTGTCTTCAAACTGGTTGTTTTTTATGAAAGTGAATGTTGAGATTATTGAAATTCTTTTTTCCCACGGATTTTTTGAGTTGGCGAGTTTGTATAGAATTTTCCGGTTTTTGTTCAGGAGATAATCCCCGATAATGTGAGGAGCGGATATATCAACCAGATCCCAGTTGTTGATATTGATTGTGTTCTTCAGGTAAAAATCAAATATTTCTTTCTTTCCAGATTCATCTGATTTCCTGTATTTGTTGATCAATATGAACAATGAGCATGCTCTATATTCGTGGAGGTTTGTTGAGAATAATTCCTGCAGTTCTTTAAGGGACAAGTTGATGTATTTCTTTGCAATCTTTCTCTGTTCGGGGACAGAGACTCCAAGAAAAATATCTCCTTCCCCATACTCGCCTTTTCCTGTTTTGAAAAATCCTAAATAAACTTTTGCTTTCTCCGGGTTTTTTAGAGATTGGAGTTCCTGTTTTAGTGTTGTCATAATATTTTTTGATGTATTAATTTAGTCGAAGGTTTGTAAACATATCCCCTTTTTAACAGGATTTTTACTTTCTAACATAAAAACTAAACTATACGCGGGAAGAGGATTGAAGCAACTGTTTGTAAAAAGATATATTGACCGTTTCTCCTTCGATATCTTCAATATATCTTGTTATGTCCTCCAGATAATTTTGAATTGTTTTATTATTAATCTGTGAGATAAGATTATTTATTTTTTTAAAGTCATCATCTTTTGTCTTTTCAAAAATTTTAGCTGTTTTGTGTCTGAGATAACTTACTTCCCGGTCAAGTTTATTTTTAATAAATGTTAAAATTTCTTTTTTGTGTTCAAAGCAAATTTCATGATTATTTAAATATTCCCCCAGCCTGTAAATATCATCCCCTATATTCTCCAGTTTCTTGCTTATCAAAAAATATGAAGGAATCAATGAAATATTTTTTATTTTGGATGAATGCAGAATCTTTGAATCTGTCAATGACAATGAAATAAGTTTTGTCCCAAGATGATACAGTCGATCAATTTCATTTTCATTCAGTCTTATCTCCTCAAGATCCAGTTCATCTAAAATATTTGAAAGAGATAATTCAAGTATTATATTTATCCGGTAAAATATTTGGCAGATATTAACTTTTGATTCATCCAGCAGTATTTTTAAACTGATTTTTTTCTTGTCTTCATAGCTTATTTCAGTTCCGCTCATATGTGCCAGAGCCTTTCTGATTTTTGTTTTGACTTCTTTTGTTAATTCTTTTTTGGAAAATAAATTGATATTTTCAATTCCAAGATAATACAACGCAAATATAATCTGATCTATATTGCTGAGGTATTCATCAATATTCAGGGAAATTTCATTTATTTTTTTTCTTTTGATGGAATGGGAGGATAGGAGCAGTGTTTTGTTGTCTTTTTCATAAATCAACAGTTCATCTTTTTCTTTTAATTTATTCTTTTTAACCCATTCTTTTGGCAATGAGATGGAATATGTGCTGCCAGCAATCAATTGTATTTTCCTCCTATGCATAATTGTAAAAGAAAAATAACTATATAAATATTTATATAACTATATAGTTTATATAGGTTAATTATATATATTCTCCCACTATATGGATATATGGAAATTAAAATTGCAGAAGCAATAAATTGGGAGGATTATGGTAGATAATAAAAAACTGAAAGGAATTTACTTAGCAGGCGCATTGTTGTTGATTGTTTTAATATCGGGGTGCACCACTGAGAATAAGATTATCGGGGAAATTGCAAATAATGTTGAGAATATTGAAATAAAAGGTTCAGATACTTTATTGCAGTTGGTCTCTAACATGGCTGAAGCTTACATTCAAAACAAACCTGACGCAAAAATATCTGTAACAGGCGGGGGTTCAGGAACAGGAATTGCGGCGTTGATTAATGGGGAAATTGATATTGCTGATGCTTCAAGGCGCATTAAAGAAGAAGAAATGGAACAGGCGAAGGAAAGAGGAATAAACCCATGGGAATTTATAATTGCAAGAGATATGTTATCTGTTATTGTAAGCAAGGATAATCCTGCATCAAAGTTGACTATAGAACAGATAAGCAAAATCTACAAAGGAGAAATTACAAACTGGAATGAAGTTGGGGGAAAGAATCAAGAGATTACTCTTTATGGAAGGCAAAGCACATCAGGAACATATTCATATTTTATGAAGAAAGTTGTGGGTGGAGATTATTCTCCTTACATGATGAACCTAGAAGGGAACCAAGCAATTGTGGACGCAATAAAACAGGATAAACTGGGAATCGGATATGCGGGGCTTGGATATATTTCGGACGAAAAAGGCAATCCTGTTGGTGGAATAAAAATCGTGGAAATAGCAAAGGATGAGAATTCCCAATATATTTCCCCATTGGATGAATCAAAGCATTCTTTATATCCAATTTCCAGACCATTGCTTCAGTACCTAGCAAAAAAACCTGTTAAGGATTCTATGGTTTACAATTTTTTAAAATTTGAGTTAAACCCTGAAGGACAGGAAATTGTAAAGGAAGCTGGATTTGTTCCAATAACTTCAGAAGACAGGAATCACAATAACATGTTGTGGAATAAGATTTAGATTGTGGATAATATGTTCAATTACAAAACCAAAGAAAAATTAATTGGACTGTTTTTTTCCACAACAGGAATCATGACTTTGTTGATACTGATTGGAATATTTGCTTTTCTTTTTGTTACCGGGATTCATACTTTTTCGGAAATAACTCCAACAGACTTTTTCTTGGGCGAACAATGGAATCCTGCTGCGTACGGAGAACCAAGCTGGGGGATATTGAGCCTGATAATCGGTACTTTGATGATGGCATTTGGTTCTTTGGTAATGGCAATACCAATGGGTCTGGCGGGAGCCATATATCTGTCAGAGATTGCGGGCACAAAAACAAGGGAATTGTTAAAGCCAGCCATAGAAATGATTGCGGGTATCCCTTCGGTTGTGCTGGGATTGATAGGTATCTTATTTCTTTCCCCATTGATTTCCCAGGTTTTTGGGTTAAGTCATGGACTTAATGCTCTTACTTCTTCGGTTATAGTTGGGATAATGGTTTTGCCCACAATTATTAGCATCTCAGAAGATGTTTTGACCTCGCTGCCAAATGAATTTAGGGAAGCCAGTCTGGCATTAGGGGCGACCAAATGGCAGATGATAAGGATGACTTTATTCCCCGCGGCTTTGTCCGGGATTGTGGCTGCCATAATGCTTGGGCTTGGCAGGGCAATTGGGGAAACAATGGTGGTTTTGATGGTGGCGGGAAATGCTATGGCAATGCCAACATCATTTTTTGACCCGGTAAGACCAATGACCGCTAACATTGCAATAGAAATAAAAGAGGTTGTAACAGGAAGTTTGCATTATGAGGCTCTTTTTGCTATAGGGCTGGTGTTGTTTGTCATGACTTTTATTGTAAATTTCATTTCAGATATTATTATAGAAAATAGGGCAAGGAAATACAAATGGTGAGCGAACATTCAAAGCAGAAAATTTATTTTGTATTTTTCCAATCAACTATGATTCTGTCAGTCGCAATTTTGTTGTTTGTATTGATATTTATTTTTTATGGGGGAGCGGGCGTTGTGAATCTAAACTTTCTTGTGAATATGTGGTCTCATAGGGAGATTACGCAGGGAGGAATTTTCCCCGCAATTTTTGGAACATTCCTTCTCGCAGTCGGGGTTTCTGTTGTGTCAATACCTCTTGGCATTTGCACAGCTATTTATTTAAATGAATACGCGAAAGAAAATCTGCTTACGAGGACAATTAAACTCGCAATAAGAAATCTTGCTGGCGTGCCCTCAATAGTTTACGGGATTTTTGGTCTGGCGTTTTTTGCTTTGTTTTTGAAATTGGGGGGATCACTTATTGCCGCATCATTGACCCTTGGATGCATGACCCTGCCATGGATAATAACTGCGAGCGAAGAGTCTCTTAAAGCAGTTCCCAATTCATTCAGAGAAGGAAGTTATGCATTAGGAGCCACAAAATGGCAGACCATAAAAACAAATGTTCTGCCTCATTCTTTTAGCGGAATAATGACCGGAGCAATACTTGGATTGTCCAGAGCCATGGGAGAGACTGCACCGATTATTATGGTTGGAGCCACATTTTTCATAGCCCATCTCCCAAGTTCCCCATTTGATAAATTTATGGCAATGCCCTATCATTTGTATATCTTGGCAACCCAACATTCCAGTCCTTACGCAAGAGAATATGCCCTGGGAACTGCGTTGGTGCTGGTGGCTTTAATATTTATGCTGAACTTAGGCGTGTTTGCATTAAGATATAATTTGAGGAAGAAAAAGGCGTGGTAGTATGAGAGAGAAAATAAAGATTGAGTTTAAGAATACGGGTTTCTGGTATGGAAGCAAACAGATTTTGTTCGGGGTAAATCTGAAAATCTATCCAAAAAAAATCACAGCGTTGATTGGTCCTTCAGGATGCGGGAAGTCTACATTGATTCGGTGCGTCAACAGGATGAATGATTTAATTCCAATTGCAAAAATTGACGGCAGGATAATTTACAACAACGAAGATATTTACGGAAAAAATGCGGATATAATTGAACTAAGGAAAAAAATCGGGATGGTGTTCCAAAAGCCAAATCCCTTCCCAATGTCCATCTTTGATAATGTTGCGTATGGTTTGAGAATACAAAATATGAAGGACAAAAATATAATAAAACAAATTGTAAGAAGCAGTTTGGAAAAAGCGGATTTATGGACTGAAGTTAAAGACTGTTTAAATTGTTCAGCTTTTGGACTTTCTGGGGGTCAGCAGCAGAGGTTGTGCATTGCAAGAGCTTTGGCAAATGACCCTGATGTGATTTTGATGGACGAACCCTGCTCGTCTCTTGACCCAATTGCCACAGCAAAAATAGAAGTTTTATTGAAAAAAATAAAACGCGAAAAAACCATTATTATTGTTACGCATAATATGCAGCAGGCAAAAAGAATCTCTGATTATTCCTGTTATCTGCTTAATGGAAAGATTATTGAATATTCAAAAACAGAAAAGATGTTCATTAACCCAAGGAATAAATTAACCAAAGATTATCTTGATGGGATGTTTGGTTGATAATCCCTAATTAGGTATTTCATTTTGCTATAAATTTGTTTTTAATGGTTAAATTCATGTCCGAATTAATTATATTCTGCAGTCCCCAGCAAGTCTATGCGGAGAAATTAGAAGAAGATGTTGCCAGAGAGTACACTAAAATGGCCATTGATGATTATGATAAATTAATCTCTTTTGATGAAAAATATATACCTTTTGTTGAAACTCCAGATTATGAATTTGTTATTGGGCAAAAAGGCAGCAGAAATTTATTATTGACTTTGTTTGCGCAACAACCAATGATAAGAGTTGGAGATGTTTATGAGAATTTTAAATCATCGAGTTATCTTTTCAATCCGGAATCCAGTGAAGATTTATATTTGCCTGATTTGGAGGTCATTCAAATAGAAGGGAGTTCTCAGGTTCGGGATGTCGCAAAAACCATTAAACAATTTTATGAAGATTTTGGGTGGGAAGCTTATATTTTTGATGGTCAAATTGAGGAGAGGATTGTGGCTAATCCAATCTCTGAGAGGTATGATAAACCTATTGAAATAATACCACCGGAAATTCTCAGAGAGATTGCGGAAGAAACTGTTGGATATGATTTGGAGGGATTGTATTTCTAATTTATTGTAGAGATTTTAGTTTGGTTGGCATAAAATTGATTACATACAATAAACCTTGGTAAATTTATAAATAGTTAATCAATTACCTTTAATATAATGAAGGAAAAATCTGGACTTATCATAAATATTATATTGGCGGGGTGTTGGCAGTAAGTTTAATTGGTGATTATTCTTTTACAGAAAAATTAATGAAATTTAATATGGAGAATCAAAAGATAGAGAAGAATTCATTAGCAATTATACTGATGTTATTTTAGATTATTTAGTTTATGACGCTGGTCAAGCCAGACTCACTTTATCCAATGTAGTTGGTGATACAGATGTTTTAATTTCTTCATATTTTCCAATGGAAATTAAAGCAGTTAATAATAGGAATCCCAACCAAACTGCCAAGTTTAGTAAAGAAATATTATTAGATAAAGCTCAGAAATTACAAGGATATAATGTTATTGATAACAAAGAAAAAATATTGGAATTAAAAGAATGGAGCCGGATCTTATTTTTTATCCAGATTTTTCTAGTGTTCTGTGTCATAATTATAAATAACAGGGCATTTACATTTAACACAGATTATCTGGAAAAACCCACAGTTTGAATTTTTCCCAAATTCTTCCTTTCATTTGGAATTTCTTATAATTCCGATGTTAAATTCTAACTACAACCCTCAAACTAAATTAAACCATCCTGATTAATTATGAACCAAGAATTGGAAATAAGAAGTTTTATCTCAAAAGAACAATATGAAAAATTCCTAAACTTTTTCAAGGAAAATGCCAAACTGATTAAAGAGGATTATCAGGAAACATTTTATTACATTTTGGGTTTAATTTACTAAAATGCAATATTTGAAAATCCGTCTCAAAAAATTGCGTAATATCCCGGAGCTCATTCGTCCTTTGGACGATGCATTCATCGCGTAGCGATGATGCCCTTTTTGCTTTGCAAAAAAAGGCACCGTTTTCAAAGATATTCTTTTTTTGAAAGAAAAAGATACCTCATTTTTCAAAGAAAAATGAATGAATCAAGTGTGCTCCGATTTGGATAGCAATTTTTAGGATTTTCATTTTACTTTGATTCCAAACAGGATTTGAGAATACAGAAAAACAATTTTTATTCAAAAATCTGGATGAAGAAAGGCAACCTCCATGATGAATGCAGGGAGGAACTTGAAATAAAATTCAGCAGGGATGAATTTGAAAATCTTGAAAACTTGTTTGTTGGTTTGGGATATAATGTGGAAATAAAATGGTTCAGAAAAAGATATGAATTTGAGTGGAATAAAACCAAAGTGAGCCTGGATTTCACAAAGGGATATGGTCATATAATTGAACTGGAGAAACTGTGTTCTACCGAAGAAAAACAAATAATGAAAATTCTTGAGGAATTAAAACAAAACCTGAAATCCTTTAACATTGAGTTAACCCCAAAAGAGAAATTCAAAAATAAATTCAAACATTATAAAAAAACTGGAGAAAATTAACTGAATAACCCAAAATTTATTTTCAATAGAGGCTGCAATTAAAGAGACAGAAAATAACTAAGATATTTATATTAATAGAAACTTCTTTGAATTGCGAATTAAATCTAATTTTGTAAGAATAATCGGGGGTTATTAAAGGAGCATTTTCCTAATTATTTTTATTTAATAATCCTATAAAGTTATGAATTTAAACAAATCAGAATTATTTCTTTTAATCTTATTTTTAATTTCATTTATAATCAGTTTCTATTTTTATCCCCAACTCCCCGATGAAATGGCTTCGCACTGGAATGCTCAGGGGGAAGTAAACGGTTACTTGTCAAAGTTTTGGGGATTGTTTTTATTGCCTTTTATTCTCACTGGACTCACATTGCTTTTCATTGCCATCCCAAGAGTAGATCCCTTAAAGGAAAATCTTGAGAAATCCAGAAAATATTATAATGGCTTCATAATTCTGTTTTTCATCTTCATGCTTTTAATCCAAATTCATATAATTCTTTGGAATCTTGGAACTAAAATAAGCTTGAATTTATTCCTTCCAATAGCCGTAGGAATTATGTTTTATTACATCGGAGGTCTTCTTGAAAATATAAAAAGAAACTGGTTTATAGGTATAAGAACCCCATGGACTATGAGCAATGAAAAAGTATGGGAAAAAACGCATAAGATAGGAGGAAAATTATTTAGATTGGCCGGAATAATTGCGTTCATAGGAATATTCTTCCCAGACCAGATAATTTATTTCATAATAATTCCCGCAATCTTAATTGCTTTGTATACGGTTATTTACTCTTACCTTGAATTTCAAAAACAACTTAAAACTTAACTTTGACAGTTTGTCCACTATTTAATCCAAAAGTACAATTTGACCGAAGTATTTTTTGAATGATTTTTTAGGTAATTCCGCAATTTTGCACCAAAATTCTCCTGTTTATGAAGTCAAAGTTTGAATAGATTCTTCTTTTTGTAAATTCCACAGTAACTATCAAATTCATCAGGCCAATTTTGATGACTTTTGGAGTGACCTGTTTGAGTTCTTTATAACCATATCGCAATAGCGAATATGAATATTTTATACCAATCGATGCATTGTTTATGCGAAATTTCTTTGGAAGCTCAATCTTCCATGGATATAAGAGATAAATCCTTTAACAAAATTGAACATAATCTAAGGATATCCCAATTTAACAATCTATTTTATCCCCTAGAAAACAATCCAATATATCCCCCAAGGTCAGGAATCAAGCTTATCTTAAAAGTTTCTTCAGGAGTAAAACATCTTTTTGCTGGTAAGTTTGCATGAAAAATATAATATGCAAAATCATATTCTGAATATCTTACATAAACCTTTTTGAAATATTCTAATTGTTTTTTATCTAATAAAATTTCAGTTTTTTCTTTAAGTTCTTTCAATATAAATTCTTCAGGAGTTTCCCCATTATTCACTTTGCCTGCGGGAATCCCCCAGGCATCTCCCTGCGGTTTATAGTCTTGTCTGTGGAGCAATATAAATTTTCCATCCTGTTTGCAAAATATACTTACTATTTTAAATCGCGGATTAAAATCCGCAGGTTTTTATTTAATTATCATATTTAATTTAGCAGCTGATTAAAATAACCAATAAATCCATTTCTCCATTTATACTGTTATAATATTATGGCGGTAGATTATCTTAAAAACATGGAAAAAGTAGGTGGTGGTTTCAAACCTTCTGTTGGAAAGATTGTATGCGCAGCTCCTTTTGGTCAGGATGAAGAATTTAATTTTACTTTGCACAAAGGAAGAGGAAGTGATTTATGGTATAGTTTCTTATCTCATCTAGATAAAAAGGGATATCAGATAACCAAAGTTGGCGAAAACCTTGAGGTATCTCCTGTTGATGCGGGATATTACAATCTAACCCAGAAACAGAAAGATGAGATGGAGATGAAAATCAAGCAGGGTCTTGCGAGCGTGGCTCAGTCAGTATCCGACTTTGAATTGATTGCCCATGATGTGAGAAAATACAAAGAGTTCCTGAAAATGATTAGGGAAGATGATGAACATTCATTGAGGGCAATTTTTATAGATGAAGTTGATATAAGCACAGGGAATAATTCAATAAAAGGAATTGTTATCAGGTGGCCAACTTTGATTTCTGATTTTATGACTTTGGGAGAAAAATTACCCATTGAAGTGGATGTGAATAAAATAAAAGATGAACTGAAAATTTCAAAAGCAGAGGCAGTATTGTTGTCAACAAAGCAAAGGTTATACAATAATTGGAAGAAGATTTTTGGTTCTGAAGTTGAAGGAAGATTATCAAGACTGCTTATACAGAAAAATTCAAGAGAGAGAACAATAACTGAATATAAAAACTGGTTAAAACCCCTTGTTGCAAGACATAGACTACATAAAGAGGGTTTGTCTGATCCAGGATCTGCTAAAAAAAAGCTAACCGATACATGGCACTCCCCGGCACAGGCAATTTCAACAAGCGAAACTGAGATCTGGGCATGGCAGCCAATAGTGCCAATAGAACCAAGAAAAGGAACAATGCAGATGAGAAGTGAAGATGGAGGATTTGGAATCGATCCTTATGATAAATTTATATCAGATAATTTTATTTTTGATGAAAAAAAAGGATTAAAAAGCGAGTATCACTGGATTGATGAAAAATGGGTTAAAAAGGTTGTTGAAGAGATTAAAGGTAGTGAGTGGATGAAAGGAAACAGTCCCTATTATGTTCTGCTTAATGTCAAATATTCAAATTGTATTATAAAACTCCCAACCGGGGATGAGATGGATGATGTGACTTTTAAAACAAAAAACTGGTTTTTGAGCCAAAATGCTTTGCTTGTTTTATTGCTGAAAATAAGAGCTCAGGAAGATGATTTTGATAGGGAGATAAACCAATTAATTGGAATCTCAGGTGATAATCAAGTTAATGTGGAAACAATAGAAAGTATTGTGGAAAGCTGGAAAGAAGATATTAAAGAAGATAAAAAAGGATCTATAGATTCAATAAAAGAAAATATAGCAAAAGTCCAGGAACAGGTTTCCAAAATAATAAAATTCTTTGGGTTGGAATTTGCTTTATCAAGACACGGTCCTTATGAACATAATTTCGGGGACAGAATCACAAATATGTATCTTGTATCAACAGCAGTGGATTATTATATACCTCATCTAAAACTTTATCTTCTTGGGGCAGTCGGGGTTGGGAAGTGAGGAACAAATAAATAGTATTTTTCCTCGCCCTTTAATTCTTCAATAATTCTTTTTGCAAGCATCTGTTCTATTTCAACAGTTATTCCAACTCTTTTCTTAAGGTCGTCAAATGACTCAAAAGGTTTTTTTCTTTCGGATAAAATCAGTCCAACATGTTTTTTTCCAATACTTGGAAGGAGTTCAAGTTTGTGCATCCTGATTGAAATTCTTGTTGAGGTGTTAAAGAATTTTATAAATTCTTCTTCTTTTGATTTTACAATTTTTTTAATGGTTTCTTCAAGATGGCTCTTTGCAAAATTTGTCAGTTCGCTTTCTTTTAATTTTCTCCTGATATAAATAACTTTTTCTTTATCATTTATTTTGACTTCTTCATTAAGTTTCACTTCTTTGGTTGCAACCAGTTCAAGTAGGGCGAAATAATTTACCCCAAGTCCTTGGATTATTGGCTCCATTTTCTTCATCCCAGCATAACCTTGTGGCAGATAGTCCAAAACAATTACTTTTTCTTCTCTCATAATTAGTAAGCTCTATTTATATCGGGCAACTTTTTTAATAATATCTTTTAAAAAGTCAGTTTTTACTTCTTTTTTGGATTTTAAGATCAATTTTAGGGTTATTTCATCTTCAGGCAGTATATTTACAATAGTTACCACTTGTTCTTCATTTAAATCCAGTTCCTGCAGTTCCTGAGTTAATTTTACTGCATTTGTTTTTGAAATTTTTGTGGTGGTTTTAAGGTATTCCTGAGCAAGTTGCTGTTCATAATTGAATTCCTTATCTTTGCCTTTTTTGGTCAATATATCTTTTGCCTCAGCATTTGAAATAATAACTTTATTTTTTATAATCATAATTTATATTAAAAATTATATATTAAGGTCATTCATAACTTTCGATTACTTCAGCAAGAATTTCCGCTTTTCCTCCTGTTGGTTTTGATAAAACCGTACCGCAGTTAAGGCATTTTGTATGGGTGGTTGCTTTGTTGAAGATTATCTGCTCATTAAAACATTTGCATTTTACCTTCAGGAATTTTGAACTTGTCATATTATATAAACTATTTAAATAATATAAAGTTCTGGTTTCAATTAATATATGCGTAATTAAGGGTTAAAAAGAATATAAAGATTTAACTTTAATATATATAATGCATAAAATTAGTGGAATTGAATTTTCTTTGTTGTCGCCGGTACAAATAAAGAAATTGAGCGTAATTGAGATTACAAGACCGGAGTTGTATGATGCTGATGGTTATCCGGTTGAAAGAGGTGTTGTGGATCATCGAATGGGCGTTGTTGACCCGGGTATTACCTGTAGAACATGTGGTTATAAATTAGGGGATTGTATGGGACATTTTGGTCATATTGAATTAATTAAACCTGTGGTGCATCCGGTTTTAGCCCCTAAAATTTATTTATTGTTACAGGCAACCTGCCAGAAATGCGGTAGGGTGATGGCTGGTGAAGGGGTAACTGGATTGAGCTCTTGTGCAAAAGACGCAAAAGAGAAGTGTCCTTTTTGCGGGGAAAAACAGAAGAAGATTAAATTTGTAAAACCAACAACTTTTAATTTAGGGAGAGATGAATTAACAACTGAACAGGTGAGAGAATGCCTCGAAAGAATCACCGATGAAGATTTGGAAAAACTTGAATTCAAAGGAGGGAGACCTGAATGGATGATTATAACAATACTTTTAGTTCCTCCAATGACTATGAGACCTTCTATTATTCTTGAAAGCGGTGAAAGAAGTGAAGATGATTTAACTCATAAATTGGTTGATATTGTTAGGATTAATGAGAGATTAAAGAGGATTCTTGATATCGGAGCTCCTGATTTTTTGATAAGCGATATTATTGAATTATTGCAATATCATATTTCTACTTATATGAAGAATGATATGTCAAATATACCTCCTGCAAGGCACAGGAGCGGAAGACCATTAAAAACTCTTGCGCAGAGAATGGTTGGTAAAGAAGGTAGATTTAGATACAATCTTTCAGGAAAAAG
>Ga0164318_10005264_pt1 | contig 12503 bp, 5 predicted proteins | sample GuaBasSedimGuay9_FD_113734 | JGI IMG/M metagenome (GOLD analysis project Ga0164318, IMG submission 113734) | Subseafloor sediment microbial communities from Guaymas Basin, Gulf of California, Mexico - Guay9, Core 4571-4, 0-3 cm | ecosystem: Environmental > Aquatic > Marine > Hydrothermal vents >... | reverse complement strand
TCACCGATACGGTGTTCACAAAGCCCCATGGCTAATAAAGCCGCTGGAATAAGTGTGCTTCTGGGATAATTGTCGATAACCTTCTGGTATTCGGTCTTAGCAGTAGTGTAATACTTTTTAGCCTTTTCAATTTCTTCTGCAGCTATCGCTCTTTCGCCTAACTGGTAGTAACACTGTCCAATCTGAAATTGTGCCTGGTCTAATTTAAATCCCGCTTCTTTAGCCTCAAAAGGATATCCCTTTATATAAACTTGCAACTCTTCAATAGCACGTTCATAATCACCCAAATCGTAATACTTCATCGCGATTCTGGACTGCATCCGAGCACGAAAGATAGCATCAGAAATACGATCAATAGCTTCCCGGAGTTTGTAAAAACCACCCTTTTTGTCTCCACGGTTGAAGTACACATCAGCCATCTTTACATAGGCACTTTCCACCAATTTCAACTGTTTGGGATACTGACGTACCATGGTCTCATAGGCTTCAAGTGCCTTTTTCTCATTACCTTCGGCCAGGTAAGTATCCCCAATGAGAATCTGGGCTTTAGCGGAAAGCTCCATAATTGTTTCATGAACTACTCCAATAAGCTTCTGGGTTTCCAAACGAATTCTTTCTTTTTCAGTAAGTTTGGTCACCTGATATTTCCGAAGTATCTGGAGAAAAGCTTCGCGAGCCTTGCCCGTCTCGCCCAGATCCAAATAGCACTGTCCGATCTGAAACTGCGCTCTATCCGCCCGATATCCCTCAGGAAAACGCTGGATGAGCTCACTAAAAGTCTGAATAGCTTCAGGATAGCGTTTCAAATAATAGTAAGCCCATCCTAATTCATAAAGAGCTTGTTCCACATACTCACTGGTAGAATACTCCTGGAGGAAAATTTTACTTTCTTCAATTACTTCCTCATATTGTCTTCCCTCAAAACGAGTTTTTACTAATTGATATCGTGCCAAAGCTTTTAGCTTCGTAGAAGTAGTTTTTTCGGCAACTTCTTTATAGTAGTTTGCTGCTTTTCTGAAATATTCAATTGATTCCTTTTTTAATTCCTTCACTCGTGCAGGAGATACCTCACCACTTGTAGCCAGGTTGTATTTATTAATAGCCATTCGATGATAGCAATTACCCAACTGATAAGTTGCCGCTATTTTTATAGGAAGCTCAAAGGCCTCAATTTGAACGATAATCTGATCGGTATCTAAAAAGATACTTTCTGTTTCGCGCACCGTCTCATATTTTTTTGCTGCTTGTTCATAATCCTCGATAGCAAAAAGCTTCTGTCCTTGCTCAAAGGCAAGTCTGAGAGTTTCTGAAGAGGGGATAAACTGACTAACGGTGATCGCACCAGCTAATAAGAGGGTTACAAGTTTTTCAAACATAATGACCACCTCACTTTATTTTCACAATCGATAGTCACGGCCAAAAATTAAACTCCCATCAATTACTAAAAAGCTCACTCAATAGTTCTTTTTATAGACTTCAATTATTATCACTTCTCTAAACTCGCAAAAGTTCCTTGAATAGATAGATATTTACTCTTCGATACCAGCGCTAGCACGTACAAAAAACTTATAGTAATCAGTATCACGTTGGTAAGGATCGTCAAAGTCGATGTTTCTGTATTCCCAGCCAATCTGAGTACAAATCTTATACCCTTGATATGCAGTCGTATTAGTAATGAGGAAAATAAAATTGCGTGCTGAATACGTATTCTCGCTGTCCACTCGATCCCAAAATCTATTTTCTAACAACGGGAATCCCTGTATCCCAGTTTGAATCTTGGTACGTTTGGTAATGAGATAATTGACCCGCAGAATAGGAATCAATAAGAAATTATCTATAAATGGATTTACTTCACTTTTACGTTTCCACCGTTCGTATTGCAATTTTAGCTGTGGCATGACAACCAAATTCCCCCATCTAAAATTGTAGTCAGCCTTATTAACCACCCCAATAAAATCTATTCTATCTTCTTGCTGTATAAGTCCTGCACCAAAATCATCAGCATATTGTTTATTAATTTCATACCTGATATTATTAATAATATTTAAATTTGGAATAGGTGAAAATTTGGTACTCAAAAAGCCCCTATTAACCAGACTATTGCGCATACATAAAGGGTCTTCAAATAAAGTCTGTTCGTATCTAGTTTTTTCACCCAACGCCGCTCTCTGGTTAAGCACAAACTCATACCAATCATTTTTAATATTATCTTTAACCCTTTTTGTCATATGTTCAAACCAAATTTCCCCTTTTCGACCAAATTGACGAGAGAAATTAAGTTTTGTGTATTGTATTTTATTGATACCACCGCCAGCAATTTGATGTATATCGACTATACCCCAGGTCAATGTCAACCCATTCAATGGAACAAATGAAATATAGAAGTTCTTACCCGCTTCATCCTTATAATAAGGGTAATCGGGCAACATGTCATCTTCCCAGGCATCAATAATAAAGTTATTGTTGTTATCATCACCGTACTGAAATTCCATGGGTTCAGTATAATACTGGAGGAAAGGTTCATCCCAGTCAGGAACAAGATTATTATTCTGGTTATAGTCAGGAATGGCGTCACCATTCTTATCCCATCCAGGAAAAATCCCTGCATCTGGTTCAAAAAATCGCTCTGGATAATTCACATCCCAATCTTGCTGCCAGTCATCTGGCCAAATGTCATTATCATCATTATCTTCAACTAAAGAGTACACCGGATTAAAAACAACTTCTTCACGACTTCTAGCTACAGGGTCCTGACGGGCATTATTGAAATACCAATAGGGACCTCGCCAAGGATGAAATAGATATTTTCTGTACAATACTCTATCCTTTGGATCATGCTTGTTCCATAAATAAGCGTATACATATTTTACATCTTGCCCATTATCGTATCCATAGTATTTAGGCCCTATGGAGAACAATTCTCCTCCAATTGTAAAGGGTTTAATCTCCTGTTTTGCCATAACGTAATAAGCAAAGTCTTTATAATCGCTTCGACTTCCTATCATAACTGGATACTGAAAATCGGTAGTACTGCGCACAATTTCGCCTTGCAAATGGAAATTTCCAATCCGTAATTCAGCATCCAATCCCATTGTAGTCATTCCTGTGAGCATACCATATTGGAACCGCACAACCTGCTTATTAGACATATCACCCACATTACCTTTGGCTCGGCGAATGGGAAAATAAGGATAAAAAGGCCGGTCTTTTCGTACTAGATCCCCGGTTACGTTAATATCGGCAGGAGGTAAAGTACTGGTAAAGTGATGCACTTGTCTGATAGAGATGCGATAATCATTAGCTACTAAAGTAGCAAATTCTACTTCAAAAGCGCGCCTGGGCATCGGAAAAACAAAGTCCACATAGACAGGAACTTTATAAACACCAGGGTAAAATTTCGTAGGCGCTTGAAATTCCCCACTTGCTTCCAGGTATCCACCAGGTTGCAAATAACCTGGTGGATGTTCAACCACACCAGGAGAACAAATTATTTTACAAGGTTCTATTCTTTCCACTACAACTTTATCGCCTTTTCGTACTTTTACTGTCGCATAAATAGAATAAATAGCGGCTCCTGCAACACCATCCTCTGGAGAATCATCGCTAAAACGAACATAAATAGTATCGGGAATGGCATCGCGAATAGCTACACCTTTCCAGGAATTTTCTGCTGCAGTACGAAAACTATCATACCGATGTAAATTAAGATATGTGGCTCCTAATCGCAGAAAGCCTCCTACAAAAGTTTGCCAATGGCCACCTAACAAATAAGCACCCTCATTTATTGACCTGAATAAATCTGCACCCAGTGGTTCAAGATACCAAAACCTTTCCGGATCCGAAATACGGGTGGTCAAAACAGTAAACTGGTTATTATCAGAAGCCATATCCCAGCGGATTCCATTGTAACGAGTCAGACTAAGGGTAAGAGGAGTAAAAACAGTACGCACAGCATTCCCAATCGTCAGGCTAGTAGACCAACCAGCAAAAGCATCCCGGGCAATTGCTAAATGATTGAGCCATTGCTGGTACATTTTACCCTTGAGCAAAACACTTCCAGCAGCCGGCCGAATAGTTCTATATTCCTCCCATAAGAAAGCATCAAATCCTTCAACCATAAAATTACCAAAATAGTCAAATTGGCGATAGATAGGAACATTTTCCCGATAGTTTCGGTAGTCTAACCATCCAAAATTCAAATAAGGCGGATTTTCCATATTAAGAAATTGGCCTTGTGTTGTATTAACCAATAATCCAATCGTGAAAGCTACTAAAAGTACTTTTAATAAAATGCCATTTTGACCCATGGTACTAACCTTTCCAATCATTTATTGGCCTCAAAACAAGAATATTAGTATATTGCACTAACGCCGGAGTGGACACGAATAAAGAACTTAGAAAAATTATCATCCCCAAGCCCCGGACCTTCGTAATCGCGATAAGTGTGCTGCCAACCAATCTCCCAGGCAACTTTATAACCTTGGTAATAAGTTATGTTATTTACAAGAATGATAAAATCTTGCTCCTTGTAACTGTAATCTTTATTAACCCAATTCCATACCCTGTTTTTCAATAGCGGAAACCCTTGCATCCCCAGCTTTATGAAAGTATTACGAGTGACCCGATAATCTGCTCTCAAAATAGGGATCAAAACATTTTTGTTCACATAAGGTTTATTCAAAGATTTTCGGGACCAGCGATACCAATAATTTTTTATCCTTGGCATAATAGTAAAGTTTTTATACTGAAACTTGTAATCGGCCTTGCATACTAAACCAATAAAATCTATTTTATCTTCCGGCTGAGATGTTCCATCACTAAATTCAGAAGCAAGCATTGAGTTAAATTCATATCTAACGCTGTTTATAATATTTAAATCGCGAATCGGATGATACTTTACTTCTAAATATCCTCGATGCACCAAACTATTTTTCATTACTAAACGATCACGAAATCTGGTATGAATATAATTCGCACGTCCTACTGCTCCTCCGCCCTCTTGCAATACAAACTCCCACCAATCATTAGGAATGTTATCTCTAACTCTTTTGACTTTATGTTCAAACCAAATTTTACCCCTTCCCCTAACTCGATAATCTATATTAATTGTTCCATAGGTCATTTTGTTGATACCACCCCCAGCAATTTGATGAATATCAACAGAACCAGTGGTAAATTTCAGGTAACTAAGCGGGCGAAAGGTTACAAAAAAATGTTGACCTTTCTCATCCTTATAATAAGGATACTGGGGTAACAAATCATCTTCAAAAGCATCAACAATAAAATTGTTATTATAGTCAGCACCATACTGGAACTCAACAGGATCGACAAAGTATTGTAAGAAAGGTTCATCCCAATCAGGGATGTTATTATTATTTACATTATAATCAGGAAATTGATCTTTATTTTTATCTAACCCTGGGAAAATACCAGCAGCATCTTGGCGTATAAAAGAGTCGGGCGTGTAAATATTCCACTCATCTACCCAGTTGTCCGGCCATATATCGTTATCGTCATTATCATCTACTAATGGATAGCGGTTATTATATCCAGTAATACCCCTATACTGCCAGGGGATTTGGCGTTCATCATTAAAGTACCAAAACGGCCCATTTTGATGATAAGTATTATACTTGGAACCAATAGAAAAAATTTCCGCTCCTACCATGAAGGGATTAATATCTTTGGTAACAGTAAGAAAATATGCAGCATCAGTCCATTTACTTCTGTCACCCTTTTTAACTGGATATTGAAAATAACAAAAATTCCTATTATACTCTCCCTTAAGATGAAATCCAATAAGATTAAGTTCCATATTGAGCCCCATAGTAGTGAGCCCTGTAAGCATACCATAAGAAAAACGAACAAATCCTTTATTGGACATATCACGAACATTACCCTTAGCTCGTCGGATAACAAAAAACGGATAGTATGGCCATTCTCCGCGGAGGGGCACCTCACTAACTGTAACAGTTTTTTCTTTACTTCCTTCAATAATAGTAAAATGATGAGATTGCCGAATGGAAATACGATAATCGTTGGCTACTAAAGCTTTAAACTCAACCTGGACAGTATTTTTAGGCATAGGAAAGTAATAGGTAATTGATACCGGAACTTCTAAAATTCCAACATGATATTGACCACTTGCTTCTAAATAATTACGGTGAGTAATAACCCCCGGGGATTTCAATATTTTTTCAGGTTCTATTCTCATAGAGATAACTTTATCACCTGCCTGAACTTGAGCCACGGCACATATATTGTATACCGCCGCGCCACCTATACCATCTTCAGGAGAGTCATCAGTAAACCTGACCACAATGGTATCTGGAATTGCATTCCGTATAGCCACTCCCCTCAAAGAATTATCCCTAAGCTTGAGGAGACTATCGAACCGATACATATTGACAAAAGTGGCTCCTATAGTAAAGTGATCTCGTAAAAATTTACTTTCCCAGTGCCCTCCTAATAAGAAAACTCCCTCATTTTTCCTTACTACCCAATCTTTACTAAATGACTGCTTGTAATCCAATTTCAGTGGGTCAGAAACTCGCGAGTAGATAGCAGTAAACTGGTGACGATCAGAAGCTAAATCGAACCGTACCCCATTTAGACGAGTCAAATCTAAAGTGAGCGGAGTAAAAGTGGTTCTCATACCTCCACCAATAGCAAAGCGGACTCCTACACCACCAAAAGTATCGTTGGCAATAACTAACCGACGTAACCAGTCCTGAAACATACGCCCTTTAACAATAACACTACCTTCGTTGGGAGAAAGAGTACGGTATTCTTCCCAAGTGAAAACATCGAATCCCTTCAACAAAAAATTGCCTAAATAATCGAACTTGGGGAACACTGGTTGATTTTCTGGATAGTTTTGGAAATCGGTCCAACCATAATTAATGTAGGATTTCAATCCCCGATTTATGAGTTGGCTATAAGCAGTTCGATAACCTAATCCCACTAAAGTAATACTTATCAAAGCAAGAAAACATTTTTTCCACATGGCTTTTTTCCTGCATATGTTTAGAATTTATAGCCCAATGAAAACTTATGGCTTCCACCTACACGTTTTATTTGCGTGGAATAAAGGAAAGCATAATCAATAGCAATTCCTTTTACTGTAAAGCCAAAACCGCCGCTGAATTCACCACCTTCATAATCTCCGGTAAGCTGAGTTGTTCCACCACGAAATCGAAAATCGTAATAACTTGCTACTTTTAATTCAAAACCCATCAGGACCTTAGTCTGATCCCCCTCATGCAGCACGTCGGCTTCTACTAAATAAGTTTCAGTATCAACCAGCAAACCTGCCTTGAGAGTACGAGGCATTTTACCCGCCTCTGCCCCACTTTTAGAAATATTAGGTTCATTGAGATTTTGGGCGGCAACTCCAACACGCAGAGTAGCATAATCAAAAAACTTGCCAATCTCAAAAATAGCCCCAACATCTAGGCCAATACTCGACTTGGAAAAATCTTGATCAGTTTTGCCTGTTTCAGGATCAGTGGCCGGCTCAGCACTCCACTGCAGCCATTTTCCTGTAATTCCCAGAAGGAGTCGATCCTTCCAGCTACGGGCATAAGCTACAGAAAACATATTTTCTGAATACACATCCGCCTGCAAACCACACCAACCGACCCCTAAATTTCCTAGCGCTCCTACTGGCTGCACATAACCTATCAAGAAATTGTGAAGCTTATCGAAATTCAGCCCGGGTAAAAGTCGTGCATACATAACCACTGCTTGACGTTGTTGCAACTGTGCTAAGCCAGCAGGATTAAACCACATAGCATTTGGATCATTGGCCAGCGCAGTAAATGCACCACCCATCGCAGCAGGTCGTGGGCCTTTACCCAAAACTTCAAACCCGGCTTGCGCCGAAACACTAAAAATAAGCCCCAACCAAATCGTTAAAAGCAGAATAACTGTTTTCCCTTTCATTGTTCCTTCTCCTTAACGTCCATTAAAGCCTTATGCTTCAAGAAATTAGATGAATCTATACTTCCGTAGATACCTTTGAATATTTCCATGCCCTTTTCTTAACTCAAAAATAACTTTCCCTTAGTACACCACTACAACTGTTCCAGTTACTGGCTTACAGTTTTCGTCAGCATCTACATCGATCTGGTAGATATAAAGACCGGGAGGTACCAACTCTCCGTCTAAATCTTTACCATCCCATTTTTCTTGATACACATCGGCCCTCTTTAGCATATCTTTTTTCCAAACTACAGTACCATTGAGATCGAATATCTTAATGGAAACCCTCCGAGGCTCATCCAATTTAGCAATAGTAAACTTTATAACAGTATAATCGCAAATTCCATCCCCATTAGGAGAAAGAGGATTAGGTTCCACCCTCACCTTATCGGCCTCAAGAACCTCGCCCACATATCCATAAGTGTAGATAGTCCAAGAGCGACCAGCGGTAACATTTTCCTCAAGATATTGGAAATTAGTAGAAACAGATTGAGTCTGTAAAGCAAGGTAACCTGGAAAATCGTTCGCATCCAAAAAGAGACTGGCACGAAAATGAACATTTATAGCGTCGATACTGTGCATTATTGGATGGGTAAATCGAATAACTATTGCCTCGGAAGTAGTAGAATCTACATAGTCCACCCCTTCAGTCAGCACCACTCCATTGGTATCTACACTATCTACATAAGAAGCTGTGGGAGTTAGAATAACCAACTTATTGAATCCAAGACTTTTTTCATCAAGCTGCGCCTGTACTGTATATATGTAAGAAACTTCACTTCCTACCTCTACCTCATTTGGTAAAGTGTCTTTAACTGCCGTAACTGAACCATAAGCTCTACGAGCCAAGGGAACAGTTGAATAATAAGCAGTTACCTGTTTTAGCTTTGGAGTTATCATAGGATCAGATGTAAAAAGATTGGCGCGATATTGAAAGTACCGTCGTGGTTCAAGAGCATAAAATATTTTCCCGCTAGCAGCCACAGAGGGTTCACTCCATTTGCTCCACTCCCATTGACCTGAGGCATCCAAAGGAGCACCACTTCTAAACTGCATTGTCAGCTTGCTTCCGGAAGGAATATCAGCCTTCCAAACTACCTTACCAAAATTCTTTTCCTCAGAGGTACCAAAATCTATCGGGGCAGAGGTATAGACTCCCTGCTGAACATAACCGGTTCCATAAACCTCAATATCTCCTATTATGACTTTGTTGATATTGTCTATAGCAGCCACCACTACCTTTACATAACGTCCCGGTGTAGGGGTAAAAGTTGTATCTACTACGGGATCTTCATTAAAAAGATTCAACAAGACTTCCTCGTAACTAACATCATCCAGGCTAATTCTTATGCTATATCCTTTAATGTAACTTGCAGTATCGGGCACAAAGGTATTTTTGTCTAAACTCTGCGGCAAAATTCGGATGCGATGAAGTATTTGGGGGACTCCCAAATCAATTTTAAGATAAAACCCCATAGCTTCCGGTACTACAGAACTCCAATAACATGCCGGCCCGAAAAGTTCCCCATCAGTAACGGATTCAACCTCATCTCCCTTCATATCGGTAACATATTTTCCCAAAGCTAAATTTAGCCCAGATGACACTGAAGAAAGAACCACTTTACCTGAATCCGCCGGTAAAGGACTACATGTTTCTGTTCCATCCCCCACGGGCAACGCTTGCGTATCCTCTAAATTTTCAATGGACTTCAATACAGAATCGCTAATATCGACAACATATGCATCTTGCCAAAGCTCTCCCGAATAATCTGCAGTAGTCCAATCTTTTATATTTTCATGCGTGTACCGCCACGCAGGAGAGATACCAGTAAGTATGTTCTCCTTGGTGGCTTCGATATAACCATCGATAATAAAACCAGAGCCTTCATGATATATACCGGAGTTAATCACTTTTACCGCAATTTCTATTGGTTGCTTTTTAGGTGGCTTAACTGTCCAGGTTTCGGCTGTTTTCCAATCCCCATCAGTATTCGTACCCACCGAATCACCATTTATGTAAAGCACATAATTATCCACCGCAGTAATTGTAAAAGTGGCATTCTTTTCAGACTTTGGCGTTTTTACTGCAGTTGCACGAAAATAAACCACTTTCTTAAAATTTGTCGATGTCCAAGTAGTGTCAGTTATCTGAGCATAAGTTAAATCCGAAATAACAAATAATATCCCGACAGCCACCATTGTCAAAAGAGGCAACCATTTAGTTGGGGACTTTCGTTCCATTTTACCCTCCTCGCATAATATAATTTTTCCGTTAAAAAATAGCTTATAATTATTCAATCCAGAGAGAAAAAAATTCAAGATAATCTCCTCCTAGATAATATCCAAACCTTGCTCTGTTATTTGGATTGGAAACCTACTAAAAAGAGAAGTGAAAAACGTCATAATGAGAAATGAAGTAACATAAACGCGGGGATATTTAACTTGAAAAACGGATTCAAGAAATGTAGGATAGAAAGAAAGCTTAAAATTGGGATTAAAAGAATTTAGCTTATTTGTGGATATTCCTGGAGACCGACAGAACTTAGAAGCGTAGCAGAGCCTCCCTCGACCTCCGCCCGACGCACTTAAGAATAATAGTAAAAATAGGTAAGAAAATTTCAAATGGTTCTCAACCATGCTCCACTAAACCATAAATCTCACTACTCACCACTGCATTTGTCAATTATTACCACACAGCAATCGAAGTTAATTCTAATATACAAAATCCCGATGATTTTGTCAAGGATTTTTTTCACAATAATGTAACTTTTTTTATTAGTAAAAAAATTCAACTACGAGCTTCTTACTCAAGAACCTTATATTCAGCCCCGGTTAGTTTTTTCAAAGCTGTCTGAGCAGCTTTGCGATCGGCTTCATCTTTATATTCTACCAACATATTCAATAATGGCCGCACCGCTCTTTTATCCCCTATCTCACCCAGGGCGTAAGCAGCTTCTTGACGAACAGCAGGAACCTCATCATTAAGTAGTTTGATAAGTTGCCTTAAGGCCCCAGGAAATCTGGTGTGCCGGAGAATTTGTACCGCTACATAACGAACTTCATCATCAGGATCTTCGGTCATTTTCACAAATAAAGGATTTAACCTGGAATCCCAAAAGCATTCCAAAGCTGCTAAAGCTTTTACCCGCACCTCTGCGCTAGTATCTTGCAAAGCTTCTATCAATGCATCTTCTGCTGCAATATACCTCAACACTCCCAAAGCCTCAGCAGCTTTAGCTCGAACAGATGGGGCTGGATCATGGTGAAGACGGTCAATTAGAGGCGGCACGCATCGTTCATCGGCCATTTTCCCCAGAGCCTCTGCCGCAACTTCGCGCAGAGGCAAGCTCTCCCCCACCAGGGCATCTATCAGTGGTTCTACTGCCCGGGAATCACCTATCTTACCCAATAGTTGTATCGCGATAAAACGACTTCTCTCGTCGCCACTTCGCATTACCTGGATAAGAGGCTCTACTGCTGATTTCCCCATAAGAAGAAGTTGATAGCTGGCATCAATTCGTGTCTCTTTATCTCCACTTTTCAACTGCTCGATGTAGTGGCAGGCTCTTCTTTCGCCACAATTTAACACCATGATTAAAAGCCCTAATAGCAGAAAAACAGCAAACTTGACTCGCATCGGTTAGCCCTCCTGTTTGAGAACTTAGCCCGTCGAGCAACTGGAATATCGAAGTGATGAATTTGCTTTTTCTAACACTTCGGTAATCCACTGCTCACAGTGGTTTTTATGATACTTATTGTCCACTATCAGACAGAATTTGTCCAAATTGATCCAGCTTTCCGATTTTCCTTATATTATACTCCTTAATATAACGAAGATGTTCCTTATCCATTGGATAACTTTCATCTTCCCCATAAGGATAATTGGACATTTCATGAAAAGGTAGAGGTGCCACAGTAGATGAAAATGCCGTGTAAGGGTCCTTCTCTTTCACAAATCCATCTACAAAAAGCAGAAAGTCTCGTGTCCAACCGGCAGGAAGTTCAGGCACCGAATCGGCTGCAAATTCTAAAGCTACTTCATCGCCATGGCCTGCGATGACAAATTTGTCGTCGGTCTGCATCAGCAACTCCCGTACATCTCCATATCGAGTATAATAGCCTGGCTGGTCATCCCAAAGTGCCTCAGGCAGAGCCTGATAATAATCATACTCCAGCGGTTCTTTGCCATCGGGACTGTAATACTTGGGAAAGCCCTTCCACTGCAGTCGGGCAATAGATGGGGCAAGAATAGTTGTACGTATCGGTATTTCTTCGGCAAAAGTGCTGACCAGTATTTCATCCCAGTATATCCGCATATTGGTAGTAATCTTTACCCGGTAGTCATCAGTGAGAAATTTGTCGGTCAAATCCAAAGTCATAGTTTTGGGTAGACCGGCAGGATAACCCATGTCTTCAATTACTGTTTTCCAATTACCATTTTTATCTACTACTTGAAGATGGGGAGCAATGAGCGGCATCCCGTCATGATAGGCAAAAAAGTTGCCGGTTGAATTCCAATA
>Ga0164318_10005263_pt1 | contig 12504 bp, 9 predicted proteins | sample GuaBasSedimGuay9_FD_113734 | JGI IMG/M metagenome (GOLD analysis project Ga0164318, IMG submission 113734) | Subseafloor sediment microbial communities from Guaymas Basin, Gulf of California, Mexico - Guay9, Core 4571-4, 0-3 cm | ecosystem: Environmental > Aquatic > Marine > Hydrothermal vents >... | reverse complement strand
TTTTAATTGTTTTACCTCTTTCTTTAAGTCTATATGCGTTTCAAGCACACTCTCTTTCTCTAATTTAGCTTTTGCAAGTTTAGCATCTAATAATGAAGACTTCTTATTTATTCGCGCAATCTCTTGATCTTTTTTAGATAAAACATCCTTAGTTTCTCTTAGTTGCTCAGATAATTTCACAGCATCTGCTGACAGTGTGTTAAGCTTGGTGTTTAATTCCGAAACCTGTTTAACTGAATTGCCTTTCTTAACTTTTAATTGCGCAAGCTCCTGATTAACTGCGCTGATTTGACCATCTTTAATACTTAAAGAACTTAATAAATCTTTTATCTTTGTTTTTAACTCATTGGCTTCTTTAACCTTATCTGCTTCTACCGCACCTAATTTAGCTTTTAATTGTTTTACCTCTTTCTTTAAGTCTATATGCGTTTCAAGCACACTCTCTTTCTCTAATTTAGCTTTTGCAAGTTTAGCGTCTAATAATAAAGACTTCTTATTTATTCGCGCAATCTCCTGATCTCTTTCTGATAAAATATCCTTAGCTTCTCTTAATTGCTCAGATAATTTCACAGCATCTGCTGATAGGGTGTTAAGCTTGGTGTTTAATTCTGTTGTTTGCTTAATTGAAACGCTTTCCCTTGCTCTTAACTGCTTTAACTCCTGATTAGCAGTACCTATCTCTTTTCCTTTAATATTTAAAGATCTTTTCATTTGTTTTAATTTATCCTGCAAACTGGCAATTTCTTTAATCCATTTTCCTTTTGTACCTTTATTTTCTGATTCCAACTTTTTAAGCTGGCTGAGCCTATCTTGAGCCTGTTCTTTAAAAACAGTAATCTGCGTTTCTAAATCTGTAATTACTTTTTTATTTCCCCGAGCTAATTTATCTTTATCTTTTAATTTATTAGTTAATTGCTGAACTTTCTCTGCTAATTTCAAGTTTGTCTTATCTATATTCTGAAATTTTAGTGTTTTAACTGCATATTCTTCTTCCAACTGCTTATTTTCCCGCTTTGACAAAAGCAAGTCCATACCATTTAAATCAATTTGCTTTTTAAAATCTACATTTTCTTTATTGATTCTACCTATTTTATCTCTAAGCTCGTTCAACTTTGCGGTTAATTCCCGTTCTATTTTCTTTTTTTTAGCATCTAATGTCTTTATCTGCGTAGACATTTTAGCTGTTTTATTCTGTAATTTATCAAGGTTATTTTTATACTTTCCGGATAAAGCCCGCTTTTGAGCTGCTTGTAATGATTGTTTTAATTGCTTAATTTGGCGCTCAAAATTAGATTGCAAATTTATCCTATCCTGACACGCCTGCTGAATCTCTTTTTTTAAATCTTCAATCATTTCGCATTTCATTTCTAGAATATTTATTTTTTTATCTGCTTTCTTAGCTTCTTGATTTTTTTTATTAAGCAAGATATTGAGCTGTTTTATTTCCTTTTGCAACAAATTTGTTTTCTTCTGCAAATTATTTTCTATAGCAGAAGACTGCTGAGCATCAACTCTATCACAATTTAAAAACTCAGCGCCAATTAATAAAGCTATTGCAATTACTATAACCCTGAACAATTTTAAAATTCTATCTTTTTTTTCCATCGCTCCTCTTCCTTGATTAAAAAATATATTTTTTCCTAATTTAATCGCTGCAAAACTCCATTTTGCAGACCTATTACATTTGAGTATATACTTAAACGTAATAGGTTTGAGTATAAGTTTACCAGATTATAACAATTTGTAAAGATTAAAAACAGATTAAAAGTAATCGGTGAGACGCTGTGAAATAATATCCCCTTTTTACGTTTTCACGTTTTTTCTCCGACGAGACATAAAGGTAAACACGCAGAAAACAATAATTATTTCACAGCTTCTGAGTGAAGCGGGAATATACTTTGAAAATTTGAATATATTAAAATGATACGTTTATTGCCCTCACCAATTACCTCAGGAAATTGTGCGCACTTCCATTATATTTGAAGCAAACAAACCATTATCCTCAGTGAGCATAATTACTATTTTGTCTTTACTACACGCAAGACCGCAAGACTTAACCACCCTAACACAACTGCTAAGAGTTTGCCCTAAATCGCTAAAGCTATCAATCATTACCGGATAAACACCCCAGAGCAAAATCATTTTTTTAAAAACATTCTCTTTAGTCGTAATCGCCACAATAGAACTATGCGGATGCAGCCGGCTTAACCATGAAATAGAATCTTGATTATCTGTAGGCACAACAATCACTTTCGCGTGAGTGTAATTAGCAACATTAACTGTTGCTTGGCTAAAAGCTCCAATTAAATTGTGATCAATCTGCGCATCTGAAAAAGTTATTCTTTTTGGAAAAAACTTTAATTCATCCTCTGTTTTAGCAGCAATATTGAGCATTACCTGTAATGTCTTTACCGGATACCGGCCTACAGCAGTTTCTTCAGAAAGCATTAAAGCATCTGTACCGTCAATAATCGCGTTAGCAATATCAGTTACCTCTGCCCGTGTTGGCTGAGGATTATTTACCATTGATTCTAACATCTGAGTAGCAGTAATTACCGGCCTGCCGATTTTATTACATTTTCCAATTATTTTTTTCTGCAGAAAAGGTACATCTTCCAAACTTGTTTCTATACCAAGGTCACCCCTGGCAACCATTACCCCATCACTAACTTCTATAATCCGGTCAATATCCTCAAACGCTACTTTCCGTTCAATCTTAGCAATCACAAAAGCAAAACTTCCTTTTTTCTTTAAATACTTTTTAACTGTTAAAATATCCTCTGCGCGCTGCACAAAAGAAACCGCGACAAAATCAACCTCTGATTGAACACCGAATTCAAGGCATTTAAGATCATAGTCTGTAACCGTAGGAAAACTAAGAACCTTATCCGGGCAGCTCACTCCTTTTTTAGGAAAAATCATGCCTCCTATTAATACTTCACACATAATTTTATTTTTATTTTTTGCCGTAACAATCAGCTTTACAAGCCCATCATTAAGGTAAACAATATTATTTTTACTCAGCTCATTAAGAAATAATGGATTATTTAAAGAAACTCCTGTTTGAGTGCCAATGATATCATTTGTAGTTAAGAAAAATTTTTGGCCTTTTTTTATTTCAATAAAATCTTCCGATAATAAGCCAATACGAATTTTTGGACCCGGCAGGTCCTGCAAAATACCTACAGGAGACTTTAATTTTTCAGCTATGGATTTAAGTGTGTTTATAGTTGATATATGATCTTCAATCGCACCATGCGAAAAATTAAATCTAGCAACATCCATCCCGGATAAAATCATTTTTTTTAAAATTCCTGGTTTAATACAACTAGGGCCAATTGTGCAAATTACCTTTGTCTTATTCCAATATTGCTGCATAAAAACCTCCCGTTGATTATGGTTAAATTAATTATTTATATGAAAATTTCTTCCCGATTATTTTTATTATACTTATGTTCTAAATAGAACACAAGAATAATAAAAATCAAAATAAAAAAAACCCGCAGAAGGATAAAAATCCCTGCGGGTTTTTTACTTAATCAGCTTTTAATCTTTAATACATACCAGGCATTCCACCGCCCATTCCTCCTCCCATAGGAGGCATTGCCGGACCTGCCTTTTCTTCTTCTTTGATATCTGTAACTAAAGCTTCAGTAGTCAAAAGTAAACCAGCAATACTTGCGGCATTTTCTAACGCGGAACGACTCACTTTTGCAGGATCCAGTACTCCTGATTCAAGCATATCCACATATTGACTTGTCGCAACATTAAAACCAACATTGCCTTTTTCCTTTTTCACCTGATGCACGATAACTGACCCTTCTAAACCTGCATTCTCCGCTAATTGGCGTATTGGAGCTTCTAAAGCCTTTTTTATAATCTCAACACCAATCTGTTCTTCACCGCCAAGATTCAATTTAGATAATTTTTCCGCTGCACGGATTAAGCCAACGCCACCGCCAGGCACAATCCCTTCTTCAACTGCAGCACGGGTTGCATGTAGGGCATCTTCAACTCTGGCTTTTTTCTCTTTCATTTCTGTTTCTGTGGCTGCACCAACATTAATTACTGCTACTCCGCCAGCCAATTTAGCCAAACGTTCCTGTAATTTCTCTCTGTCATAATCAGAATCTGAATTACTCATTTGTGTCTTGAGCTGATTAACTCTGGCTTTAATGGCTTCGGTCTTGCCTGATCCTTCGACTATAGTAGTATTTTCTTTATCTATCCTTACTCTCTTTGCTTTGCCCAAATCGCTTAATTCAACATTTTCCAACTTTTCGCCTAAATCCTCAGTAATTGTCCTGCCGCCAGTTAAGTTAGCAATATCTTCAAGCATTGCTTTTCTTCTGTCTCCATAACCTGGAGCTTTTATCGCGCAGCAATTAAGAGTTCCTCTGATTCTGTTAACAACTAAAGTAGCTAATGCTTCGCCATCAATATCTTCAGCAATAATCAAAAGCGGCTTGCTGGTACGAGCAATTTTTTCCAATAAAGGAAGTAAATCTTTTAATGCGGAAATCTTTTTCTCATGTAAAAGGATATAAGGATCCTCTAACACGCATTCCATTCTATCTGTATCAGTAGCAAAATACGGAGAAAGATATCCCTGGTCAAACTGCATACCTTCAACTACAGATAAAGTAGTTGCCATTGATTTTGCCTCTTCTACAGTAATTACTCCATCTTTACCAACTTTATCCATTGCTTCAGCAATTAAATCTCCAATACTTGCATCACTATTTGCAGATATTGTAGCTACCTGAGAAATTTCTTTTGCTTCTTTAATTGGTTTAGCGATTCTCTTTAATTCCTTAATCACACTCTCCACTGCAAGTTCAATTCCTCTTTTTAAAGCCATTGGATTTGCACCAGCAGTAACATTTTTTAACCCTTCTTTATAAATTGCTTCAGTCAAAATTGTGGCGGTAGTTGTGCCGTCACCTGCCAAATCACTGGTCTTAGATGCTACCTCTTTAACCAACTCAGCGCCTAAATTTTCATAAGGGTCACTTAATTCAATTTCTTTGGCTACAGTTACACCATCTTTTGTAATTGTTGGCGAACCAAATTTTTTATCTAAAACAACATTTCTCCCTTTTGGGCCTAAAGTTACTTTAACCGCTCTGGCGAGCTGTTCTACTCCGCGCAGTATTGCACGCCTTGCTTCTTCATTATACAAAATTTGTTTGGCCATAATTCACCTCCTTAAGCTAAAATACTTCACTTAGTTAATAATTGCTAAAATATCGTCAACTCTGAGAATTAAACCACCTATTCCATCTTTTGTGGTAATCTCAGTTCCAGAATACTTACCAAAAATAATTTTATCTCCAACTTTTACATCCAAAGAAACAACTTTACCATCAACCACTTTTCCTGTTCCTACAGCAAGAACTTCAGCTTCCTGAGGCTTCTCTTTTGCGCTGTCAGGCAACAAAATACCACCTTTTGTTTTTACTTCCGGTTCTAAAATTTTAACCAACACCCGATCTCCTAAAGGCTTTATTTTCATCTTTTCCTCCTCCTTTCTACTTTTTATCAGCACTCTCACCCGAGGAGTGCTAAAAACTACTTAAACAGAATTTAACATATTTATTAAATGAAATCAAGGTTTATTTTAAGGAAAAATTAGGTATTTTTCAAAAAAATTAGCACTTTTCTAACTAATTGACTGGATATACTCTTTATTTTGATAAAATATAAGCTTTTTCTATACCTTTTAATGTCAAACAAGGATCATAAATATTTATTTGCTGACAAAATTTTTGCATTAATTTTAAATTGCCTCCAGTAGCAAGAACAACTGCCTCTTGCTTTAACATTGCTTTAAAAGACAAAATAAATTTATCAATCATAAACGCGCTTCCATAAATAACTCCGTTTAAAATTGAATTTTTGGTATCTCTGCCTAAAACTTTACCGGGTTTTTTTATTTTTAAAGCTGGAAGCAAAGCTGTTTTTTCAGATAAAACAGATAGGGACATATTTATCCCAGGAGTAATTACTCCGCCAAGATACTCTTTTTGTCCTGAGACAACATCCACTGTAATTGCGGTGCCGAAATCAACAATTATTGCCGGAGTTTGGTAGTTATAAATCACGCTTAACGCGTTTGCTAATCTGTCAGTTCCTACCTGCTCAGGAAACTGATATTTATTTTTTACCGGGATACTAATATCCTGAGTTAAAATAAATACTTTCGCTTTTGTAAAAATTTTTAAGCAGATTGCTTTTAATCTTAATTCAACAGAAGGCACAACCGAACAAATAACAATTTCTTTGACTTCATTCGCGCGCGCAAAATACCGCGTAAACGCTTTTTTAATCTGAGAGCTAAAGATATCCTTTTGCCCAATTCCCTTAGTAGGCAAGCTCCATACATCAAACGCGCAATTTATTTGTTTTATGCCAAAGGTAATATTTGTATTTCCGATATCAATTGCAAGCAGCATTATTGCGAATTAATCCTTTAATAGTTTTCGGTAAAAACAAGATCTCTGGCCTGTATGGCAAGCAGCTCCTATTTGTTCAATTTTAAGCAGTAAAGTATCATAATCACAATCAAAATATATTTGCTGTATTTTCTGGAAATGGCCGGAAGTTTCACCTTTAACCCAATAGCATTTTCTTGATCTTGACCAATAAGTGGCAAGCCCTGTATCAATTGTTTTTTGCAAAGAATCTTTATTCATATATGCTAACATCAATACATCGCCATTTTTATAATCCTGGACAATCGCGGGAATTAAACCCTGCTGATTATATTTTAATTTATCCAAAATTTCTGTATCCTGCATACACATTTTCTTCATTTCAGGTTTGTTTTGCATTACTTATTGCCTCCTTAAGATTAATTTTTCCTTCATACAAAGCTTTGCCAATAATTGCGCCATAAAGATGCTTATACTTTAGAGATAAATCATTTAATTTTTTAATATCTGCCAGATCAGTAATACCGCCTGAAGCAATAATCTGCAAACATGAATTTTTTAACACTTTTTCTATAAACACAAAATTAGGCCCGGAAAGCATACCATCCTGCATAATATCAGTAACCACTGCCATCTCAATACCAGTATCCCGCATTTGTTTTAAAGCTTCCACTGCTGTAAGCGCTGTTGATTTTGTCCATCCTGTATGCTGGACAAAATAATTTTTTTTATCCGAACTTTTAGCGTCAATACTTACAATAATCCTCTTTAACAATAATTTATCATACCTGACAATTTCCTGCAAAAAATTATGACTACTAAAAATTTTCGTGCCAATAATAACCTTGTGTACTCCAGCGTCAAATAAAATTTTAAGGTCATCTACACTTCTTACCCCGCCGCCAAAGTGTACTTTTACGCTTAGATTAGCTTTAACTTCCTGAACAACCGCGATATTTTTTAGCCCTCCGCGCACTGCTCCATCTAAATCAACAATATGAATAATTTCCGCGCCCTGAGCTTCCCATTGTTTGGCAACAGACACAGCAGAATCAGAATAAACTTTTTTCTGTCCATATTCTCCCTGCACAAGCCGTACAACTTTTCCGTCTTTGAGATCAATTGCTGGAATTATAAGCATAATTAAAAATCCAGAATTCCTTTTGTCGAAGTAATTTCTTTCCTGCGCGAGTCAATCATTGTTGCTCTATCAAACGCAATACCTAATGCTTTAAAGATAGCTTCACAAAGATGGTGAGTATCCCCATCATAACGATAATCTATATGCAGGGTTATCTTAGCATGTTGAGTTAATCCTGCAAAAAAATGGTTTAACTCGTCAAAGTCAAATTTTTCTTTACCTGTAAGAGGTTTTATTTTATGCGGATTTTCTACATTTGACAGAGATTCTTCTATACGCACTAAAGGCCTGCCGCTTATATCTATTGACACACGCGCTAAAGTTTCATCCATTGGCACATAAGCAAAACCATAACGTTTAATGCCTAAACCAGGGCTGATTGCCTTAGACAAAGCATTTCCTATCGCAATGCCAATATCTTCAATGCCATGGTGGGTTAAGTCACTAACAACATTTAAATCCAGATCAAAAAAACCGTGAAAAGCAAAAAGATCAAGCATATGGTTTAAAAAGGCAAACTCCGTTGTTAATTTTGTCTTGCCCTCTCCGTCTACAACTAAATTTCCGCTAATATCAACTTCCCTTGTTTTTCTTTTAATTTCCGCGCTTCTTTTTTTATCTGTCATAATTCCTCCTTTTGCTCTTAAACAAACCGCGCTTTTAAAGAATCTATATGTTTTTTCATCCCTTCTATCTCAGCAATTTTTTCAACCGCTGGTTTAACTCTTTCCAGGGCTTTTTTAGAATAATCAATTAAATGTGTGCTTTTGAGAAAGCTGTCCACTCCCAAACCGGAAAAAAACCGCGCTGTGCCTGAAGTAGGAAGCACATGGCTTGGCCCGGCAATATAATCGCCGATAACAACTGGAGAATGCGGCCCAATAAATACTGCTCCAGCATTTTTTATATTTTTTAGCACTTTATTCGGTTGTTTTACGATCAGTTCTAAATGTTCCGGCGCGATTTTATTTGCCACAACCGCAGCTTGTTCAAGATTTTTGACCATAATCAGATAACCGCTGTCAACTTTCTTGCGCACAATACGCGCTAATTTTTTTGAAGTGGTAATTAAAATAGAAATACCCATTGAATGCTCAGACTGTGCCTGTAAATCAGCAATTACATAATCCGGATTCGCGAAATTATTAGCAATTACTACAACCTCACTAGGCCCAGCCAGCATATCAATATCACAGTAACCAAACACCTGCCTTTTGGCTTCAGTTACATATTCATTGCCAGGCCCTACAATCTTATCCACTTTTGGCACAATCTTTGTGCCAAAAGCCATACCCGCAATTGCCTGCGCCCCGCCTATTTTAAAAACCGCGTTTACTTCAAGCATATTTGCCACAGCTAAAATATATGGATTTATCTCTCCTTGTTTATTTGGCGGTGTACACAAATAAATCTCGTCTACACCAGCAACTTTTGCCGGCAGTACACTCATATAAACAGAAGAAACTAACGGCGCTGTACCCCCAGGCACATAAACACCAAGTTTTTCAATCGGCCTGATTATCTCACCAAAAACAACACCATCTTCCCGTTTTGTTTTCCATGATTTTTTAACCTGTTTTTTATAAAAACCAGTAATATTATTAATCGCAATTTTTAAACTGGAAATAAATTCAGCGTCAATATTTTGATAAGCAGCGTTTGTCTCTGCTTCTCCAGCTTGAATCTGGCGTAAATTTAGAGTAGCTCCGTCAAATTTTTTTGTATATCCAAGCAATGCTTCGTCTCTATGCAAATAAACATCCTGAAGAATTTTTTCTACTGTTTTTTTAATTCTAATTTTACGCGTTGAAATTCTGCCATAAATTTTTTCCAACATATTTCCTGAAAATCTAATTGCCCGCATTTATGATAACTCCACTTGTTTTAAAAAATCCTGAATAATTTCATTAGCATTAACAATAACATTTTTAAAAGCAGGGATATCCTTTGTGCCTGCCTGAGCCAATTCTTTTTTCCCCCCTCCGCCGCCACCTGTTAAAGCAGTAAACTTCTTGATCATCTTTACCGCGTCCAAACCCTGATCGCATAAAGAAGAGCTTATCCCCAGAACTAAAAAGCCTTTATTCTGAAAACAAGCGCCTAATACACAAATTACCGGCTCTAACTTATTTTTTACCAGATCACATATTCTGCGCAAACCATCCATTTGCAAGCCTTTTATCTCCGCAATAACTAAATTGATCCCTTCTACACTGCAAGCATTGTTAATCAAGTTTTCTGTTTCCTGCAAAAGCAAACTCTGCTTTAATTTTTGCAATTCATTTTCCTGTGCCTTAACCTCTAAAACAAGCTTCTGTGCGGCATCAACTACTTTATCAGAACTTGTTTTTAAAATTGAATTTAAACTATTCAGCAAAAACTTATTATGCTGAACTACGTCTAACGCTTTCATGGCTGTTACTCCCTCAATCCTGCGCACTCCCTGGGCAATAGAACTTTCCGTAGTAATCTTAAAAAATCCAATTTCTCCTGTATTATGAATATGAGTTCCACCGCATAATTCTTTAGAACAATCTCCAATGCATACCATACGCACATTCTCTCCATACTTTTCCTGAAAAAAAGCCAATGCCCCGGCAGCTTTCGCCTGGTTAATATCCATAATTTTTGTTTCTACAGGCAAATTCTGCCAGACACACTGGTTAACAATCAACTCTATGTCTTTAAGTGTATCCTGCCCAAGGGAACTTAAATGCGTAAAATCAAAACGCAGTTTTTCCGCACAAACATAAGAACCTGATTGCTGAATATGCTTTCCTAACTTTTTCCTTAAAGCATATTGCAAAAGATGAGTTGCTGTATGATTTCTTGCTGTATTTGCCCTTTTCTGAAAATCAACTTTAGCTGTAACTTTGTCAGAACTTTTTAATATCCCCTTTTTAATTAACGCGCTATGTAGTATTGCCTGTCCAACTTTTTTAGTATCAACAATTTCGGCTAAAAAAAAATCATTAACAAATTCTCCCCTATCGCCGTCTTGTCCGCCTGATTCCGCGTAAAAAGGAGTTTGCGCAATTACAATTTCAACTTTTTCACCTTTACAAGCTGTATTTACCAGAGTGTCATCTTTTAAAATCGCCAAAACATTTGAACTGCATTCAAGGTGTTCATACCCCCTAAATTCACTTACTATCCCCTGCAAAATTGTGCCAGCGGTTTTAACAAAAATTTCATTGCTAATCATAGTATTGCCGCGTGAACGGCTCCTCTGTGACTCCATTTGCTTTTCAAATTCAAGATCAGATATTTCTATATGACTATTGCTAATACGCTGCACAATTGCTTTGCTGATCTCAAGCGGCACACCATAGGTGTCATACTGAATAAATGCCGCCTTAGTAATCAGATCAGTAATCTGTGCTTTATCGCTATTTTTTTTATTCTCCAGTCCTGCAAGCAATGTTTTAAACTCCACCTCAGCCTGAGGAGAACGCTCTTTAATTATTTTCCAGAATAAATCTTCTTCATTTTTTATTACCCCTGAGATAAACTCATGCTTTTGCTGAGTCTCAGGATAATGATCCTGCATAATCTGCGCAATACTATAAACTAATTTATAACAAAAAGGCTTTTTAACCCCGATCTGCTTCAAATAAACCACAGATCTGCGAATTAGTTTACGAATTACATATCCCTGTTTTTCATTACACGGGACAACACCATCAGCGATGGCAAAAACAGCAGCGCGCATATGATCTGCGACTGCCCTTGCTTTTGTCTGCATCCAGCCCTGCTCAGAAGAAATATTATCTCTGGCTAAATTTTCTCCTATTGCAGATAAAATCGGCACAAATAAATCAGTCTGATAATTTGAACGCACATTCTGCATTACACTGGCAATGCGTTCAAGCCCCATGCCTGTATCTATATTTTTGTTTGGTAATGGTAATAGCGTACCGTCTGTCTGCCGTTCATACTGAGTAAAAACAAGATTCCAAATTTCAGTAAATCTTCCGCAGCTGCACGCGGGGCTGCAATCAGGACGCTTACAGCCGAATTCTTCGCCCCAGTCATAAAAAATTTCTGAACACGGCCCGCATGGGCCATTTGGCCCTTGTTTTGGAGCATTTGCCGGCCAAAAATTATCGTTATCTCCTAATTTTATAATTCTCCTCGGATTTATGCCAATTTCTTTAACCCAAATCTCATAAGCCTTAAAATCATCTTTATGTAGAGTTATCCATAATCTGTTTTCAGGCAAATTCAAAACACCGGTAATAAATTCCCATGCCCACTTAATTGCTTCAGGTTTAAAATAATCTCCAAAAGAAAAATTACCCAACATTTCAAAAAAACTATGGTGGCGCAAACTTTTGCCAACATTTTCTAAGTCTGCGGTACGTAAACATTTTTGCACACTAACCGCACGCTTAAACCCGCAAAGATTGCCCATAAATTGCTCTTTAAACTGATTCATCCCGGCAGAAGTAAACAAAACAGAAGGATCATTTTTCGGCACAAGAGAGTCACTCGGTACAATTTTGTGTCCCTTTTCTTCAAAAAATTTTAAAAATTTATTTCTTATCTCTGTACTTTTCATAATAAATTAGATTTTTTAGATAAATTAAACCCAAATTCTTTGCAATTCATAAGGCCTTGCACCGTGACGCATAACATGAAAATCAAATATTTTATGGCACGGCTTTGCCACGGAATAAAATTACCTGGATGTCTTGTTAAATTTTTATTTTTTTTGCAACCTATTGACAAATACCTCAAATATGGTATATTTATTATAGAATCACGATATGAGGCTATCCAAAGGGTTTCGTCCTGCGATAATGCCTCTTTTTTTTATTTAGCCTTTCTTAATTCTAATTTTTTTCTTAATCCATTCATAAATACAATGTTTTTACTAAAATGACGTAACAATGAAGAATATTTATCTTCAAGATATTTTCTAAATCT
>Ga0164318_10005262_pt1 | contig 12504 bp, 9 predicted proteins | sample GuaBasSedimGuay9_FD_113734 | JGI IMG/M metagenome (GOLD analysis project Ga0164318, IMG submission 113734) | Subseafloor sediment microbial communities from Guaymas Basin, Gulf of California, Mexico - Guay9, Core 4571-4, 0-3 cm | ecosystem: Environmental > Aquatic > Marine > Hydrothermal vents >... | reverse complement strand
TGCAGGAACACACATCTCATATCCGGATCGGTCGTGGTGATTTCTACCAGAGAAACACATCAAATATCCAGTACCATGATGTAACATTCACATCCCCAACCAGAAAACAATCCTTGTTTGTAAATACAACTGACACGATTCAGTTCAGAAAAATAAGTTTCAATAATGGATGTTTATCAGGACTGGACAGTTATGTACTGGCTGAAAATATTCAATTTTCCGGAGAGGGAGCCATTAACATTTGGGATACCGCCGGGATGAATGTATACAAAATTGACAAATTGGTTTTTGAATCTTCCGGAGAAGTTTTTGGTAATGACACAATTGGAGAGCTTCATTTTAAGTCGGATGGTTTAATTAGAGGAGATGGAATTTACAGTAAAGCCTACTTTTCGGATGACGGCAACATTATAGGATCCAACACGTTCGGAACTTTAGACTTTTCACCCGGACATGTTTACCAACTATCCGGAGGAGAAACGCAAACAATAACTGATCAGTTCAATATATGGGGAAATAACTGCGAATCAATTTGGCTACAGTCCACCGATGAAGAGCAAGCGGAGGTTTTTAAAAGTACAGGTGAAGTTCATGGTGATTTTATTGAGATGACAAATATCAAAGCTAGCGGTGGAGCCAGTTTCGATGCTGGTTCTTTCAGTAACAACCTAAACTTTTCCAATACAGGTTGGGAGTTCCATGAAAATCCATTGCGGTATAAACTCGATAGCATAAGCATCAATATAGGAGATACATTATTCATTTGCGCTTCAAATTTCAATGCAGGTCCGGATGCAACTTATCTGTGGCAAAAGTATCCTGAAGGCGATACAGTAGGCATGGAGTTTTGTCTGGAACTTCCTCCATACAGTACGGGATATTACACCCTGAAAGTTTATTATGACGAGGGAACAGGCTGTATGAAAGATGACTCATTTCTTTGGGGTTGTTTTTATTCGTTAGATATTGATAAAAATAATGTAAGTTGCTTCGGTAATAAAGACGGGTCTTTTAACATAGAAGTAGTTGAAGCAACAGGAAATGCACCTTACCAGTATCTTTGGTTTCACAATGATGATTTAATTGCCAGCACTCCGCGGGTCGACAGTTTACAAAAAGGCGTTTATTCGTATTCAGTTACTGATAATGAAGGCTGTACATTTTTTGGGAATTCAACAATCGATGAACCTGAAGCAATGGCTATGGATTTTAATGTAGATTATAATCAGAATACAATTGAAGTTGAGGTAAATGGCGGGATTTACCCATACACTTACGATTGGGAATCAGGTTCCATAGATTACTTTACAGATATTCTGGAGGTTGGAGAATATATAATTCTTGTTACTGACAGCAATAACTGTACAAAATCAGGAAGTGTTTTTGTTGACAACAGGTTTAATGTTATTGCCCCCAATGCATTTTCACCCAACGGCGATGGCCTTAATGATTACTTCGAATTATTTTGGCAGGGTCCTGAAATTTTCAATTACCAGATGGATATTTTCAGCAGTTGGGGAAATCCTGTTTTTTCAACCGATAATTATGACGAGTTCTGGAATGGAAAGTTCTTTAACAATGGTGATATGCAACCTGTTGGTGTGTATCCCTGGCGTCTTGTGGTGGTTTCTTATGACGGGAAACAGATCGTTTCGCAAGGTACGGTTACACTGCTGCGATAAACCCATCACTTTTTTCAAACAACATTCCATTGTTTTTATAAACCATCAAGATTAATTCTGGATTGACATAACATAATAATTCCCTTCACAAACAGGCTAAGGTACACTTGACAGTTACGTTTGTCGCCACCTATTCTCCTCAAATAATAAGTCAAACCAACAATATTCTCTATTTTTGACGTTATTTGAATATATTCTAAATAAGCTCCCATGACAGCAAATCCCATCATCGAAAACCTACCCAAGCACCTCCGGTCGTTTATTGTTGAACAACATTACGAAAAATACACACCCCAGGACCAGGCAGTGTGGCGCTATGTAATGCGGCAAAACATCAATTATCTGGGAGAAGTTGCGCACACTTCTTACCTTGAAGGATTGAGCAAAGCCGGAATTTCGGCGGAACAACTGCCAAGTATTGAATGTATGAATGATATTCTTGCTGAAATTGGCTGGGCTGCAGTGGCTGTGGACGGATTTATTCCCCCTTCGGCATTTATGGAATTTCAAATGCATCATGTATTGGTAATTGCTGCCGACATTCGTCCGTACAACCAAATAGAATACACCCCTGCCCCCGATATTATCCATGAAGCTGCCGGCCATGCACCCATTATCGCCGACCCCGAATATGCCGAATACCTGCGCTATTTTGGCGAGATTGGATCGAAAGCTTTCTCCTCGAAAAAGGACTACGAAATGTACGAAGCCATCAGGCACCTTTCTATTTTGAAAGCCGATCCAAACAGTGCAGCAACAAGCATTAAAGAGGCAGAGGATAAGCTGGGAGAGCTGTCCAGTGAAATGGGAATGGCTTCCGAAATGGCACTCATTCGCAACCTGCATTGGTGGACAGTAGAATATGGTTTAATTGGCAATTTGGATAATCCCAAAATTTATGGTGCTGGGTTGCTTTCTTCAATTGGTGAAAGTGTGGACGCACTCAAAAAAAATGTGATCAAACTCCCCTACTCTATCGATGCCATCGACTACAATTTTGATATTACCAAACCGCAACCCCAGCTATTTGTGACACCAAATTTCAAACACCTCACAGACGTGCTTGATAATTTTGCCAACCAAATGGCACTGCGTACCGGGGGCTTGGATGGAATAATGAAAGCCATCGACTCAGGAAATACGGCAACAATTGAGTATGAATCCGGATTACAGGTTTCCGGGACTTTTACGGATACAATGATCCACAATGGGCGGGCTATTTATATCAATACTTCCGGAGCGACAACACTTAATTTCAAAAATAGAATGTTAAAAGGACATTCGAAAAAAGTACACAAAGACGGTTTTGGTTCTCCCATCGGAAAAATAAAAGGCAGTTTAAAACCCACCCGTCTGTTAACTGATAACGACCTGCGGGAACTCGGAATCACAAAAGGTATGTACTGCAAATTTGAGTTTGAATCAGGAATTAAAGTAGAAGGTACGCTGCTGAATACCCTTCGAAAAGAGGCGAAATTACTACTGCTGTCATTTGCCGATTGCAAAGTAAAGCATCAAAGGAAAACCCTTTTTGAACCTTCCTGGGGAATTTACGATATGGCGATTGGTGAGAAAATCCGTTCGGCTTTTAGTGGACCGGCTGATGCCTCTGGTTTTGGATTGAAATATAAAGCACCCATTGAGAAAACCCATAAAATTAAATACAATTCAAAGGCCAAAGAGCTACACAGGCTGTATGCCGGTGTTCGCCAAATTCGAGAAGAAAACAACAATTACAACGACTTAGCAGAAATCTGGAACAACATCAAAACCAGACAGCAGGGAGAATGGCTTCTGCCGCTGGAAATACTGGAATTATTAAAAGATAACTACCAAAATCCGGGACTCAAAAAGGACATCAAAAACTATCTTTCTGAATTAAAAAACAGCAAGCCGGAATTTTCAAAACTAATCAATAACGGATTGAAACTGCTTTGAAACAGATTGAAAATCCTAATCCATTTGGCCCGGGATAAAATATCCCGAACAGCGGAATCCACAACAGCAGATGCTCCAATTATTTTCTACTTTTGACGGGTGAAGCACTTATTCAAAAACGCCATATTCTATTCCATTGCAGCCCTTTTTATAATGGTGGACGCATTCTACAATACCTACCCCATTTTGTATGCTGATGTAACAACCTATATTGCCAACGGATTTGACCTGCAAACACCCTTCGACCGTCCCATCACCTACTGCCTGTTTCTGCGCCTGTTTAGCTTAAATGGTTTGTCATTGTGGACGGTCATCTTTGCGCAATCTTTTATACTGTCGTATTTGATTTTCCGTCTTTCAAAAACACTTTTTGGGGATGCACTAAATAAGTTTATCGTATTGGCCATTATTGCATTTCTCTCCATTTTCACCAGCCTTTCGTGGACAGCCAGCCAGCCGATTTCTGATATTTTTACGCCAATACTATTACTGGCTTCTGTTGTCTTGCTCATTGGCAATCCAAACAAGAAAGAGCGCTGGTGGTTGTATTTAATTTTTCTACTCTCAACGGCAATGCATTTATCACACATCAGCTACAATATTGTTTTTCTATTGGTTGTCAATCTTATCCGTTCGCTACGGTTTTTCCGCTTTCGGGAAGTCATCCGTTTACAAACAATTTTCATTCTTTTTGGGCTCACAATTATTGCTCTATCAAGCATGCTTTCGGCCATGGCCAAATCGAGGCATGTGTTTTTTATGGGTGCAATGAGCGAACACGGAATTCTGAAGACTTTTTTGGATGAGCATTGCGAAACAACAAACTACCAATTGTGCGCCTACAAAGATGATTTGCCAAAAAGGGCATTTGAGTTTGTTTGGGATGCAAATGGACCGGTAAATAAAATGGGCGGATGGAAAGCTACTGAAGAAGAATTCAATGCGATTATTTATCAAACACTAACAAACCCCAAATACATATTTTTGCATGTGAAAGCTTCTGTTGCTGCAACTTACGAGCAATTTTTGAAATTCAAAATTAATGATAGCAATATCCCATTTCCTAAAGGCAGCCTTGTTTACGAGAGGATAATCAATTATTTTCCGGGAGAACTAGACCAGTTTGAACAATCAAAACAAAACCGGGATGAATTATCATTTACTACAAATCTCAATTATTTGTATAGAGTTGTTGTTTTAGTTTCGATTGCAGGAATTGTATTATGGATTTTTGTATTGAAGAAGCAGAAACGAAGAAAGTTTAACTCGCTGACTATTCTTATTATTTTAGGAATCGTGGTCAATGCCTGGGGATCGGCAACCTTTTCGAATGCCATTGACAGGTTCGGTGCAAAAATGATTTGGTTGCTGCCACTGCTGGCAGCTTACGGGTTATGCTTGTATTTACTTTCTAAAGATAAAAAGGATATCAATATAAGATAACATTTTCTATTTTTGCCATCCAATAATTTATTCAACATTTTTGCGTTTAGCAAAAAACAAATAGCTAAAAAATGAAAAAAAACACCCTGATTATTTCAGTAATCCTAGTCATGACCGGCCTATTGGTTTGGTCAACAGGATGTAAAAAAGACGAAACAAATCCTGACTTCCTGATTCAGATTGACAGCATAGTGATGCCCGACACAATTCATGTAACTGACACGCTATTAGTTAAGTTTTATGGAGTTATCGGGCCTGATGGCTGTTATAAATTCGACCGCTTTGAAAATGCTGCTCTTGAAGGAAATGACCCCGCCAATTCCATGAAATTTAAAATCTGGGGAAAACATGAAGACACTGGAAACTGCAACCAACAGATTGTTTATTTAGATGGGGCAGAAGTTGGAATTAATGGTTTTATAAAAGGCATTTTCAACGTTCTTGTGGTTCAGCCTGATGGAACGATTATGGTATCATCGGTTTATGTGAAAGAATAAAGAATTTTAGACCTTAGACATTTGAATCTGTTGACTGTTGATTTCTAACTGAAGACTCAAATTACAATCAAAAAACCCGTGCATTTCCATGCACGGGTTTTTTTATCTTTGCATCCATAAAAAATACCACCGTGGAAATTCTTGACAAATTAGAAAACTTAAAAAACCGGCACGAAGAAATTGCTGATCAGATGAGTGATCCGGCAATAATGTCGGACATGAAGAAGTTTGTAAAACTGAACAAAGACTACAAAGAGCTGGAACCGGTTGTAATGGCCTATAACAAATACAAACAATTGTTGTTGGATATTGAGAGTGCCAAAACCGTACTGGCCGAGGAGAAAGATCCCGAATTTCGGGAGATGGCCAAAGAAGAACTGGATGATCTAACACCAAAAAAAGAAGAACTCGAAGAGCAAATTCGCATCCTGCTTATCCCAAAAGACCCCGAAGACGATAAAAACTGCGTGATGGAAATCCGTGCCGGAACCGGTGGTGATGAGGCTTCTATTTTTGCAGGCGATCTTTTCAGGATGTACCAGAAATTCTGTGAAACCAGCAAATGGAAAGTGGAAGTAATGGAGTTAAATGAAGGTACGGCAGGTGGTTTTAAGGGGATTGTTTTCAATGTGATTGGAAATGGCGCTTACGGTATTCTAAAATTTGAATCGGGTGTGCATCGCGTGCAGCGTGTACCAAAAACAGAAACCCAGGGACGTGTGCATACTTCTGCAGCTTCGGTGGTTGTACTTCCTGAGGCCGATGAATTTGATGTAGAACTCAACGACAAAGACATCCGAAAAGACACATTTTGCTCAAGTGGTCCGGGCGGCCAATCGGTAAACACAACCTATTCAGCCATCCGGCTCACCCACATTCCTTCAGGAATTGTGGTGAGTTGTCAGGATGAAAAATCGCAGATTAAGAATTTGGCCAAAGCCATGAAGGTCCTTCGCACCCGTCTTTACGAAAGAGAGCATGCCAAGTATCTGGATGAAATGTCGAACAAACGCAAAACCATGGTTTCAACGGGTGACCGCTCTGCCAAAATCCGCACTTATAATTGGCCACAAGGAAGGGTAACCGACCACCGCATCGGCCTCACAATGTACAACCTGCCCGCTATTATTGATGGTGATATTAAAGAAATCATCGAAAAACTGCAATTGGCAGAAAATGCCGAACGGCTGAAGGAGGAATTTGAGGGCTAAACTGTCGCGCGAATTTTTCGCGTGACCAAGAAGCACGCGAAACATTCGCGCGCTAGTAGATTCAAAATAGCACCATGAACAGAAAACAACTTTTTCAACAAATACAAAAAAAGAAGTCCTTTCTTTGTATTGGTCTCGATACAGATATTGAGAAAATTCCACAACATTTACTTCAATTAGAAGATCCTGTTTTCGAGTTTAACAAAGCCATTGTTGATGCAACCCAGCATTTGGCCGTTGCCTACAAGCCCAATCTGGCCTTCTACGAAGCAAATGGACCCAAAGGTTGGGAAAGTCTGGCAAAGACAGTGGATCACATCCGGAAAACTGATGCCAATATTTTCCTGATTGCCGATGCCAAACGTGGCGATATTGGCAACACTTCGGCCATGTATGCCAAAACTTTTTTCGAGACTTACAATTTTGATGCGGTAACCTTGGCCCCTTATATGGGACTTGATACTGTTTCACCTTTCCTCGCTTATACCGATAAATGGTCGGTTGTACTGGCCCTGACTTCAAATAAAAGCGCAGCCGATTTTCAATACCTCACCGATAAAAAATCGGGAGACAAGCTATTTGAAAGCGTTCTGAAAACTGGACAAAGTTGGGGAAATACCGATCAAATCATGTTTGTTGTAGGCGCTACAAAAGCCAAGGCTCTCACTGAAATCAGGAAAATTGCTCCTGATAGTTTTTTACTTGTTCCGGGAATCGGTGCTCAAGGAGGTAGTTTGGAAGAAGTTTCTAACTTCGGAATGAATGACCATTGCGGATTACTGGTCAACTCTTCGCGGGGAATTATTTTTGCTTCAAACGAAATTGATTTTGCAAAAAAAGCTGCAGAAAGTGCTAAAGAACTTCAAATTGAAATGGAGACTCACCTTCGACAGAAAAGTTTAATATAAAACTTCACTCTTTTTCCTGGCAGAATTTTGTTTTAATTGTTGTGAATAACAACCAGCCAATTGCCCGGCTCGCTGATTTCGAATTCAAATTTTGCATAATGCCTATTGGTGTGGAATTTATTCCAGGTCTGGTAAGAAACCTTACAAACAAAAGGAAAACTTACATTTTCATAACCTACAGAACGACCCAATCGCATTTCACCACCACTGCTGGCCACCATCGAAAAATTCTCGAGGTCGGCATTTGTTGTCCCATTCAAATAAATATCAATCAACACTTTTGTCCCATCACCCCTTCTCGAAAAACGAAATTTTTCGACACTTACACTACCAATAACCTGCGGATTTTTAGGGATTGGGCCTACATAATCGCCATTCTTCCATACCCCTGCCGTAACGCTGTCTTTGTCATCAACTCTCGCAATATAAACACCGGCTCCATCTCTTTGTCCTGCTAACCATTGCCCCTCATATCTTTCGCCCGTTGACCATGTATAAGTTCCCTTGCCATTTGGCAGGCCTTTGCGGAACATTCCTTCATATTTGTCAATACCAAATGCTTTCCCTTTTCCATGTGCCAGTCCTTTTTTACATTTCCCAACATAATTATCGGCAATTGCAGGAATAAGCACCTTACAATCTTGCTGACTGTAGCCGACAGTTCCAAGACTACTGAAAAATAACAACAGTAGAAATAAATTTAAGCTTTTCATTATTATTAATTTTTGATTTTACGACTAAACTTAACTACTTACATACTCTGTCAACTTTTTACCAGTACTTGCATTACTTATCGGTATTGCTGCACTTAATTCCTGATCAGCAAAAAGGTCGTATTGCTGTTTTTTTTCGTATTCCAGTTTTGCCAAATTTCCTTTATAATTTTCCCAATCTGCAAGGTTAAGCATAGGAATTGCCAACTGCAATTCATAAAAATCTGTTTTCTCTATTATTTCATTCAAGTCAATTCTCATTAATAAATCTTTTGTTATCATCCTTTTAGCGTCCTTGAACGCAATTGACTGGATGAAATCCTGAGTTATTTCTTTGTTCAGCAGGACTCTTGTTATCTCTGCTTCCATTAATGTGTCAAAACCAACAAAGTAACAAGTATCGTCAAGCATAATTGGCTTATTATTAGCTGGATTTACCAACGAAAATGTCGTTGTTTTATACATTCCCGCAATCGCAACTTTGTAAGGTTTAAAGGAGTAGTCCCCGATTCCAAAAATTGAGAAAACAGGTTTTCCTTTATAAATGCTTGATTTTCTCTTATTAAAATATGCAATGTTGCTGAAAAGATAATTATAGGTTTTGGGGTATTGTTCTTTTATGTATTTGGTTTCCTGACCTATTTTTTTTTGAGTGATGATGGTATATTTACGAGACTTATCAATAATACCGCCTTTTAAATCAGAACTTTTTAATAAACTAAAAACTAATTCATTTTCTATTTCGACAGTTTCTTTATTGTTGTTTAAATATTGACCGTTTACAATTTCTAATTCCATTATCTTTGAAGCATCGTGTTTTACACCTTGTCTCCAGACGAAAGGAAATTTACCATCGATGTTTGCAGATTTTATATACAATTCAATATTTGAAACAAATTTATTGTTAACCCAACCATATTCCCTTATCAGTTTTTTGGAATAGAAATCATATTCGTTAATTGTCAGATTTAGCTCTTTATTCATAGAACACAAAAGCAAACAAGCATTAACCGAAACACTAAACTCCTTTTTTGCATCAATATCAAATTGTTTGATATTCGATATTTGAAATTTTGTTTTATTCTGTTCTAACAAGATATTTTTTACTACCGAGTTTTTAATAAGAAAAGCGAAAGTTCCATTTAATTTTGCAAATACTGATAATAGTTTAATTGAGATATACTCACCAATATCAAAATTTCCCTTTCCTGTTAAAGCATCAAATCCGCTATGGTTTTTGAAATTCGATTTTACAGGCAGATTTTCGGAACCAAGAGAAGATAATTTTGAATTTGTAACCCAGGGAGGGTTTCCAACTATCAGTATTTCTTGATTATTGTGTTTGCTAGAAATTTTTTCAAAGTCAAAATCAAAAATATCATAATGATAGATATTTATTTCAGGTAAAATAGAATAATCATTACTCAAAAAATAGTCAAGTATGGCAAATTTTGTTTCCCATACATAAGGCTTGTAAATTTCAACTCCATAAATAAACTTAATATTCTCAAATGTTTTAAGACTTGAAATAAGAAAATTTCCTTTTCCACAAGTAGGCTCAATAATAACCTCAGGAGAAGTTTTTTGACTTTTTAGAAGTTTGCAAACATTATCGCTTAAATTTCTATTTGTTTGAAAATCTCCATACTCTGCCCTGTCAGGTTCTCTTAATAAATTTTTATTCGCATGTATTGTTTTTACTAAATGGCCAATCTCCGATTGAGCAGTAAAAAATGAATTTATTCCACAAATTGATCTTAGTTCCGAATTGATAAATGATATTGGCAAATCATCATAATTACCAAAGAATTCAATTACAGAATCGGGAATATTTGCATTAAAAACTATCATATTAATGATTCACTTTATCTATAATTTTTGTAATCCCATCCACTTTTTCAGAAAGGGCTACAACTCGTCCATATTGCAATCTCCATTGCAAAGCGTTGGATATGGTTAAATAGCCTAACCTTGGCGCATTTTGCAGAATTTGCTTTGCTATTTGAGTTAAAGTAATGTCATCTGCAGGGATATTTTTATCATTGAGATATGCAATTATATCTTCTTCGATTGCTCCATCCCCAATCATTTCAATCAACCTGAATGTTGTTGTATAATCTGCTGTTCTTTCCTTGTTGATAAACGAACAACTTTTAAAATCTAATACGGTCGTTTCATTTTCTTGATTATCTGTTTTTTCATAAACAAAAACAAGAAGGTTATAGCCAAGTCCGTATATTTTTTGTTTGGCATCTTTAAAGGGGCTTGAAGATTGGGGTTGTTTTATTGAAGTTACCTTTATATCAGTGTTAATTTCAGCTTCTGGCAGGTCAATCCCCCTTGCGGAATTTCCATTATCAACTATATAATTCTCATTCAGGAATTCTTTGAACTTATGCTCAATATATGTTCCTACTGCTTTTCCATCAGTTACTCCAAATAGCTCTTTATTTTCACACTTGGTTTCTTGTTGACAAAAACTATCCGCAGAATTGATTAAACCCTCTATTGTCAATTTTTTCTTGCTCATTTATTGCCCTTGTTAAAAACACAAAGTTACAAATAATTAGTAAGGATTCTATTTGAATTATTGACCTTTCTCACATCACAAATAACAGGCAACTCCCAACTATCAACTGATTATCAAACCTCTTTCACAATACAAGTCCACTCATGTGTGTCTTCAATTTCTCCCTGTTGAATACCCCGAAGGGTTTCGTACAATCGGGTAGAAACAGGCCCGGCAACATCACCGTAATGAATAGTTTTGTCAAGTTTTCTGTCATAAATTTTCCCAATCGGACTAATAATAGCGGCAGTACCACAGGCACCGGCTTCTTCAAAAGTTTCCAATTCGTCAACAGCAACAGGGCGGCGTTCCACCTCAAGGCCAATGTCTTTTGCAATTTGTTCCAAACTCATATTGGTAATCGATGGCAAAATACTATGCGATTGAGGGGTAATGTATTTATTGCCTTTTATCCCAAAGAAATTTGCGGGACCAGCTTCGTCAATGTATTTCTTTTCTTTGGCATCTAGAAATAATACAGAAGCAAAACCATCCTTATGAGCACGATCGGCAGAACGCATGCTTGCAGCATAATTCCCGCCTACTTTTATATGTCCGGTTCCAAGTGGAGCTGCCCGGTCGAAATCACGAACCACTTCAATGGCTACGGGTTTAAAACCTTCTTTAAAATAAGGCCCGACCGGACTTACAAAAACCATGAACATATACTCATCGGCAGGTTTTACACCTACTTGTGGGCCACTACCAATAAGCAGTGGACGCAAATAAAGTGTTGCCCCGGTTCCGTATGGTGGAATGTATTTGGCATTTAATTCAATGGCTTTAAAAATGGCTTCTTTAAAAATATCTGTGGGCACTTCGGCCATCATAATTCCATCGGCAGATCTGCGCATGCGTTTGGCATTTTCTTTCCAGCGAAATAAGCGCACTTTCCCATCTTTTCCGCGATAGGCTTTAAGGCCTTCAAAAGCTTCCTGTCCGTAGTGCAATGCTGTTGCGGCCATGTGTATAGGAATATATTCGGAAGATGTCACTTCTATTTCGCCCCATTTTCCATCACGGTAGTAACAACGTACATTGTAATCGGTTTTGAAATAAGCAAAAGGCAGGTTTCCCCAATCTATATTCATTGTATCATCCATCATTAATTGGTTTTTATATTAAAAATCGAGCAGCTAATTTAGTAATAATCATTGAACCTTTTTGTCGTGTTCACATGTCGAATTCTCTATATATTTATCAATCTTGAAGTTAGACAAAAATGATTTTAAAAAATTAAGGGTATTACGTAGATGTTTTTCTTGGGAAGGATGGTTTTCAGGTCAAAGTTGACAAAAATCAAAAATAGCATGAAAAGATTTTTGTCAAATGATGAGTTTTTTAATGACCCACCCCTTTTCCCCTCCAGGCGAGGGGATTTATTGGAATCATTTGACAAAAATCCTGAAAGGACATTCAATTTTTAACAACTTCATCAAATGCCAATATTTGGAACCAACCACAACAACACAACAATCATCACCAAAGCCGGAAGCATATTCATGACATTGATTTTTTTGATTTCAAGAATATTGATACCCAG
>Ga0164318_10005260_pt1 | contig 12508 bp, 8 predicted proteins | sample GuaBasSedimGuay9_FD_113734 | JGI IMG/M metagenome (GOLD analysis project Ga0164318, IMG submission 113734) | Subseafloor sediment microbial communities from Guaymas Basin, Gulf of California, Mexico - Guay9, Core 4571-4, 0-3 cm | ecosystem: Environmental > Aquatic > Marine > Hydrothermal vents >... | reverse complement strand
TGATAAACCAATTGGAATTAACCAAATGATTGCGATAGAAGAAAATGTTTTTAGGGTTGTAGGGATACTTGATGACACCAGCACAAATATTTATATGCCAATACAGATGGGTTATCAGATACTCAATGATAAAGAAAATGGGGTTTATGATTCCATTGTTATCAAAATCAGGGACGAAGAAAAATTAGATGAAACTATTGGAAAAATAGAAACAAAGCTAATGATGGTAAGACATGTTACTGAAAAAGATAAGGATTTTTCAATAAGTTCAAACGCGCAGATGCAGGAAGCAAAATCTGAGATGTTGTCTTCAATTAATGCTTTTTTAGTGGCTATTGCGGCGGTTTCTTTAATAGTAGGCGCAGTTGGAGTTGCAAATACCATGTTTACTTCAGTTCTTGAAAAGACAAAAGAGATTGGTATAATGAAAGCAATAGGCGCAAGAAACAAAGATATTATGGTAATTTTTTTGTTCAATGCCGCACTTATAGGTCTTGTTGGGGGATTTATAGGAATCCTTTTTGGAATATTCCTTTCTGGGGCATTGCCCGCCATGACCGGTGAAGTGGGGATGTTAAGGGGAGGGACTTTTGTTTCTATAGATTCAATAATTATAGCGCTTTCAGTTTCGGTGATTATCGGAGTACTCGCGGGTTTTGTTCCTGCTTACCAGGGCTCGAGATTAAAACCTGTTGATGCATTAAGATATGAATAATTTAATTATGGGAAGGCTTCATTTCTTAGGATTTATTTTTCTAATAGTACTTTTATTTTTATCCCCAATATTTGCTGAAGAATATTACGCAGATGTTAAAATTGAGGTTAATACTTCTGACTGGGTTGAAATTTCTGGAATCACCAACCACCCAAAACTGGTTGTTGAGAGAACTCAGGATTATATTTCCATTCAGGGTGACTATTATATTTTGAATATAACCTTAGATGATAATTTTTCAGAATATAGTTATGATATTAGTTTTCCCATAAATACAATAATTATTCCAATAGAAATTTCGGGTGATTTTAGAATGGAAACTCAGGAGAGGCAATTGCATCTTATCGGGGAAGGCAAAAATGAACCTCTGACAATTATTGTGCAATATAATTTTGGTGATGAACCCGAGCAGTTAGTTAGAGGCAAGAATTCTTCAATGAATAATAGTTCGAGAGGGAGGTTAGGCGAACTTTTAGTTGTTCAGATAATTTTGATATTGCTTTTGATTGGTGTTTTAATTCTAGGGGGATTTTATTTTTTTAAGTATAGGAAAAAACCAGAAGAGTCAAAATACAATCCAGAAACTTTAACAGACAGGCAAAAATTGATTGTGGATTATCTGGAAAAAAAGAAGAAACCTGTTACTCAGGCAGAATTGCAGATAGAAATTGGATTGCCTAAAGCATCTTTATCCAGAAATATAGATTCGCTTGTAAAGAAAGAAATTATAAAAAAGGAAAGAAAAGGCATGACCAATGTAATTTTCATTAACAAAAGCTGATTGTTCCTTGTTATTCCTAAGTTTTCCGGCAGGGTTATATTGGCTGTTCCAGCGTATGATTATTATACGATTTCAACATACACACGTTAATTGGTTGGAATCGTTAGGTAAAAACAATGAGAAAGAAAACAATGTTTGGCGCAATGGCTTTGATGGTAATCGGGCTGATTGCGGCAACAGGAATGGTGCATGCATTTGACTGCGAGGAGATGACTTATCCTTTAAGAGAAGCCCTGAACTCAGGAGATTATGACGAATGGAAGGCAGCAATAGACAGCGAGGAAAGAACTCCAAAAATGGCTGAGATGATAACAGAAGAAAACTTCAATACTTTTGTTGAACTTCATGAAGCAAAACGAAACGGTGATTTTGAAACCATGAAAACCTTAAAAGATGAATTAGGCATTGAAGGAAAAGGACTCGGACAAGGCGAAGGAAAACATTCCAGAAATGAAGAACATTCCAGAAATGAAGAACATTCCAGAAATGAAGAACATTCCAGAAATAAAATGAATGAAAACGGAGAAGGAAGACATCGAAATCAGTTTAGAAATGGAATGAATCTGGAATAATAATCTATTTTTTATATTCTTTTTTTAAATTTATTTAATTATTAATTATTTTTACTTTTTAACAAAATTATTAAAATTCCCCCAACCCTTTCTGCTTTTTCTTTTCAAGAATCCTTTTTGAGGTTGACCATTTCAACCTCACTATTTCATTGTAATTTTCTTCATTAAGTTCTTCAAGAAATTTAATTGTTCTCCCATCAGCTGGATAACCTGAACCAAAAAACCCGTATTTATCATGCAGTTTTTTTATCTTGGAATCTCTTGTAACTTTTGCAAGTATTGATGCCGCAGACACAACAGGATAAGTTTGGTCTGCGCGATTTTCAGCAACAATTTTTAGTTTTTTGTTTTTCAGATGAGATATGATTTTATCTTTGAATTTTAAAGTGTTTGCTTCAATCGCATCAATAAAAACTTCGGGATTTTTACCTTCGAAAGAATCAATTATCTCACCCATTTTTTTTATTTCAATTGTATTTAGGTTTTCCATTTCCATTTCTTCATTGAGTTGTTTTGAAGAAGTTTCAAGAATAATAAAATCTTCGGACAGTTCTTTAATCTTGCTAAATAATTCCTGCCTTTTCTTAGGTGATAATTCCTTTGAATCTTTGACCCCAAGCTCTCCCAGTTTCCTTGAATTTTCTTCAGAAATAATCACTCCCGCAATAATCAAAGGCCCTATGACAGGACCTTTCCCAGCTTCATCAATACCTAATAGCAACCCCATATTAAATTAAGATTTAAAACAAATTAGATTATAGCGGGATGGAGCAGCCAGGAGTGCTCGTCGGGCCCATAACCCGAAGGTCGGTGGTTCAAATGAGGTTTTTTCTTTAGAAAAGAAAAAACCCTCAAGCCAAAAAAGAAACTAAAATTAGAAAATCCACCTCCCGCTATTATTTTTGCATTTGTTTGTTTAAATTATTATAACTAATTATGGCAATAGAATTCAAGACTGAACCAGCAGTCAAGAGGAAGATATCTGATATAAACCCAAATCTTGATTCAAGAATTTCAATAGTGGGAAGTATAATCGGTTTAGAAGATAGTATGCTTATAATTGATGATGGCACAGGAAAAATAGATGTTTCTTTTTCAGAAGAAACCCCTCATCCAGAATTAAAAACCGGACAATTAATAAGAATTTTCGGATTTGTTATCCCAAGCGAACAGGTTGAATTACAGGCGGAAATAATCCAGGACATGACTGAACTTAAGACAGAATATTTAGATATAATAAGAAATTAAAATAATAACCAAAATCAAAATTAAAGAAAAGATAATTCCGCAACTCTTGCTGAAACTATTTTGTTTAGTGTTGCCTGTTTTCTAACTCTTTTCATCCTGTTTGCAAGGACAAAGTCCCCTATAACATCACGAGCCCAGTTTGCAAAATCATTTTTCTCTTCATTTACATGATGAAAAAAAGTTTCATCATCAAAGGTTTTGATTGCGCTTGCGAGTTCTTCCATAGAAGCTATAGCAAGGCCATTTTTTGTATAAAATTCTTTACCTGCTTCAACCGATTCTAAAAATTGTTTATCCATATAATTATTTTTAATTTTCTTTATATATTCCAACCTCAGTGTTAAATCACTTAAAATATTCATATAGGTGATGAATGCATCATAGGGGGTTCTATAGGGGTTAAAATATTTGTGAACATCCCCATCAGAAAACCATTTAGTGCACATGTAATAGAAATGGTCGGAGGTCTGAAGTTTTCTCCAATCATCAATTAGTTTTTCATCCCCATATTGCAGGATGTCTCTTTTAAGGCCATAAAGTTTTGATGATGCGGTTTTTTGCATTTTGTTATCAAGCCATGCGCTCAAATCCCTTTCTGAATCAGCCCATGAAACAACTGTTGGAAAATCAATCTCCGAGACTGGATTATACCTGTGTATTGCTTCGTTTGGAGTTACAAAATCATCCCCATTTTCAAGTATTTTGAACGGAACTTGTTTTAGGAATTCAAAGATGCCGGTTTCTTTCCATTGGTGTTCCCCAAAAGTTTCATAGTCCATAAATAGATTTACAAGGTTGCCATTCCCATTATAATTTGAAATCCACCCCGCGAATTTATCTGCCGTTAAGGGCCAGCTTTTCCACGTTCTTTCAGAAAACCTGAAAGCCAGGTCATCGCTTAATTTATATTGCTTAAGCAGGACTTTTATGTTGCTGTTTTTACCCTTATACACAAAGCAGGGATTTCTCCATTCAAGGACTTTGTCCCACCCTTCAGCAAGAATGCATTCATAGCCCATCTCAGACACAAGTTTTCCAATCTCATTCTGGTATACAAGTTCAGTGTTCCTGAATATTTTAGTTTTCACTTTAAAGGTATCATATAGTGTTTTTTCCTGGTATTTTATCTGTGTTTTAAATTCTTCCGGGGAAAATACAGAGGCGAGAGAGTGGTAATAAGATTCCGCAACTAGATTGCAGCACCCGGTATCCACTATTTTCTGAAAACTTTCAATGACTTTGGGATAATCCTGCAACTGCTCCAGTAAAGTCCCTGTTATTGAAAAACTTACTTTAAACTTGCCGTTTGTTTTATGAATTAGATCCAAGAGTATCTTGTTTGTTGGCAAATAACTTTTTTTAATGATTCTTTCAAGATACATTTTGTTTTTTGCATCATCAAAGTAATTTTTTTCATGACCAATGTCAAAAATTTTGAAGTTTTTCAGCCTAATTGGCTGGTGCACATGCATATAAAGACAAATCGAAACCATTATTAGTTATAGTTTGAAATAGAGGCATAAATGTTATTAATCTCAGCGGCCCGGTTGTTCCAGGAAATATTTTTAAGTTCTTTGTAAGCATTATTGCTCATTTCTTCTTTTATGCCGCTGTATTTTAGAATAGACAACACCTTATTTGCCATTTCATCCGTATCCCAAAAATCAACTGTAAAACAATTGCTTAGAACTTCTTTGACTCCTGAATTATTTGAAGCTATTACAGGAACCCCGTTTGAAGCGGCTTCCAGCACAGTGATTCCAAAAGGTTCTGAAACCGAAGGGAGAACATATAAATCAGCTGAATTGTAGATTTCTTTCACACCTTCATCTTTTAGTCGTCCTGTGAATAATAATTTATCTCCAATTCCAAGGTCGCATGCAAGGTTTATCATTTCAGGTAATAGTTCACCTCCCCCTGCCATGACAAATACCACCTCTTTATCATATTCTATTACTTTTTTTGCGGCTTTTATGAAATAATCAGGACCTTTATGCATACTTATTCTCCCAAAATACAACACTACTTTTTTTCGTTGAGGTGTTTTGCGGTTGGGGGTTTCACTATTGAATTCAATTGCATTGTGAACAACTTCTATTTTATTTTCATCAACTTTATAATTATCAAGTATTTTCTTTTTTGTGTAATTTGAAACAGCTATGATTTTATCCGCTTTGTTGAAACCTTCTGCTTCAATATTATAAACATAAGGGTTGCATCCCCCGCAACTCCTATCAAATTCCGTGGTGTGAACGTGTAATATAAGAGGTTTGCTTGATGCTTCTTTTGTTTTTATCCCTGCCTGAAAAGTCATCCAGTCATGACAATGGATTACATCAAAATCCTCTTCTTTTGCGAGTTCAACCCCTCTATCCGTGAATCTGGAAATTTCTTCTTTCAGATTCCCCCCGTAAATCTTTGCTTCTTCTTCACTAAGTAAATATTGGTAACTTTTTTCAGTCAGGTAAGGACTTAATAGGGTGTTAATGCCTTTTATCTTGATAAGATTGGTTGGAAGGATTTTAAGTTTGTCGCTTTCACATTTGATTGGAACTATCAGAGATATTTTTGTGCCTAATTTTGTCAATGCATTTGATAAATAATAAGTAACTTTTCCAAGACCTCCAACAGAATAAGGGGGAAATTCCCATCCAAACATAAGAACTTTCATAGGTGCCATAATAATAACCGAACCCGTTATTTATTAACCGTGGAGTGAAGAGTATAGTGGTATAACTGGGTGTTTATCCACTTAATATAATCGCTTTAAACGAAAACAAAAAACAAATCGGTTTTTTTGGAGTTAAATGAAAATATTTGAAAGAAGATTAGATAAGAAAACAAGAATTTCTGGTTTTTGATTTGAGGGATTTTAAATAACAAAATTTTTGTAAATTTTCAACTAAATATACCTTAGTTTATAAATAGAAACATAATTATGAAAATCCAAAAATCATCTTTATTAAATTTAAATCAGAGGAGCAAAGAGAATTAAAAATGACTATGCCAAGAAATACAATTATTTCTTCAATGAGTTCTATAAAAGCGCAGATAAAAAATAAAAAATGAGAAAGATAGCTATTGTTTCGGGAAAAGGAGGGATAGGAAAAACAACTTTGGCAATTAATTTAGGTTATCTTTTGCACAATAAATTTAATTTTGATTCAACAGTGGTTGACTGTAATCTCACTACACCTCATTTGAGTATAAATCTTGGATTATATAATCACAATCACACTTTGAATGATGTGTTAAAGGGAAAAGCAAAACTGGAAGAGGCTATAACCGAGCATCCTACTGGAGTAAAACTCCTCCCAGCTTCTCTTGAACTAAAAGATTTGGAGAGAGTAGATATTGGGAATTTACCTTCTGTTTTGCAAAATCCAAGTTCAAATCTAATTCTAGATTCCGCTCCCGGTATAGGGAGAGAAGGTATTGCGGCGATTTCAGCCGCTGATGAAATTCTTTTTATCACTCAGCCTTACACCAGCGCAGTTGTGGATGTATATAAATGCGGGAAAATTGCTGAGAAATTAAAAAAGAAAGTGCTTGGGGTGGTTGTTAATTGCCGGAAGGGAGTTAAACATGAATTAAAGGATTCTGAAATAGAACAACTTGCAGAACTTCCTATAATAGGGACAATTCCTTATGATATTGAAATCGAGAGAAGCCTTGCTTCTAAGTTGCCTTTGCATTTATATAACCAAAGAGCAAAAGCAAATATGACTTTTTGCAATTTGGCTTCGCAGATTTCAGGAACCAAGATTCCGAAAAAAGAAAGTTTTTTTGATGGATTGCTTAATCTATTTAGAAAGGAAGGTAAATCCTTATGGGGGTTGTAATATGAATTCATGTCGCTTGGAGCGGATCCTGATTGCGCGCAGTCTTATTATATTCGAGAGAATTAATTGAAAAATGCCGTACGGCAATTAGAATAAAGAAGTGGTATTTTAGTGTGTATGGATGAGGATAGCGGTATTTTATAGAATAAACCTTATATATTTATTGACACTCAAAGGTTGGTGGGGTTACTAATGAGAATAAATAGAAAATTATTAAGGGGAAATAAATTAAATTTGGGTCGAAATAAATTTTGTAAAGGACTTTCTAAAATTGGATTGATTATTTTTCCAATAGCAGTTTCAATTTTTATATTTGGAACTCTTTTTGCGGATTCAATTCAAAATCAGGAGTTGGGTATTTTAAATCCTCAAATCCACCCAATATTATATGAAAACTGGACAGTTGAGTTTAACACGAAAGGAATTGCTAATTTAACGATAATTGCATTAAATAAAACTGTTGATTTGCATTTTCTGGAAATAAAATGCGGAAACCAAACTTTGAATTATTCGTGGATCAATAATTCTGTTTTTATTTTAGATTATTCTTGCAATTCAACAGGTTGCCTAATTTTAAAAATTTTGAGCTTGGAGGATAACTCTCTGAAGTTCCAGTTTGGAAATAAGGTTCAATATGTACTTATAAATAGGATTCAGGAAAATAGTACTTTGGAAGAAACCCAAAATATAACCCTTTTGACAGCAATAAATCAAGTAATTCAAAATACATTTTCAATAATCAAAGGACAGATACTGAATGTAAAGGCGCAATTGATTTATGAAAACTTTACCCCTATTGCGAATCAGGAAGTAAATTTTTACGCAAATTCAACTTTAATAGGGGCTGATTTGACTAATGAAACTGGATGGGCAGCTATAGATTGGATTTCAAATAATTCAGGCAATTATACAATAAATATTACTTATGCAGGAAATGAAAATCTTAGTTCCAGTTTCAATGATACTCAAAAAATTGAGATTTTACCTTTAGCTGAAATATTGCAGGAGCCGGTTAATGAAACAGAAGAAAATTCCACCAACTTAACGCAGGTTAATGATACTCAAAAAAATCTTATGGATTCAACACCAAACATTGCAATTTTATCTCCTTTAAATAAAACCTACAACACAACAACTGTAGAACTTAAATACACCGTTGAGGGGAATATAACCTGGGTCGGTTATTCGCTTAATGGACAAGATAATATTACAATAAATTCAAGTCTTACTTTTGAAAGTGTATTGGGTTTAAACAATTTAACTATTTATGCAAATGATTCTGCAGGAAATATGGGTTTTGCAAAAGTTCAGTTTGTTGCGGAATTGCCAATTTTTATTGCTAAAAATAATTTAACAATTACAGAAACTTTATCGCAGGGTTTTGCGGAGATAAACAAACCGGTAAAATGGATTAAGGAATTAGAAATTAAAAATAATTTAGGGGAATCTTTAAGTAAAAAAATTAAAGTGGAAATTCCGAAAGAAGCATCTATTGTTAAAAAAGGCAAAAATAAAACATTCAGCGCAAGTTCTGTTAAAAATAATTTAAATAATACAAATGAAATTTTTAATTTAAATACAGATGGCATTGAGTTTGATGTTGATTTGAATGCCAATGAAGAGAAGACAGTTAATATAATTTATGAAACTCCCGCCCCGCAAAAATTGGAGTTTTCAATTTCAACAGGAAAAAAAGTAATTATCAGTTCAGACGCTTCCATGCATTATCGCAATGTTACGGCTTTTTCAGACCTGCCGGAGTTGGATTATAAACCAAAAATTTACAGGGTTGTTAATGACACAAGAATTGATGTGACAAATAATCCGGTGTATAGCGTTGTTTATCTTGATGAAAACCTAAACGGAAAATATGATAAACTTCAGTGGATTGTCCCTCAATTATCAAATGATACTTATGAGATTGATTTGATAATATTGAATGTGCAGAGTTATCCAATAGTTGGGGGGAACTGGACAGTGATGTTTGATACAGCTGGAACTGCGGATTTAACAATCACTGCTGTAAATGAGACGACATGGACAAACCAGCTTTACGAGAGCTATGATAATGAAACACAGATTCTGACAGAACATGGTTGGAAATACTTGAGAGATTTAATAGGAGAAGAAAAAGTTGCAACCCTGAATCAGGAGACAGGCGAAGTAGAATTCAACAGGATAGAAAAATATGTCGCTTATCAATATACAGGGAGTCTTTATAAAATAAAAGGGGATGGTTTTGAACTGCGCGTTACTCCCAACCACAAACTTTACGCTTTAGAGGGGGATAGCAATATATTCAATTCATTGTTTTCTCCCGCATTTGTTTTCATTTTTGGTTTGGCCACGCTTGGCGCGGGAAGGAGAAAAAAAGATATATACCAATTGATTAAAAAAGGAGAATCAGAAACCCTTGAGTTCAAGTCTCCCCTGTCAGATGTTAACAGGATTGTTGAGGAATTTTGCGGATTTGCCAATAAAAAAATGATGAAAAATCTGAGCAAAGAGTGGGGTAATAAAGAGCCTTATTATGACTTGTATCCAATAGAGACCAAAATAATATTTGAATCTTCAATTAAAGAATCAACTTATATTGAAGAAGATATTTTGAAAGGGTTGAATGAAAGGCAGATAAAAGCTGTTGAATATCTTCAAAATAAAGAAAATATTAATAGAGGATTGTATTGTAAAATTAATAACATAAAAAAATCTGTTGCATATGAAGAATTAAAGTTCATGGTTAATAAAAAAATCATCAAACAAATTGGCAAAGGTAAAGCCACTTTTTATATTTTATCCGGACGATTACCGGACGATTACCGGACGAAAAAAGAGGCAAAACATAATCAGCAAATAATATCATTCGGCAAAAATGGCATTATAAATATGGATGAAGGAAAAGAAAATGAATAGAAGAATATTATTTGGGGTTGGAATATTTTTAATCTTAGCAGTTGTTATCTCCATTGTTTCTGCTTCTTATAATGAATCCGCAACTGAAAATAAGGTAGAGATTTTGGATTATCTTTTAAATTTTAGTTTTATCCAGGCATCGCAGGCAGATGATATTCTTGATTTGAGATTGCTATATTTCCTTGACCAAAACCTCGCTCCCGCAGAGATTTTGGAAATTGAGGAAATCAATTATACAGGTCTGTTATATGATGTAAAAGTCCCAAACCACCTTATTCTGGTAAGGCGGAACACGAGCGAAGGAACAGGCAGACCAGTCTGGTCTGGAAATTCAAATTATGATTTGCAGTTCTTAGAGATAAAATGCGGCAACCAGACCATGAATTATTCATGGGTTAATAACTCTGTTTTCATTCCTAATTATTCCTGCAATTCAACCGGTTACGAAACCTCAAAAGTTCTTAGTGAAGGAGCGCATCATTTGATGTTTGAGTTTGGTAACTTTACAGAATACGCCCACAACTGGGCAGAAAATTTATCCAACTGGAACTACAGAAAACCAATTGAAATCAATTCCTCGTCCTCGCTGACAAATTATCAAATCAAAATTAACGTAACCTATGATTCTGATATGAATAATAGTTTTAAGGATTTAAGATTTACAAATGAAGAAGACAATTTAACTTTAGATTACTGGGTAGAATCCAAATCCGACGGAAACTGGGCTTTAGTCTGGATTGAGGTGGACTCAATAGACGCAAATAACGGAACCCAGGTTTATATGTATTACGGGAATCCTTCGGCAAGTTCTGCGAGCGATGTTAATTCAACTTTCATAAGAGAAATAGACGGAAATCAATCCGTTAAAGGCAGTTGGCATTTTGATGAGAATTCGGGAACTACTGCTTATGATACATCTGGAAATGATAATGATGGAACTTTAACTAACGGACCTTCTTGGGTGGACGGAAAATTCGGCAAGGCTTTGGAATTTGATGGAAGTAATAATTATGTGGATTGCGGGAATGGTGAGAGTTTGAATATTATTGATGCGATTACGATTGAGGCGTGGTTTAATAGAGATACGTTAGATACTTCGACATGGACTGCAATTTTGAGTAAAGAAGCAGGAAATACAGGTTATGAGTTACAATTCAGGAAAGGAACAAATGATATTGGATTTCAGTTTTATGGAGGTGGTGCGTGGAGATTTTCTCCTGAGTATACCACCTCTCCGAATGTGTGGTATCACGCGGTTGGAACATTTGATGGGTCATATTTGAGGTTATATATAAATGGCAAAGAAGTTACACCAGCAACTTCTTTCACTGGTTCAATAGTATCATCAACAAACCCTGTTTGTATGGGGAATAATCCTTCATTTACAGATAGACGTTTCAACGGCACCATCGACGAAGTCCGCATCTACAACAGGGCTTTGAGCGCTGAGGAGATTTCAGATTTATACAACAACTACGGTTACACAACAACAAACTATCCTGGGAAGGTTTTAGTCCGCAAATATACCTCCCCCGAACCAACCCCGGCAGTCGGCGGGGAGGAATCGCCTCCTCCCGTAACATCAACCCCGATAATAAAACCAGACATCGCTCACACCGCTGATGATTTAACCTGCAATGCAACCATAACAGACAATCAGACAGCAACTGGTTTAACTGCCCACTGGAAATGGTATAAAGACGGGGTTTTAAACCTCAGCGGGACAGAGACAGGAATTGATAATAACACAAATACCTTGATAACAACCCTTGGCTCAGGAAACACAACCAAAGGGGAAAATTGGATTTGCGAGGTTACGCCAAATGACTGTGGGTGTAATGGGACTGCAAAGAATTCAACCCAGAAAACAATCCAGAATACTGCTCCAAATGTAAAAGACATCTATCACGACAACAACAAAAGCTGGGGTGAGAATTGGACATTCAAGGCAAATGTTTCGGACATAGACAATGATACAATTACTATTTATTTGCAGTTCAACAGGACAGGAAACTGGGAAAATATAACAAGCGAAGTTTGCAATAACTGCTATGATGAGACTCAATTAACTCTTTATTCAAACTGGTCTTCAGGAGATGTCGGGACAAAATATTACAGGTTTTATGCTACAGATGGCGATTCTGTGAATACAACAATACCACAATCCGTCACAGTTATCGGGTGGCTTTTGGACACTTTAGAACAACCAATAACCCAGAACTTCAATGTCTCTGAGCAGATTTTAATCAGGTTAAATCTCTCTGACGAATGTTCTAATACTGTAACCGGGGCAGGTATAACAATTGAGGTTCTGGATACAAATAACAACTCCTTTGAATGTTCAGGAGTAAATGATGAAGGAGATGGATGGTACAACTGCACATGGGATTCAACAGGAAGAAACGAGGGAAATTACAGCATAAGGATAAATTCCTCA
>Ga0164318_10005259_pt1 | contig 12508 bp, 13 predicted proteins | sample GuaBasSedimGuay9_FD_113734 | JGI IMG/M metagenome (GOLD analysis project Ga0164318, IMG submission 113734) | Subseafloor sediment microbial communities from Guaymas Basin, Gulf of California, Mexico - Guay9, Core 4571-4, 0-3 cm | ecosystem: Environmental > Aquatic > Marine > Hydrothermal vents... | reverse complement strand
CAATTTATCCTGTAGAATATTTTCTTAATGCCCTCTGGGAAAGGTATGGCTCACGAAGCCGTATTGATCATTGATGATGAAGCAGCTGTTCGGACCGGTCTCCGCGAACTCCTGGAGTCCGAGGGGTACGAAGTAGAAACGGCCGCCGATGGTGAAATAGCTCTCCAACTGCTCCAGGAACGCGGGTTTGACCTGGTCCTTGCCGACCTGTTTTTGCCCAAGTTGGACGGCATGGAAATCCTCACCTACCTGGTGAACCACGTCCCAGAAACTATCTGCATCATCATCACCGGACACGGGACTATCCCCAACGCCGTCGCCGCCATGCGCTTAGGGGCGTACGACTACCTCTGCAAGCCCATCGAGAGCACCGCCCTGCTGATGGTCATCGACCGGGCTTTGGAACATCGGCGCTTGAAAAAAGAAAATATCCGGCTAAAAAAACAGCTAAAACGAAAATATGGGTTTAGTAATATAATCGGCACCAGCGAAGCAATCTATAAAATTTTTGATATTATCCGCAAGGTGGCTGACACCGACAGCACAGTGTTGATCCTGGGGGAGTCTGGCACCGGTAAAGAACTTATTGCCCGAGCCATCCATTATAACAGTAACCGTCGGGAAGGACCTCTGATTCCGGTAAATTGTGCCGCCATCCCGGAGGAATTGCTGGAAAGCGAATTGTTCGGCCATGAACGGGGGGCTTTCACCCATGCCATCCGCACCCGCTGCGGGCGTTTTGAACAGGCCAACGGTGGGACCATTTTCCTGGACGAAATTGGGGATATGAGTCCTAATCTGCAAGTAAAAATCAACCGCGTCTTACAGGACCATCAATTTGAGCGCATCGGCGGCCTAAAAACCATCAAAGTCAATATTCGGGTAATCGCCGCCACCAACCAAGAATTGGAAAAGTTAGTCCAACAAGGAAAATTTCGGGAAGATCTTTATTATCGCCTCAATGTTATTCCCATTAAACTACCTCCCTTAAGAGAACGGAAAAGTGACCTGCCGCTGTTAGTAAAACACTTCTTGACTGAATTTTCTCGAAAAAAAGGTAAAAAAGTCAAGTGCTTCACCCCTGAGGCAATGAATCTGCTGCTCCAATATGCCTGGCCCGGAAATGTGCGAGAGTTGGAGAATCTCTTGGAACGACTGGTGATTCTGGCCGATGGGGAAATCTTGGATGTCTCGGATCTGCCGGAGCGATTTTTAACCACTGCCCCCAACAATAACCTGCTCACTGCTGATATTCCTGATGATGGTATTCAACTGAATGAGGCGGTTTCGGAGTTCGAACGGCAATTGATCATTCGGGCGCTCGACAAAACCGGCTGGGTCAAAAATCAAGCCGCTCAACTGCTGCATCTCAACCGGACGACCTTAATCGAAAAGATTAAAAAACAAAAAATCAGTAAGCCCCCGGAAAGTTCCGATTTACCCCCCAAGCTTTTCTGATCCTCTCACTACCCTGACTGTCAAAAACAGGACGCCCTAACGCATTTTTGACGCCCACCTAGCCATCTTTGACACCCCCTTTTTAATAACCTATTGATCTAATTAACTTAAAAGATTAAAAGGCCAATTTCTGGCCATAGAACAATCATAGGCATATTTCCCTGTTTTCATTATTAAAATTATATTTGGTATGACATTTGCTTTAAATGTTCCAAAAAAGGATGTGGGGGGCGATGTGACCATAAGATGGCTGTTGATTAGTAGTTTAGTGGTCTGCTGCCTAGGTTTGGAGGCGATTCTGGCCCCTCTCGGCCATCCGGGAGGTGATGGTTTACCTCCTGGTGGCGGCGGCACCTATCTGATCCTGTCTAAAGACTTCTGGGAAGCCATGCAAAATCTGAATAAAGGCGGGGTTACCTATGGTGATCGCCAGGAGGCCTTGCTAGAGCAGATCGCGGTAGCTGCTCAATTTGCGGTCAAAACCAATCTCACCATGATCAAACAGCACGACCAGATCATCCATCTACTCGAAGAGTTTAACCGACGGCAACTCCAGGAGGGGAGGTAAAGTGGGGTCCCGCCGAGGCTTAATCATGGTTTTACTAGCCTTGGGGTGGTGGCTGGCCGGGATCAGTTGGGGACCGGGCACTGCTGCAGCATCCCGCTTTCGGGCTAAAAATGTTAATCAACCGCGCCGCACCGCTAATCAAGCGGCGCTTACCGTGCAGCAAAAATCCGCTCCGGAAACGCCTACGGATAAGTCAGCCGCGCCATCCCAGAACCAGACAACTATCGCCAGCAATGAAGGCCGAGAACCGCTGAATTTAGCGCCTCAAGACCTTCTTAACTTAGCTCGGGAACAGGCGCACCAAGGACGGCTTCAGCAATCCGGTCAAACACTCCTTAGCTTTATCAATCTCTTTCCGGCTCACTCCCAGTATGGTCAGGCATTTTTAGAACTGGGGAAAGTCCAGTCACGGCTAGGACAGCAAGAGACGGCTATCCAGTGTTACCAGTTGGCCATCCAATTTTCCTCACAACCCCAAGTCGTCGGTTGGGCCCGTTTCCATCTGTTCACATCGGATTTTTACCAGCAATTAGACCAGGGTGAGCCGCTTAAGGCCTTCCAGCATTATTTTACCCGGCTGGTCAGCCTTAAAGAACTTGACCAGGACACCGTTGGCGCCCGGCAAGAATTGCAGTCAACCCTGGCCCGGGCCTGGGAGGCGATTATTCCTGATTTGGCCCAAAGTTGCGCCGATAATCCGCAGGCCCTGGAGGATGTCTTACAACTTTGGGAACAGCATCCGGTGGCCTGGCGGCCCTGGTCAGTGGCCCTGCTTTTAGGAAAGCTATTACATTCCAAAGGGTTAAATATAGCCGCCCAAGAGTTCCTGGAATCGGTGCTAGAGTTAGGCCCTGGTCCGCAACGTCAAGAAGCCCGGCGATATCTGGCCGACATTTATTGGGAACAGCGTGACTTTGCCCGGCTCGAAAAAGCTCTCCAACAATGGCAACAGGAATGTGGGCCACTTTCGCCGGCAGGCTTGGCCCGGCTAGGGTGGGCACAACTGGGCAACGGCCGAGCCTCTGCGGCCGTTGAGAGTTTGCAGAAGGCGCTGCAACGGGCCGAGGTAGCCCAGTGCCCCGAATACTGGAGCGCCTTGGCCCTGGCTTGCCAACAAGCGGGCCAGCAATTACCGGAAAATTTGGCCTGCCCGGAAGTCCTGGGGCAAAATTTGCCGACCGCCGATACTGCTAAACTGCGACAGCAATTGGCCTGCTATTATCTACTGCAGGGCAATTATGGTCAAGCGGCTCAACTTTATCAACAGGGCAGCGAAGGCCAGCCAAATAATTCAGCAACCCCGGTGGGCATGGCTCTTGAAGCCCTCTGTTATCTGAAGGCCGGGCAATTTCCTCAGGCTCAACAGGCTTTCCAAGCCTTAGCTCAATCTCATGAACATCTATGGCAGGAGCTGGCCCGGATTCATTTGCAGGGTTTAAACACGCAGATAGCGAAGTCCTCTAAAAGTTTTTAATAGTATGCTTTTGTTTAACGTAATAGTTTAATTTTGCAACATCATCGATGATCACTGATTTTTAAAGGTAAGCATGATGGGCTCCAAAGCAATTCTTGTCGTCGATAATGAACCCCACTGGGGAGTAGCTTATGACCGATGTTTGGCATTCCGGGAGATAGAATTAATTCAAACTAGCAAACCCCAAGAAGCCCGGCAATTATTAAAAAAACAGTTGTTTACCTTGGTAGCCATTGCTGACCATCTGCCCGGCATCGATGGCTTACAATTACTTCAGGAACTCAAACAACACGCTCCTGCCACTCCGGTGTTGATTTTAACCGACCGGCCGACGGTAGCCCGGGCAGTGGCCGTGATGAAACAAGGAGCCTGGGATTATCTGGCCAAGCCCTTGACCAGCGAACGTCTGCAAGAGATGCTCGCCCTGGCCCTGAAGAACGGCAACCATAACCATAGCGTCAGAGTCAATCCCGCGCCCCGGGGAAGCCAGAAAAAAAACCGGCAGATCATAACTCGCGATCCAGCTATGCAGCGCTTGTTAAAAATCGCCGAAACCATTGCCCCCAGCCGGGCCACGGTCCTGATTCAGGGCGAATCGGGCACCGGCAAGGAGCTGTTTGCTCGTTATATTCACGCTCATAGTGATCGCGCCGCCGGGGCCTTTGTGGCGGTGAATTGTGCCTCTTTACCAGAAGGTCTGCTGGAAAGCGAACTTTTCGGACACGAAAAAGGGGCCTTCACCGGGGCTATCATGAAAAAATTAGGAAAATTTGAGATTGCCCAAAATGGCACCCTGCTTCTAGATGAAATCAGCGAGATGCATCCCCAGTTACAGGCCAAGCTCCTCCGGGTGCTTCAGGAAAATGAGATTGATCGAGTAGGGGGCACCTGTCCTATTCCCATCAATGTTCGGGTCATCGGAACTACCAACCGCGATCTGGCCAGAGCCGTGGACCAGGGAGAGTTTCGGGAGGATCTATATTACCGACTTAATGTAATTAACCTGACTCTGCCGCCCTTGCGCCAACGCCGCGGCGACGTCTCGCTGCTGGCTGATTATTTTCTCAACCATTATGCGCAGTTGTACGGTAAAGAAGCTATACCCCTCACTCCCGCAGCACGGGCGACCCTGGAAAAAGCTACTTGGAAAGGCAATGTGCGAGAGCTGGAAAATGCCATTGCCCGGGGAGTGCTGCTCTCTCAAGGAAATGGTATTTGCCCGGAGGAACTCTTTCCCGCCAATCCGGAATATCATTGTCTGCCTGAGGAAGCCGAACCGATGTCGCCCTTATGTCTCCGTGATATGGAACGACAGATGATTTTTCAGGCCTTGGATGAAACCGAGGGCAACCGGACCCATGCCGCTAAACTTTTGGGAATCAGTGTCCGGACCCTGAGAAATAAATTACATGAGTACAAAAATGCCTATGTTTAGGCCCCGGCCAGAAGGAGACCGGCATGTCAAACTGGGGAAATCTGAGCGATCCGATCATTAATCTGCTCAATAAGGCCATGACCTTCCGCACCCGACGTCAGGAGATCATCGCCACCAACGTCGCCAACCTTGATACTCCTAACTATACGCGTCAGGATCTAGATTTTAAGACCGCGCTAAGCAGTTATCTCAACGGCAACGGACCCATCGGTCTCAACCGCACCAATCACCGCCATATCCCGGGAGGAGGCCCAGGCTTGTCCGGCCAGGTCCAGGATACCCAAGAACCAGTTGATATTGATCAAGAAATGATCAAGATGACCCAGAACAATCTACTTTTCCATGCTAACCTGCAGATGTTGATTAAAAAGCTAGACACTTTGCGGGGAGCTATTGAAGGAGGAACCTAATTGAATTTACTTAGCTCTATGGAAATTAGCGCCTCCGGTCTGACGGCCCAACGCATCCGCATGAATGTGATTGCCGAAAACCTGGCCAATGTCCAAACTACCCGCACTCCGCAAGGAGGTCCCTACCTGCGGAAATCGGTGGTTCTGGAAGCCACTCCGGCAGAGGACTTTCAGAATCTGCTGACTACGGATTGGACTTCCCCGGCTGAAAAAGTTGAAGTGGTGGAAATCGTCGAAGACGGGCGAGGATTAAAAGAGGAATATAATCCTGGCCATCCAGACGCCAACCAGGAGGGGATAGTCTTGTTGCCCAATGTCAACCCGATCAATGAAATGGTTAATCTCGTAGTCACCTCCCGGTCTTTTGATGCCAATGTAGCGGCTTTTAATGCTTCTAAATCTATGGCCTTAAGGGCACTGGAGATAGGTAAATAAGCCGGCTTCTGCCCCGCGTCGGCTAGACCCAGTGCAATTATTATAGATTTTTACTATATCCGTAAACTCTGCCGTCCCGGGTGGGAAAGGGTCGGGGAAGGGGACATAAATTTGCAGGCATTGAGAGCTACAATATTTTTCACCCCCACCCCTACCCTCCCCCATCACCAGGCAAGAGAACAATGGGGTTTTGGATTTACTCTAAAATTATTCTACCTTAACTACCAGGTGCTGACATGAAGATTACAGAGGCCGGCCAATTTGCTCGGCAGATGGCAATGGCGGCAGTGAATCAACCGGAATCAGCCGCTTCCCCCGGGTTCGGGTCCACCTTGACTCAGATGGTTAAGGAAGTCAATCGCTTACAGGCACAGGCGGACCAACTGATCGAGAAACAAACCATTAACGGCACCGAAGACTTCCACGAAGTGATGCTCGCGATGGAAAAGGCCAGCCTGTCGTTCAAATTTTTATCCCAGGTCCGAAACAAGCTGATCCAGGCCTATGAAGAGATTATGCGTATTACCTTATAATTTGGTCGAATAAAATTTCTTTCACCAGGACGGGCCATGGATCGTCTCAAAAAGTTAGTGGTTGATTTAAAAACCCGATACTTAGCACTGCCTGCAGGGCCGCGGCTGATTTATACCGCGGCCGCGGCCGCGGCAATTCTGGCTTTGGTACTTTTGGTCATGATTAGCAGCCGGACTGATTACGCGGTCCTGTTCTCCAATCTGACTCAAGAAGACGCCGGAGCGATCATTGGTAAGCTCAAGGCTCAGAAGGTCCCTTATCAGGTGGACGGCGGCGGGACCTCCATAATGGTACCAAAATCCCAGGTTTACGATCTCCGTCTGTCCCTGGCCAGCGAAGGCCTGCCCCAGGGTGGGGGAGTGGGATTTGAGTTATTCGATAAACAGACCTTGGGAACCACCGAATTTGTCCAGCGACTTAACTTTCAGCGGGCGCTGCAAGGTGAGTTGGCCCGAACTATCTGTCGTTTTCCCGAAATTGCCGAGGCCCGGGTGCATATTGTTACTCCCAAGGATTCGCTGTTCGTGGAGGACCAGGAAGAGCCTTCCGCCGCGGTTGTCTTAAAACTGCGGCCAGGTCGGACCTTGAGCCAGGCTCAACTGGACGGTATCATCAATCTGGTCGCCAGTTCGGTGGAAGGCCTAAGCCCCGGCCAGGTCACCGTGGTTGACATGACCGGCAAGATCTTGAGCAAACCCCAAGATGCCCTGGGTGCCGGGCGACTCACTAACGCTCAGATAGAATATCAGCAACAGGTGGAAAGCGCCTTAAAAGCCAAAGTGCAGAGCATGTTGGATAAGATTTTAGGGCCTAATCAATCGATCGTCCGGGTCTCAGCAGATATCGATTTTCAACAGGTGAGCATCAATGAAGACCGTTACACTCCGGATCCGAAGCTGATTCGCAGCGAACAACTAACAGTAGAACAGAAGAGCCTAACGGCCGCGGCGGGGGGGATTCCGGAAAGCCGCTATAATCTCAACGCCGGAACAGTAACTCCTAATCGGCCGGGACAAGGACCGCCGCCTCTAACTGCGCCCCTTCCGGCTCCAGAAACCAAACCACGCCAGGGGAGATTAGAGCGGAAAAGCGAGATCCGCAACTATGAAATCAACCGGGTCAACCGTCAAGTGGTTGAATATCCAGGGAATATCAAAAGACTTTCGGTAGCCGTAGTGGTTGATGGCATTTACCCGAAATCAGGGGGCAAGAAGGACCGAAACGCCCAGTTCAGCCCACGTCCATCTGAGGAAATGCAGAACCTGGCCCGAATTGTCAAGAAAGCCATCGGGTATAACCGTGATCGGGGGGACCAGTTTGAAATCTCTTGTATTCCTCTGGCTCCTACTTTTATGGAAGCGGGCCTGGCCTCTTTGACCCCGGAAATGAGTTGGAGCGAAATGCTCATGCAACATCTGAAGATCGGCCTGTTAGTGTTCTTAGTCCTGGTAGTACTCATGTTTCTCATGCGGAGACGGCGACACCGCGGCGTTCCTACCGCCCTAGAACCACCGCCGGTCCGAGAACTGCCCCCTACACTTGATGATCTGGGTCATGCCCTGCCCTCTAGCAGCATGGCCCCCGATCAGAAAACCCCCAGCCCAGCCGGACTGGCGTTGCCTGAAACCATCGAGGGCAAAAGCAAAGCCTCCCAGCTACTTAATCTAGATCCGGAGCGAGCCGTGGAAGTTTTGCGTTTATGGTTATACGACAAGGGAAAAGGCAAGTAAGCTTCGTTTCAGGACGGAGGCCTGGTTTAATGGTTAAGCAATTAATCAGACTGGCTAATAATCGGTGATCTTTGATGACTTCCAAGATAGACAAACTGACCGGTCCCCAAAAAGCCGCAATGTTACTGCTCGGCATGGGGGAATCATTTGCCTCCGAGGTCTTTAAACATCTGGAGGACAAAGAAATCCAACTGTTGGGGCAACAGATTGCCAAACTGGATGTGGTTTCCACCCGTCAAGTCGCAGATATCATAGAAGAATTCACCAAAATGATGGAATCTCCGGAAAGCCTCAGAATCCGTGGCGATCTATTTTTCAAAAATACGATTGCCAAGAGTCTAGAGGGACCACGGCAACAGCAACTACTCGAGAACTTGGATTTTGAGGATAGCCCCGATCTTTTTCAGAAGATTAAAAAATTGGATGGCAAAACCGTCGCCAATTTCCTGCGCAATGAACATCCGCAAACCGTGTCCGTAGTCCTGGCCCATTTAGACCGCAGCCAGGCCGGCGCCGTGCTGTCCGAATTTCCCGAGAATCTACAGGTGGAAATTATTCGTAGAATAGCCTACTTAGACCCGGTGCCGCCTGGGATTATCGAAGAAATTGACACGGTCCTGAAGGAGGAAATTTCTCTGGTGGAAGAGGTCGGCGGTCGAGCCATTGGTGGGGCGCAATCGGTGGCCGAAATCTTAAATCAAATGGAGCGTGCCGCGGAAGGAAATATCTTGAAGCGGTTAGAAGAAGCCGAACAAGAAGATCTGGCCGACGAGATCCGGCGCTATATGTTTACCTTTGAAGATCTGTTGGCGGTGGATAATCGCGCCATTATGGCGATCTTGAAGGAGATCAACACCCAGGAACTGGCCCTAGCGCTCAAAGCCACTACTGATGAATTGAAGGACAAATTTTTCAAAAATATGTCAGAACGCGCCGCAGATATGTTACGGGAAGAACTGGAGATTATGGGTCCGGTGCGTCTGCGCGACGTCGAAACCGCGCAACAAAATATAATTCAAACTGCCAAACGCCTGGAAGCCAAAGGGGTGATTGTGTTAGCGAGTAAAGGATCAGAAGATGTCTTTGTTTAAAAGTTTCTTTGCTCACCAACCGAAAAAAAAAGAGTCAAAGATCTATGGTTTTCAATTGCCACAGTTCGACTCGCCCCCAGCTGGACCCCGGCTTTGTAACTTTCCCTTCACTGACTTCGACTTGGACGACCAAGAATCAGGCTTAGAACCTCCGGAGGACGATCCCCAAACTCAGGCCGAACGGATTCTCCAGGAAGCCCGTTCTCGAGCCCAAGCTTTGGAACAAGCAGCCTATGAACAGGGACATATCCAAGGGTTACAGGAAGGTCGGGAAGCCGGGGAACAAGAGCTGACTCAAGTGATCGAGCATTTTCAGGCCCTGGTAACGGAATTGGCAAATCAACAACAGGAATTATACGCCAGGCGCGAACAGGATCTTATTAAGCTGACCCTGGTCATTGCCCGCAAAATTATCGAGATGGAAATCAGCTTAAGGCCGCAGTTGATCTTGCAGGTATTGCATACCGCCTGGCAGTATCTTGCTGATACCGAAAGTTGCCGGATACGTCTGAGTCCGCAAGACTATGAATGGCTCCAAAAGCATCAGGAGCAGTTGAGCCAAACGCTGCCGACACTTGACAATATTGCTCTCATTGCTGACAACCGACTGGCTCCGGGAGGGCTGATATTGGAAAGTCAGGCCGGGGAAATCGACGCCACCTTAGAAAGCCGCTGGGGCGCAGTGGCCCGCCTGGTTGAGGAAGCTCTGTCTCAGGTAAAATCGCCGGACACGATAGATGATTGATTGCCGTCAATTGGCCACCAACATAGAACAGGTTAGGACCCTTACCCTGGCGGGCCGGGTGAAGGAGGTCATCGGTCTGGTGATTACTGGGCAAGGACCGCTGGCCGCCGTCGGTGGGGTCTGTGCCATTGAGGGGGCCTCCCCGAGCACCCCGGTCCTGGCCGAAGTAGTAGGTTTTCGTCACCAGGGCGTCTTATTAATGCCTTATGGCGAAGTCCGGGGGGTTGAACCTGGGGCCCGGATCACCCTGACCCAGAATCAAGCCTTAGTGCCGGTAGGGGAAGCCTTGCTGGGGCGAGTCATTGACGGACTCGGACGACCTATCGATGGCTTAGGACCGATCTGGACCAAAACGCGCTATCCCTTATATGTTTCGCCTTTAAACCCGGTTAGCCGGGAACTGATCAATGAACCGGTGGATGTGGGGGTGCGGGCGGTCAACGGCCTCCTTACTCTGGGGAAAGGTCAGCGAGTCGGTATCTTCTCGGGATCGGGGGTGGGGAAGAGTACCCTGATGGGGATGGTGGCCCGTTATACCAAATCTGATGTCAGCGTCATCGGCCTGGTGGGTGAACGTGGACGGGAAGTTAAAGAATTCATTGAAAAAGACCTCGGTCCCGAGGGTTTAGCCCGGTCAGTAGTGGTCGCGGCCACCTCTGACACCCCCGCCCTGATTCGTTTGCGCGCCGCTTATCTCTCTACCGCGATTGCTGAATATTTTCGGGATCAAGGCCGGGATGTTATTCTGATGGTAGATTCGGTCACCCGTTTTGCCATGGCCGCACGCGAAGTCGGCCTGGCCATTGGGGAGCCGCCTACCGCCCGCGGTTATACGCCCTCGGTCTTTAGCCAATTACCCCGGATCTTGGAGCGGGCCGGAACTCACGCCGGTCCCGGGAGTATTACCGGGATCTACACCGTCCTGGTAGAGGGTGATGATCTGACCGAACCGATTGCCGACGCGGTCCGGTCCATTGCTGACGGACATATCGTTCTGTCACGTGAGCTGGCGGATCGCGGTCATTATCCGGCCATCGATGTGCTGGGCAGCATCAGCCGGGTGATGCCTAGTATCACCGATCCTGAACATCGGAAATATCAACGACAACTTATCCAGGTGGTGGCCGCCTATCGGCAAGCTGAAGATCTGATTAACATCAACGCCTATGTTCGCGGCAGCAACCCAGAGGTTGATTTTGCCCTGGATAAAATTGACCGCGTCAACCAGTTCCTGCGGCAGGAGGTGGATCAGGGAGTTTCGCTGGCTGAATCAGTCCAGAACCTGGCAGCACTGTTTGCCGATTGATCCATGCGGGCCTTTCGCTTTAAACTCGATACCTTACTGCGGGTCCGGCAGTTGCGCGAAGATCAGGCCCGCCTGGAATTGGCGCGTTTATTAAATATTCTGGCCGAAACCCGCCAGACCCTCACCGACTCTATGACGCTAAAGGCCAAACTCCTGGCCAAATGGCACCAGGCCTTGGAAAAAAGCCTGAGCGGAGCCGATTATCAACTTTTTCAAAATTATTGGGGTTTTTTACAGCAAAGCATCGCCGCTCTGAAGGAGGACATCAAGCGCCAAGAGGGCCAGATCCAGAGTCAACGTGAAAAATTGGTAAAACTTTCCCAGGAACGTCGACTTTTAGAAAAATTAAAAAACAAAAAAAGGATTATTTTTAAACGCCAACAAACAGCACAAATGCAAAAAGAAGCCGATGAGATCGCCTTGTTACGGAGAACCCTCTAACGGGAATGGGGAGAACCAATGGCCCAGCTAACAGATGGTCAAGAGATCAGGAAGTGGACAGTCCTAATCTGGTGTTTGCTGATAGGACTGTTGGGTAAGATTATGATTTCGGCGATATTGTTTAACTTGGGAGGCCTACGGGACTGGTGGGGTTTAGAAAAAAGCCAGGCCGCCGCAGCCGAACCTCAATTCTCCTCGGCAACACTCCCGTTTCCTCGTTTAATGGCGATGATCCAAGAAGAACGGTCGGCATTACAGGCTCGCGAAGAGGAGCTACGGGAACGAGAAAGCCAAATATTGACGCTAAAGCAAGAGCTGGAAAGCCGCCTTCAGGAACTGGTCGCGGCCCAGGAGCGGGTGAATCGACTACTGGCCGAGGAGGGGAAGGTTCAGGACGAACGGCAACGCCACCTGATCGTTACCTTGGAGTCAATGCCGGCTGAACAGGCAGGGAAGCTCATTGATAAATTGGATGAACCATTGGTGGGCCGATTGCTCCGCTCCATGAAGGGCCAGGAAGCCGGTAAAATCCTGGGACTTTTAGAGCCGGAAAAAGCCGCCCGGATCAGCAAACAGTTATTTAATTAATACCAAGTTTTCATTCAAATCCAGCAGCCCATCAGTTAACATATTGAATTAATAAACTATTTTAACAGTAAATAGAAAACTAAAAACCGATAACTGTATTATAGTCAAACGACACTGAAACCTAGCATTTGGGGCGTACACCGCTTTAATACCTCAGAGGGGATTTTAGAAGGGAGGCAATGAAGCCCCCAACGGATGAAATATTCACAAGCATTCATTTGGGGACGATAAGGAGGAAGGCGGTGTTCCCGCAGTCTATTGGCCGCCAGAGCTTGCTGAACCAGCCTGCCATT
>Ga0164318_10005258_pt1 | contig 12510 bp, 12 predicted proteins | sample GuaBasSedimGuay9_FD_113734 | JGI IMG/M metagenome (GOLD analysis project Ga0164318, IMG submission 113734) | Subseafloor sediment microbial communities from Guaymas Basin, Gulf of California, Mexico - Guay9, Core 4571-4, 0-3 cm | ecosystem: Environmental > Aquatic > Marine > Hydrothermal vents... | reverse complement strand
GGCCATTATCTACAATTTGACAATAGCAGCAAGTTTCTTCAATTGGAGCACTTACTTTTTTTAAATAGTCCAATTGTTGCTCTCAGATATCTTTAGCGTCTTTAAGGTTAAAAAATGGACAATGAGGAGCAAATCCACCTCGAGTTCTTATGATCCTTACAGATTCAAACATAAAATCGTGCATTTTTCGAGGGTCTTGTAAATAGGCATATCGCATATCGTTTTTAGTATATGATCCGCCTCCAATAAACGGTAAATTTTGATTTTCTTTAATCATCAGTTCAAATGTAGAAATTGGGATCTTCCAATCTTTAGCCAGATTTCTTAATTTTGACAAGTGATAATTAAAGTCCCGTTCAGTACCTTCGAGAAATGTAAGGACAAAAGCGTCCATCCATGGGTTTTTTAACATCCACATATGTTCATCTCTAGTTCTGCCAAAAAGAAAACAAATATAAGGCCAGCGGACTAGCATACTATTACTGTAGCCATATTTAACAATTTCAGCAAGAAAATCAAACATAATTTCAATTTTTCCACCAAAAGCAATCAATTGATGCGTTTTTAATTTTGGGTTTAATTTTAATTTTGCTTTAACAATAATTCCCATTGATCCCAAATTTCCTAGAAATAAACCCATTACATCTGGTACTGGAGAATGAGAGCAATTTGCCGAATTATCGCTGCTTGGATATGCAAAACATCCTAATTTTAAAAGATTTCCATCAGGTAATACGACATCTATTCCGATTACTTGATTATCGCCAAGTCCGAATTTTCTTGCATAATGTCCAATTCCACGAGTTCCACACATATTAACGATTACTTTAACACTATGAGATCCGCTGAGATTAACAATAAAAAGATTTCTATTCCATGCTTCAATTTGTAATTGACCATAAGAAACGCCTGGTTCAACTGTGGCAGTCATATTTTTTTTATCAATTTCAATTATTTTTTTCATCAATTTTAAATCAACTAAGATACCGCCATATCTGGGAATAACTAGCCCACCCATATTAGCTCCTGTTCCTTTAGGAGTGACTACTAATTTATATTTAGTAGTTATTTTCATTATTTCTTGAATTTGTTCAACATTTCTAGGCAAAACTACAATATCTGGACCATTAGTTAATGCCATTTGATCATGACTATAAGAAATGGTGATAGATTGGTCATGAGCTACATAATCTTTTCCTAAAATAGAAATTAATTCTTGAATAACTTGATTAAGATTATTGTTTTCATCATTATTCATTTTATTCGACCTCAAATCCGCATTCTAAAATCAAATCTACCAAATCCATTATTTCCATATCTGAATGACTATTTTCTGCATTTTCATTAAGGTTTAGATAACAGAAAGGACATGTAGAAACAATACAATTAGCATCAGTGGCGTTTTTTGCTTCATTTATCCTTTCGGTTGCCGCGAAATTAGCAAGGTCCTTAAACCCAGATTTAACTCCGCCTCCAGCGCTGCAACACCAAGCATTAAATCTATTTCGGGGCATTTCTTGAAATTGTATTTCCTTTATTGCATTAATTACATCTCTAGGTGCATCATACACGCCAAGATGTCTTCTTAGATGACACGAGTCATGATAGGTTATTTTTTTAGCTAATCCATTAAATTTGATTTTATTTTCTTTTATTAAGTCAGCGATGAATTCAGAAACATGTTGGACTTCAAAATTATATTGAATATCCCATTTTGGATAATCTTTTTTGAATGTTCTATAGCAACCTGCGCAAGAGAATAGAACTTTTGTAGCTTTAGTATCATTGATAACTTTTACATTATGTTTTCCTAAGTTTATTGCAAGTTTAAGGTCGCCTACTCTTGCAGCTGGACTACCGCAGCACCATTCAGAGCCTTCCATTATTTTAAATAGAATACCAATTTTACCCAGGATTTTAACAGTTGCTTGAGCAATATTTTTAGTTCGATAAGAACTTTTACATCCTATATAATAGATAATTTCAGGATTGTTTGACATTTTTTCTTTAATTTTTTTAGTTTCTTCGTTTTCGTTTATCCATTGTAATCTATTTTCATGTTTTTCGATATAGGGATTGTGGTTTTGATAAATAGAATTTAAGAATTTTTTTTGTTCATGCATAGAACCAATTTCTAATTCTACAAGAATTTGTCGTAAAGTTTCAAAAACTTCTAATGTCTTAATTTCACGGTTATACATACAAATATATTCGCAATTACCACACATAGTACATGCATATATCACTTTTTTCAGCATTTCCATGGAATCATTTGGAAGTTTAATTGTTCCATCAATAATCCCCCTTGCAATCTCCATCCTACCTCCGGAAAAAAAAAGAGTCGAATTTAAAATCTTTACTTGCGGGACAGTTCTTATAATAATCTTGGGACACAAGATAATGCGGATTAATATATTGACAATTATAACATTTTAATGAGCATTGGAATACATCCCATCTTAATTCTTCTTTTAATTTTTTTAGCGATTCTGACATAATACTACCTTTTATAGATTTAATCTCCCAGGATTTAGTATATTATTAGGGTCTAATTGCTTCTTTATTTGTTTAAGAAATTGAAAAAGCCCGGGATTATTAGGAAAAATAAGTTCAGCCCAAATACCATAAGGTCTATCGATTACACCACCATTATTTAAAAGATATTTACTAATTTCCATAAAAAATTGCTCAATTTGTTTTAGGTCGTCTTCTGATTTATTATAATGAATAGTATAATCTAAAAAATAAGTATGACCTTGCTCAATAGGCATGACATATCCAAGTAAATCATCAAGAGAATAATTATACTTAGAAGCAATTTTTTCTATTCCTTCATTTAAGCTATTGATTTTATCGCCATTTATATAAAAGGGAATATGAAGTGCGTCTTAAAATATCTAAAATTATTTAAATTTCTGGGTAATTCAAATTCCCTAAGGAAAAATTCATTCAAATTTATTTTATTGATAGTTAAGGATTCATTATATTTAACGCCAAAATCTTTAAGGTCTTCGAGATCTAACATATATTTTTCTTTACTATCAAATTCGATCCCCAATACTAAAAGCCAATCTGGGCACATTGATTTTATTTGGTTAATATTTTTAAAAGATTCACTACCTGTCAAAATGAAACTTAGATTTTTTTTACTAATTATTAAAATTTCTCTGACTTTATCGTACCATAGGATTTTATTTAAGGAATTAATGCATGAATTTAAGTTATTGAAGGTTGCAATTATTATTTTTTATTTTTAGATAAATATTTGGCTTTAATTATTAATTGAGTAACAATTCCTAAAGTGCCTTGAGATCCACTAAATAATCTTGATAAGTCAGGCCCACCTGGAGCACCTGAAGGTAAGAAATTTGGCCGTTCCTTACACCAACTTGCAGTACCCGTGTCTAGAGGCATACCATTAGCTAATATTAAATGAATATTTAGAATACATTGCCAGCCTTCAGAAATTAACATTTTTGGTCCAGTTAATAGAGGTACTCTGTCGATATACGAACTGAAGCAGAGGGAGGAAAACCTAAGGGTACCATTATCCTTAATCCATGTTTTTTTAATTCGGGTATCAATTATTCATAAGTTACACCAGGTTCAATCCAAACATATCTATCTTCTGTATTTATCTCCAGAATTTCGTTCATTTTAGATAGGTCTAGGATTATACCACCATTTTTTGGAATAGTACCTCTACAATATTTTTCTTTAGAACTAGATGGAATAATAGGAATATTATAATTATTAGCAAATTCTAGAATTCTAATTATATCGTCCTCACCAGCTGGATACATAATTAAATCGGGAATAGTACCTTTTTCTAGGCTGGCATCACTTTTAAACGAATTTATTAGAATAATGTCGTCCGAAATTTTAGTTTCATTAATGTACTTTTTTAGCTCATTTTTTAAATCATTTTTATTAATTCTCATAAAGTTAAACCTTAATTCATTAATCATTGTTAAATTTTAAAATATTATTCTTACAATTCAAATTTAAAGTAAGTCTTTCTTAAATTTAAAAGTCATAAATTTTAAATCAACTTTTTTTTGTAATTTTAGTCATGTTCAAATTTATTAATACTTTTATGGTTATGTTGTAGATTGGCATTTGACTTATTAAAATCATGAAAATGTGGGTGGACATGTAAGTGTATATGTGGGCGTTCCTCTGGTTTAACATTAGGATAGATTATATCCAGAACTGAATCCCATGTTCCGATTGCTTTTTTAACTTCCGGTAAATTTAATCCTTTATTAGGGATTCCTTTATAAATAATTTTCCCATTTTTCAAAACGACCATTCGATCTGCCCAAAATTGAATAAAGAAATGATTATGAGTTGTAAATAGAATGGTCATTTCTTGTTCTCTACGTAAAGATTCTAAGATTTCGAGAAGTTCCTTCACTGCGATCATGTCTAAATTTGCAAATGGTTCATCTAAAAAAAGAATTTTAGGGTTCATTGCAAGAATTCCCGCCAATGCTACTAGCTTTTTTTGTCCCCAACTTAAGTTTGAAGGGGAGTATAACCTATATTTCTCAATTCTTACTGCTTTTAAAGCCCAATTAACACGTTCTGTTATTTCAGATTTTGTTAATTTTAAATTCCGTGGTCCAAAAGCAATATCTTCTTCAACTGTTGGTGAGAAAATTTGGTCGTCTGGGTTCTGAAATAGGAAACCTATTTGTTTCCTAATTTTCCATTCATTTTTTCTATTAACTTCTGTTCCGAATACTTTTATTGACCCTTTTGATCTTTGTAATAAATTTACCATAAGTCGGAGTAATGTCGTTTTACCAGAGCCATTTGCTCCTACTAATGCTAATTTTTCACCTTCATATATATCAAAAGTAATATCAGATAGCTCAAAATTGTTATATTTGAAATATATATCTTTTAGTTCAACAGCTTTTCCACTCATTTGTTCAACCTTTATAAAAAATATATTTGACTATAATAAACAATCAAAAAAACATAGATTATACACCCTACGATTATTAAAATATCCTTTACACTAACTTTTTTGCTAAATACTGGTAAAGATCCACCAAAACCTCTTAATTTTAGGCTTTCATATGTTTTAGTACTTTGTTCCAATGATTTAACTAAAGTTGCAGCGAGCATATATCCAAAATACCGTACTCTATTGATAATACCTTTTATTTGAGATTTACCTCTTAATGCTTGAGCCTCAGAAATTTTTTTATTTTGTTCAAAAAACATTGGAATATATCTAAGCGTTAAGACAATGGTTGATCGAAATAAAGAAGGAATTAATCGAACATGCGAAAATTCAGTAAAGGATAAACTTGAAAAAAAAATCATAAAACTAAAAAACATAGTATTCATTACTAAAAATAGCCAGAGTGCAAACCATAACCTATCGAGATAAATTATTATCTTCCATTGACCAATATAAAAAGACCAAAATTCGATTGTACCATTAAAGAACGGTAAAAAGACTACAAACACTAAAATTATTGGTAGTAGTCGTATCCATCTTTTTAAAATTTCTCTTAATTCTATTCTTATTATAACCCCAATAACCAATACAGATATTAAAATAATCGAAACAATACGATAATTCGTCAAAAATGGAACTGGTAATGCAAAAATAAAAGCCATAAGAATTCTTGTCTCGGGTAGGAGCTTCTTTAAAATTGTTTTCTGATTTTCTTTTCTAAATGGTATAAAGTTATTCATTTTTTTCAATCATACATGTTATAACTAATTTTAATCAAGGATATTACGAGGATCAATTTAAATAATATAGGAAATATGGTATTTATTTGAATTATTAATAAAAATATTATTGAATTTTCTGAAGTGGTAAAGAAATATAAATTTGGATAATATAAAGCAAAAAAATTTAAAGATAAAATTTTCTTAATTCTTGATGTATAAATTTAGTCTTAAAATTAATTAAATATATAATAATAAACTTAATATAGAAGGTATTTGATTGCATATTCCTGATGGTCTGCTTGCAATATGGGTTTGGATACCATTATTAATAATTTCTGCGGTTTTTGTTGTATATAGTTATTTTAAACTTAAAAATAAATTAGAAGATAGATTTATACCATATTTAGGATTATTTACAGCTGGAATATTTGCGGCACAACTTTTTAATTTTCCAATTCCAGGAGGGACTTCTGGACATTTAATAGGAGGAACATTAATTGCTGCGACATTTGGACCATTTGCAGTTCCTTTTGTTATTTTAATAGTACTTTTTATTCAATCTTTATTTGGAGATGGAGGAATAACTGCAATTGGAGCAAATTTATTTAATATGGGAATAATAGGAGGTATGTTGAGTTATTATTTAATGCTACTCCTTATAAAATTATTTAGAAAAATGTCACCCTCGAAAAAACTTGTTATAAGTGCGAGTATCTCCAGCTTTATTTCAATAGTCTTGGCTGCTGCCACTGCAGCTGTCGAAATTGCCCTTTCGGGTGTAATTCCTATTGAAATTGTCCTTCCAGCTATGGTCTTTTGGCATGTTATGATTGGAATTGGTGAAGGAATAATTACTGGGACAATTCTTTTATACATAATTAAAACAAAACCTGATTTAATTATAATTAGTAAAAATTTAGGCTTAGATTTCAATAAGGAGGTACCTAAATGAAGAATTGGATTAAAACTCATAAATACTTTTTCTTAATCCTAATAATAATTATATGTATAGCAGCAATTATGATCCCATTACTTTCGTGGGTTGGACCAGATGGATTAGAAAGAGTGCTTGAAGATTTTGGTTTAGGAGAGTTTCATCCTTTATTTGCACCATTAGGGGTGTCAGGACTTGGAATTATTGGCGATATAATCAATGGAATAATTGGAATAATTATAGCCCTTGGTATCTCACTATTACTATTCTATTTATTAAAAAAAAAGAAGACCACAAGAGTCTAATGCAGAGTAATGTAAATAATTAATGTTATTAATGAAAAAATATTAGAAAATAGAAAATTATTTTTTGATTGATGAATTGATAATAGGTTCAGGTCTTCCAGTACTAATTTCTAAATCTTTGATACAAAAGTCAAGTCCTAATTTTTCTAGTGTATCTTTTTGAGGGATCCCATTTTCGTTAAATCCAATATTTTGATAATAATATGTGATCATTTGTTCAGCATCTATTTTTTTATTTTTTAATGGTCCTTTATTCATTGGAGGATCGCCAATAGCACGTTTTGATGCTTCATGACGTATTGCGCCTTCTCTGGCATTAAACATTTGTCTTAAAGTTTGGATACGCCAACCACATTGTAATAAATCATCAACAGTTAATTCCCAGCCGACAACAGCTTTAATGATTTCTAATAAAGGATATCTTCCACACCATTCCGAGAACATACATAGTCCCAGGCTGTTAAAATTTTGTATGAATTTTGCTACTTCTGCTTGCGCTTTCCCTTTTTTCTTAGGATCTTTACTATTTTTTACTCTAAATCCTTTTAAAAACAAGTTTCCAGGTCCCGCTAGGAAATAATCAATACTTGCTGCAGTATGACGTCCAGGTGTAGGGTCAGCAATATATGTCATCATCAGACCTTTAGTAAACCTTGCATCGTGCATTGGTAATTCTTGGCCTCCTGAATGAATTGCAAATTCTTCAGATCCTTTGATTTTTTCGCTTGCTTTTTTAACTCCATTAGCTAGAATATCACCAATACCTTCTCTATTTACAATCATTTGGCAGAGAGTTAAAAGGTATTCAGATTTATTCCATTCGGGTAGAAATCCATCAGGATATTCCTTACACTTAAAATCTTCTTTCTTTAAAATACCTTGCTCTACACATTCTAGAACGTAAGCAATGACCCCACCGCAAGATATTGTATCAATTCCTTGTCGATTTAAATATTCGTTAATTAATAGAATAGTCTTAAGGTCGTCATTTAAAATTAATCCACTAAAAGCTGCTAATGTCTCATATTCAGGTCTATGTATATTTTCAAGCCCTAATTCAGGGATATTTAACTTAGCACCACAACGTATTGGACATGAAAAGCAACCTATAGAATCTGTTACATACTTTTTTAAATAGGCCCCGTCCATTTTTTTATATCTTTTTTTCTGAAATTCTATTTTCGCAATACCTTTATAATTTTTTATTGGTGCATCTCCAACATTTGTTAATATACCATAAAAAAATGGAGTCCCTATTTTTGATAAGAATTGGGCGTATAACGTAGCAATTTTAAAATTTGAATAATGTATTTTAGAAATCCTTAATAATTGCGCAAAATTTGGCGTTAGATTTATAATTGGAGAGAAAATCATGTTTTTCTTTTTCTTATTAATTCTTTTATTGTATTCCTTTGCCAGTTCAATCATTTCTTGTTTATTATTTACGTTCAATTCAGATTTTTTTACTATGCAAATTGCTTTTAACTTTTTGGAACCCATCACTGCTCCTAATCCGCTTCTTGCGGCAAGACGTGCGCTATCGTTGACAATACCAGAAATTAGGCATTTATTTTCTCCACCAACTCCAATTGAAGCAATATCGCACTTACCATATTTTTCTTTTAATTTTTTTTCAGTTTCTACCACATCTTTTCCCCAGAGGTCAGAAGCGCTAATTAATTCATTTTTTTCATTCCCAATAAGCAAATACACTGGATTTTTTGCTATCCCGGTTATAAATATTGCATCATATCCGGATCTTTTTATGGCATTACCGAAATTTCCACCCGAATTTGAGTCGCCCCATCCTCCAGTTAAAGGACTTTTCCCACAGACCATATATCTCCCTGAGAAAGGTGCTAAACTTCCCGTTAGTAATCCTGGACAAAATCCGATTATGTTATCAGGCCCTAATGGATCACATTTTGGTTTTATTCTGTTGTAAATATAATATACCCCAAGACCATAACCACCTAAATAATTTCGATAGATATCTTCGCTGGGTTCTTCTTCTTTTATCTCTTCATTAGTCAAATCTATCCATAATATTTTTCCATTATATCCAGATCTTTTTTTTGTATTAGTCATTATTAATACCTATTTATATATCTTTTAATAGTATTTCCTTTTTAGAAAATATATATTTATTTAATATAATATTTTAAATATATAAAATATATTTGATTTTAAATATTTTAATTATAAGAAACAAAATTTGCATGATCTTGAATATCTTGCATCAATATTACCAATATCTTGTAATAAAATCCCAGATATTGAAGATAATTAATTTTTTTATTGAAAATCCCAAGAACTTTTTTATTTAGTAATATATTTAAAGAACTTTCAATACTAAGAAATTAATTCATATATATAAATTTAAATTAAAAAATATTATAGAGAGATTTATCAATTAATTTCGCCATATTTTTGCTTATATTTTTCAAGTATTTTTTTCAGTTGGTTTGCTCGCTCCGTCTCCTTCTCTGCCCGTTCTCTTTCCTTCTCTGCCCGTTCTCTTTCCTTCTCTGCGGTTGTTTTAAGTAATATATCATTTTCTTTATCAAAAAAAACTAATCGATATAATTTTCCGCATTTAATATGGCTTTTTTTTCTTTCCATTAAGCCTATTCTAAATGGTAATCTATTTCCTAAATCAACTATTTTTGTATTGTCTATCATTTCTTCTTCCCCCTCTTTTAAAGCTATATCTCTAATATCAAAATGTACATACTTATCATTTTCTAAATGGAATACTCTCATAAATGGCGGACTATAAAGTTTACCAACTGTATCATACGGTGTAAATACTATATAATATGGTATTTTTACCTTTTCACAATAATCTCCATGGTCTAATAAATCAATTCGCCATGTCGATTTGGACAATATATTTATTGCCATGTCAGGTATTCTACCATTAAATTGACTTGGGTCATACGAAGATAGTGCCTTCTTTAAAATTAGTCCTTTACAAAATGAGATGTCAAATTGCAGGTCTATCTCGGTTCCATCTTCTAATTTAAAATAATGATGTAAGTCCCAAAATGTTCGAGAATCGGGAAAATTTGTAGTTAATACATCATACATGTAGGATACTTCTTCAGAATGTGGTTCACTCTCTCGCCTTCCTATACGCTGCAAAACCGGTGAAGCTCCTTCATCATAGGTTTTTCCTTTATCTCTCGTTGTTCTAAAGATTTTGCCCTCAGTTTCATCTTCAATCATTACTATTCATATTTAGCTTAGTAATAATTCTATTTAAAATTAGCTTATTTTTATTTGATTGTTGATTAAAAAACTCAACACTAAATAAAATAATTATTTAAGAAAATTATTTACAAGAAAAATGGATATAACTAATTTTTTTAGGAATTTATTAATTGAAAAAAATGAAAATAATAAAAAATTTTATTTATAAATTAGCCATTTTAATTATAAGATCTACCATTCTATTACTAAAACCCCATTCATTATCATACCATGATAATACCTTTACTAAATTTTTCCCTACGACCATAGTCATTCCGCCATCAATAATAGCACTATGAGAATTACCTACAATATCCCTAGATACAATTGGATCTTCAGTATATTCCATTATTCCTTTTAATTTTCCTTCAGCTGCTTCTTTTAATGCATTATTTACAGATTCAACTGTAACATCTTTTTCAGTATTAACAACTAAATCAGTTATTGATCCATCAGGAGTTGGTACTCTCATTGCAATTCCATTTAATTTTCCGTCTAAATCGGGGATTACTTTTCCAATTGCTTTTGCAGCTCCAGTAGTTGTTGGAATAATATTTACTGCTGCAGCGCGAGCTCTCCTTAAATCCTTATGAATAAAATCCAGTAATCTTTGGTCATTTGTATAACTATGGATAGTAGTAATAACACCTGATTTAATACCAAAAGAATTGTTTAATATCATTGCAGGGGGAGCAAGTGAATTTGTAGTACATGAAGCATTAGAAATAATAAGGTGGTCTGAAGTCAGTCCATCACTATTTACACCCATTACTACGGTATAATCGGGGTCTGGTGATGGAGCACTTATAATAACTTTTTCAGCACCTGCTTTTAAATGATTAGCCGCTTGTTCGCGTTTCCTAAAAATACCGGTGCTTTCAATTGCTATTTTAGCCCCTAAACTACTCCAAGGAAGTTCAGCAGGGTTCCTAATCGCGGAAACTGGGATTTTTTTCCCATCAACAATCAATGAATTTTCATCACTTTGTATGTCGTTTGGTAAAATTCCAAAGGTACTATCATGTTTAAGTAAATGAGCAAGCGTTTTTGTATCAGTTAAATCATTTATACCAACGACTTCAATATCAGCTTTTTGCTTTAAAATAGCTCGGAAAACTAACTTTCCAATACGACCAAATCCGTTAATTCCAATTTTAATAGTCATAATTATTTCACCCAAATAGTTAGTAGAGCTTTAGCTCTACAAATAATCTTATTAATTTTTCTCTTTAATAAAAATGAAAAAATATAAACGAACAACGAATTTTTAACAAAATTCATATCCTATCGAAATCTTTTTTTTGATTAAAATAAAAAAGTTTCTAAGATGAGCTATATTAACAAATATTTTTATTTAGGAGGGGAATTTTGCTATATTTTTTGTTTAGTAATGTAAATTGTGATAGTTGGACGACCTGATCTTCCAATTGAGCTTCGAGCTTGTAATATAAATTGTTTCTATGTCCGACTAATATCACATCATAATGTTTTGATAACTAAATTTGATCTTTCAATTTCTGGATAGTTCCTACACTCACTTTTTCAATGTGTGAAGGGACTCTTGTACCCACTTATGTGGGTAAACCCCATGTTGGTTTTATTTTCCTTTGGAAAACTCCTTTTTTTATGTTATTTTTTCCACGTTGATCCATTCCTTGTAGTTTTCTAAGAGATCCACGTTAGTCTCAATTCATATAGTGATCCACGCAGATCGGGGATTTCTCCCTTAAGTTGATCTACGTTTGGCATTGATCTCGACAAATTCGCCCAAAAGTGAGAGATTATGGTTAGATAAAACAAGAATAAAAAGGTTTTGAAATTAATTGATGGAGAAGGTAGGCATAAATCCAAGCCGATTATGGGAATAGATTTTAATAAAGATGTTTTTGCCTATTGTGTGTTGACTAAAACAAAAATTCTCGAAGAGTTTTAGGTGTTGAATAATAATAAGGAAATAAGTAATTTGATTAGTACAATCAAAAGATTATATGTTTTGATCGTGGCAGTTGAATTTACAACTCAGTACCACTTTAAGTTGGTTTTCACATTAATAGATTCGGGTATTCCTGTGCTAGTCACAAATTCATAACAAACAAAATCGACACAAAGTAAAAAACTGATAAATTTGATGCGTGAAGGATCGCAATAGCACACAGAGATTGTAGATTGAAGCCATCATTAATCTGCCCTGTTGAATTGTTCAATTTAAGGAAAGCAGTTAGGTATAGGTACAAAATTATAAATGAAAAAACAAAGATAAAACAGAGGGTAAACCAAATATTCCACCAAAAAGATTTTAAATATAAGAAATTGTTGAATTCC
>Ga0164318_10005257_pt1 | contig 12512 bp, 7 predicted proteins | sample GuaBasSedimGuay9_FD_113734 | JGI IMG/M metagenome (GOLD analysis project Ga0164318, IMG submission 113734) | Subseafloor sediment microbial communities from Guaymas Basin, Gulf of California, Mexico - Guay9, Core 4571-4, 0-3 cm | ecosystem: Environmental > Aquatic > Marine > Hydrothermal vents >... | reverse complement strand
GTTCAAAATACCAGGAGGATTCGACAAACGTTTCCATGGTGTCGGTTTCCCGTTTAGCGGGTTTGCCGCATTGCGGGCAGGTTGTATTGAAAAACGATGCCAGTTTGGTCAGTGGCGAACCGCCACCTTCCAGCAGATCAACATTCTCAGGCAACACCACCGGAAGATCTTTTTCTGCAACCGGTACGATACCGCAGTCTTCACAATGAATCATCGGGACCGGTGTCCCCCAGAATCGTTGCCTGGAAATTCCCCAGTCGCGGAGCCGGTAATTAATGGATCGTTTCCCTAAGTTTTCTTTTTCCAGATAGTCCGCAATTTTTTCCTGGGAATCTTTGTTGCCGATGCCGTCAAACTGCATGGAATTGACCATTATGCCCGGCCCGGTATAGGCTTCCGTTACTGCGATATCCGCGATGTTTTGATCTTCCGGCTTGATGACCACAATAATGTCCAAATCGTATTTTTTGGCAAATTCAAAATCCCGTTGATCATGGGCCGGGACCGACATGACCGCCCCTGTGCCATATTCCATTAACGCAAAGTTTGCCGCATAAACAGGCATTCTTCGACCGGTCAGCGGATTAATGCAATAAGCGCCGGTGAAAACACCTTCTTTTTCATGATCTTCAATGGTCTGGCTGGAACGGTTTTCCAGAGACATCCGCTCCTGAAATTCAATAATTGCCTGTTCCTGGGGCGTGTTTTTGGACAACCTTTCAACCATCGGATGCTCCGGTGCCAGGCACATGAACGTAGCGCCTAAAACCGTATCATGGCGGGTGGTAAAAACTTTAATAGCATCATCAGCATCTTCAACCGCAAAGTCGATTTCAGCGCCAATGCTTTTTCCGATCCAGTTTTTTTGCATGGTGGTGACTTTATCCGGCCATCCCGGTAGCTGGTCGCAATGATCCAGCAAATCCTGAGCAAAATCCGTGATTTTAAAGAACCACTGGGACAGTTTTTTCTGCCGGACCGGTTTGCCGCAGCGCCAGCAGGCTCCGTTTTCCACCTGTTCATTGGCCAGAACGGTATTGCAGGGATCACACCAGTTAACATACGATTCTTTACGATACGCCATGCCCTTTTTAAACATCTGGATGAAAAGCCATTGTTCCCAGCGGTAGTAATCCGGGGTGCAGGTGGCGAGTTCACGGTCCCAGTCGTAGCTGAAACCGAGTTGTTTTAACTGATGTTTCATGGCCCGGATATTTTCATAGGTCCAGGCCGCGGGCTGGGTATTATTCGCAATCGCCGCATTTTCAGCCGGCATGCCGAAAGCATCCCATCCCATGGGGTGAAGGACATTAAAGCCGTTCATTGACTTATATCGGGCGATGACATCGCCGATGGTATAGTTTCTGACATGCCCCATATGGATTTTCCCAGAAGGGTAAGGAAACATTTCAAGCAGGTAATATTTTTTCTTTGAAGTGTCTTTCGTAACAGCATATTGCTTATTTTTTTCCCAGTGTGTCTGCCATTTTGTTTCTATTTTTTTTGGATCGTATCGGTTTTCCATTATCTGGCCTTAATCCCTTTTATGATATTATGTGAATTTTGATTTCTATTGTCATAATATTAGATAAATATCAAGGAGAAGGTAATAATTAGGGTGGAAGGTGGAAAACAGGAAAAATGAACATCGAACATCGAACACTCCTCATTAATCCATGCAACCTGTTAAAATCAAAAATTATTTGACTTGTATAAATCAATTTCATATTTAGATACCAGTTTTTAAAAGAAGTATTTATTCAGATATTTCCTGCATGCCGGATGCAGCAGGGAATTATGCGGATATACAATTTATCAGAAGGATTTCTATGAGTATTAAGATATTGATCAATGCAGTGGATACAGAAGAATGCCGGATTGCCAAGGTAAGTAACAACCGGTTAGCGGAATTCCATATTGAGACAACGACAAGGGAGGTCACCCAGGGTAATATTTATAAAGCGATTGTTTCCCGGGTTGAGCCGAGTCTCCAGGCGGTATTTGTTGATTATGGTGTTGAGAAAAACGGGTTTCTTCAAAAAAATGAAATTCATCCGGATTATTTTTTAGATGATCCGTCGGGCAATCAGTCTTTGAAGACGATTATCAAAACCGGCCAGGAATTAATGGTTCAAGTCACCAAAGAACCGTTTATGAAAAAAGGGGCCATGCTCACGACGTTTATTTCAATTCCCGGGCGTCATACGGTTTTAATGCCGGGAAGCAAGACGATCGGTGTGTCCCGTAAGATTGAAGATGAAGCCGAACGAAAACGCATCAAGGAAATCATGGCTCAGATGGTGCCCGATGGGTTTGGCGTTATTGTACGCACCGCCGGTCAAAAATGTACCAAAACAACCCTGACCAAAGAATTTCGCTCCCTGATGCGCTTATGGAAAAATATCAAAGAAGGGGTAAAAGCGTCTGCGCCGTTTCTTCTGCATAAAGAAGGAACCCTGGCCCAGCGGGTGATCCGGGATTATTTTACCCCGGATATTTCAGAAATCCTTATTGATGATGAAGTGGTTTATAATGAAATCAAGGACTCCCTCAGGATGATTTCCCCGCCGCATCTTAAAATTGTGAAGCGGTATAAAATAGATAAACCGATTTTTTCAAAACATCAGTTAGAAGATCAGATTGCGTCCATATTTGAGAACCGTGTCCGGCTGCCATCCGGGGGCTCCATCGTTATAGAGCAGACGGAAGCGCTGGTTGCCATTGATGTCAACTCCGGCAAGGCAACCCAGAAAAAAAATGTGGAGGAGACCGCCTTACAGACCAATCTGGAGGCAGCCGAAGAAGTTGCCCGTCAGTTAAGGCTGCGGGATTTTGGCGGTTTGATTGTGATCGATTTTATTGATATGCGGGACCGGAAAAATAGAGTAAAGGTTGAAAAGGCGATAAAGGCGGAGCTTAAAAGCGACAAGGCACGCACAAAGGTCGGACGGCTTTCGGCGTTTGGACTGATGGAAATGTCCCGTCAGCGGATTCGGCCGTCTATTCAGTTTATTAATTCGCAGCCCTGTCGGTATTGCCGGGGAAAAGGGGTTACGCCGACAGTGGAATCTTTGGGGCTTAATTTTCTTCGGCGGCTGCGTCTTGAAACTTTAAAAGACGGTGTATCCGGTGTTAAAGGGTATGTCCCCAAAGAGGTGGCCGTTTATTTGCTGAACCGAAAGAAAAAAGAACTGCTGGCGCTTGAAATTCAACGGGATGTAATGATTACCATAGAAGAAGACCGGTCCATGATTCCGGGTGAATGTCAAATTGTCAGGGAATAGGGTATTTTGTTTAAAGGGGGATTGCATTTTTTCTCTGTGTCCTATGAGGCGGACTTCTATGTAACTTCAACATAATGAGCCTGTTTTGGAGTTATTTGTAGGCTCGGTCCCGGGGGCTCACCGGGGGAACACTTCCAAATAACTTTATATATGTCGGGAAAATAAATTGTAGGTCGGGATTTTTTCCCGACAAACGTAATCGCTTAATCGCCGGGTAAGAAACCCGGCCTACAGGAAATAATAAGTTATTTGTTGATACAGTGGTGAAAAAACGCAAGAACAAAGCTTCCAAATAACTCATTCATAATTGCTTGAAATAATTGATAAGTTATTTTCTCATACAGTGGTGATGCATCACCATGAAAAGCTTTTTACTAAGCTATTATATTTGTAAATTCGTGTATTTGCTTCTATCTTTGCGGTATTCGATTAAATTTCAAAAAAAGAACTGTTTGACGACGTCATTATTTTCAAGTATGGAGTGAGCAATTTATGAAAAAATGGTATATGTCACACAATATATATAAAGATTTTAAACAAGGAGGAATAGTTTGATAAATACAGCATATGCAATGGGTCAGTTCGGCGGTTCCGGTGGGCAGGCAGCGGCTGGCGGTGGACTTGGCGCCTTTGTACCAATTATTTTGATGTTTGTTATTTTTTACTTTTTGCTGATTCGGCCCCAGCAAAAAAAGGCCAAAGAACACCAGGAAATGATAACCGGCCTCAAAAAAGGCGATAAAGTAATTACCAGCGGCGGCATTCATGGTCAGATCACGTCATTGGATGATGCAACGGTAACCATTGAGATTGCAGAAAAAGTCAGGATTAAGGTGACACGGGGAACGCTTGCCGGCCTAAATAAATAAGAACACTTGATTTTAAAAAAATAAAAATGATACAAGGAAGATCGCTTTAATATAGGACATCGCATTCAGGCGATACGGATGATGACTTCGGATTACCCATATTTTATGCCATGTGATGGCAATTAGGTAACAACAGACAACAAGAAAGGGCAAATGCATTGAAAGATTTTTCCTGGCGAATTCCGGTTATCGGACTGGTATTGATTGTGGCAGTTATTTATGTCATCCCGACGTTTAAACCGGGGTGGTGGCCGAACAAACAGATTAACCTGGGGCTTGACCTTCAGGGAGGCATGCATCTTGTTCTGGAAGTGAAAACTGAAAAAGCGGTGGAAAGCACCGTGGAACGGATTCGCAACGAGCTGAGAGATTCTTTTCGCAAGGAAAAGATCCGGCATAAAGGGATTGATTATTCCGGGAAAAAAGCGCTGTCCATTAAATTAATGGACCCCAATGATCTTGAAAAAATCGATGACCTTTTAGCGAAAAATTATCCGGATGTCAAAATCCTGTCCAGCGTGCTGGAAAATGGAATTAAAATGGTTGAAATCGGATTGTCCGACGAATGGGTGTCCCAGATCAAGAAGCAGGCTACGGAACAGGCCCTGGAAACCATCCGAAACCGGATAGATCAGTTTGGCGTGAGTGAGCCGGATATTCGTGTGCAGGGAGAGCGGCGTATCCAGATTCAGCTTCCCGGTATCCAGGATACGGAGCGCGCCAAGGATCTCATTGGGAAGACCGCTTTGCTGGAATTCAAATTACTGGATGCAGAACATGATTTAGGGGCTGCATTAAACGGCAATGTGCCGCCGGGCAGTGAAATTCTTTATCAGGCAGTCGATTCCGATAAGGAATCGGCCGGTGTCAAAAAACAGCCGTATCTGATAAAAAAACGGACGCTGATGACCGGGGCCTATCTGACGGATGCGCGGGTTCAAATTGATTCACAATTTAATGAGCCTTACGTGTCCATTGATTTTGACCGAAAAGGCGCCAAGATATTTGAAAGAATCACGGGTGAGAATGTCAAGAAACGAATGGCCATTGTTTTGGATAATAAAGTCTATTCCGCACCCACCATTCAGGAAAAAATTCCCGGCGGGAGTGCACGGATTACCGGTAGTTTTAATGCCCAGGAAGCACACGATCTGGCCATTATTTTACGGGCCGGTTCTCTGCCGGCACCGGTAGAAATTATAGAAGAAAGAACCGTTGGTCCCTCTTTGGGGCATGACTCCATCAGTAAAGGTCTTTATTCGATGGTGGCGGGCGGTATTCTCGTACTGCTTTTCATGATCATTTATTATAAGGGTGCCGGGCTTATCGCTGATTTTGCACTGGTTTTAAATATATTGCTGATAGCAGGCGGGCTTGCGGCGTTTCAGGCGACATTGACCCTGCCGGGCATTGCCGGAATTATTTTAACGATTGGTATGGCGGTGGATGCGAATGTAATTATTTTCGAGCGCATCCGGGAAGAGATGAGACTCGGTAAAACGCCGATGGCCTCAATTACCACCGGTTTTGATCGCGCCAGTCTGACCATTCTGGATGCCAATGTCACCACACTGATTGCGGCCCTGGTTCTTTTCCAGTTTGGCACCGGACCGGTCAAAGGGTTTGCTGTTACATTGAGCCTGGGGGTTCTGGCCAGTCTGTTTACCGCTTTGGTCGTCACTCGTTTGATTTTTGATTATTTGTATATTTCGGTTCGAGTTAAATCTTTAAGTATATGACGCGGAAAACCCGCAACCTATAATTTATAAGCTACTTTCCAGTTTTTGTTTTTCTTACAGGAATTGAGAAGTAAGGCAAAAGAAAAGGAACGCGTTGATGGAGTTTATTAAACCCGGTATCAATCTTGATATTATCGGAAAAAGGACCATTGCCTTTACGTTTTCATTAATCCTTATCCTGGTAAGCATTGGTTCTTTAATCATTCACCAGGGCCCGAATTACGGCATCGATTTTGCGGGTGGTACCATTATTCAGATTAAATGTGAAACGCCGGTCACCATTAAAAATATCAAGGTTGGGCTTGCTGAGTTGGGTCTTGGCGGATCTGCTGTCCAGCAATTCGGTGAAAAAGACGATAATGAATTTTTGGTGCATACCAATCAAACCCTGATCACGGACAAGGGGTTTTCTGAACACATTAAAACATCGGTAGAAACAGCCACCGGCACGGGTATTGAAATTCGTCGTATCGAGATGGTCGGACCGCAGGTAGGCAAGGATCTTCAGGAAAAAGCATTGTTTGCATTGTTTTATACCCTTTTGTTTATCACGATTTATATTTCCGGCAGGTTTGAACTCAAGTGGATGTTAAGCGGGGTCATGGCCATGGCGCTGATCGGGGCGGTTTATTTTTTTACCTTGTTTGCGGTCAGTATTCCTTTTCTCATTGCCGTTGCTTTGATTGTTACGCTGATCCTGTTCTGGCAGCTAAGACTTAAATATGCCATGGGCGCGGTTGTCGCACTGCTTCATGATGTGATGATTACCATTGGCATTTTTTCAATTTTAGATATTGAATTTACCTTGCCGATTGTTGCAGCACTTTTGACCATCGTCGGGTATTCATTAAATGATACGATTATTGTTTATGACCGAATCCGTGAAAACATCAAAAGATACAACCGGTTACCGATTGATGAAATAATCAACAAAAGCATTAATGAAACGTTGAGCCGGACGATTTTAACTTCTTTAACAACCCTGCTTGTTCTTGCTTCACTATTTTTTCTCGGTGGCGATATTATTCATGATTTTTCTTTAGCACTTATTGTGGGGGTTATCGTTGGCACATATTCTTCTGTGTATGTTGCCAGTCCTATTTTGCTGTTGTTGCAGGAAAAAAAAGCCGATGTCGGCAGAGTGGCTGGGTCTGAAGGCTGAAGGTGGATAGACTGAAGGCTGAAGGTGGATAGACTGAAGGCTTTTAGAGGGAATCATGCGAGATCACACAAAGCTTCGCGCTTTTGAATTGGCCGATGATTTAGCAATTTCTGTTTATCGGGTAACTGCCGCTTTTCCGAGAGAAGAGTTGTTCGGGCTGACTTCTCAAATGCGGCGAGCGGCAGTTTCTGTTCCATCGAATATCGTGGAAGGTTGTGCGCGTCACAGCGAGGCAGATTATCTTAGATTTCTCAATATTGCCTTTGGTTCATTGAGGGAACTGCATTATCAATTTGATTTATCCAAACGTTTAGGATACCTGAATGTTCAGGATTTCTGTATGGTAGAACCAGGTGTTATAGAAAATGAGAAGGTCTTGAACGGTTTAATTCGTTCGTTGCGGAAAAAATGATTTTTTTGGTATTCCACCTTCAGTCTATATTCCTTCAGCCTATAAACCTTCAGCCTAAAGTTTTTATTTTTTATGGACAATATTGCCGCCTGGCTGGCATTAAAAAATATTTCCGGTGTTGGAAATCATTTGTATAAACGGCTTCTTGATCAATTTCAGACACCGGAAAATGTTTTTGACGCAAAAAAAATTGAATTGATGACGGTCGCTGGTGTCAGTGAGCGGATGGCCGGCGCAATTAAAGGATGTCATTTTTCCGATCATATAAAAAAAGAGATTGAACTTGCAAAAAAGCAGCAATGTAGAATAATAACCTGTTCAGATCCTGAATATCCCCCGCTTTTACATCATATTCCTGATCCGCCGCCATATATTTACGTGAAGGGCCGTCTTAACGATACAGATAAAAGCGTGGCAATTGTCGGGTCAAGAAATGCTTCCAGTTATGGGTTGTCCATGGCCAAACGATTGAGCCGGGACTTGTCGTTACGCGGCTTGAGGATTGTCAGCGGTATGGCGCGGGGGGTTGATACGGCAGCGCATATCGGGGCGATATCAGCAAATGGGCAAACCATTGCTGTATTGGGCAGCGGGCTTGGGGTTATCTATCCGCCGGAGAACAGGCGGCTTTATGATGAAATTATTGAAAATGGCGCGGTCATTTCGGAATTTCCTGTAATGGAAGGACCCAATGCCTATAATTTTCCGGCCAGAAACCGGATTATATCCGGAATGACATTGGGAACACTGGTTGTTGAAGCGGCGCAAAGAAGCGGTTCCCTAATTACGGCACGCCGTGCCGGGGAACAGGGCCGGGAGGTTTTTGCGGTTCCCGGAAACATCAATTCCGCAAAAAGTATCGGGGCACATAATCTTTTGAAACAGGGTGCAAAACTGGTTGCCAGCGCCGAAGATGTGATTGAGGAGTTTTATCAATTTCAAAATAAGGTGAATACGGAAGAAACGCTTTCTGAAAAAAAATCGGAGACAGTTATCCGTTTATTGTCTGATTTGACCGGTGATGAAGCTGCCATATATAAGGTTCTTGAGCCGTATCCCATTCATATTGATGCGTTGAGCGTGCAAACCGGTATGAACGTAGGAAATCTTTCAATTATATTATTAAATCTTGAATTAAAAGGGCTTGTGAGTCAGAGTCCTGGGAAATATTTTACTATCAGTGAGGAAATAAATTGAGTACACCGCTAGTGATCGTCGAATCACCGACAAAAGTGAGATCATTAAAAAAATATCTTGGCAAAGACTATAATGTGACATCAACAGTCGGTCATATCATGGATTTACCGGAAAAAGAGATTGGTATTGATGTTGAAAATGATTTTGAACCCCAATACGTAACAATTAAGGGTAAACAGAAAGTCATTCGCGCCATTAAAAGTGCTGCCAAAAATTCCGATGATATTTATCTGGCGCCTGATCCGGATCGGGAAGGCGAAGCCATTGCATTTCATACGGCTGATATATTAAAGAAAAAGGGCCGTCGCTTTCACCGGGTGCTGTTTCATGAAATAACAAAAAAAGGTGTTTTGGAAGCGTTATCTGCACCGGAAGACCTGAATCTGAATAAGTATAAGGCTCAGCAGACCCGAAGAATTCTGGATCGTCTGGTCGGCTACCAGATTTCACCGGTTTTGTGGAAAAAAGTTAAATACGGGTTGAGCGCCGGGCGGGTCCAGTCGGTTGCTGTCAGGATTATCTGTGAACGGGAAAGGGCCATTTTCGCATTTGATCCTGAAGAATACTGGTCCGTCACAGCATACCTTGAAGGCGAGCAACCGCCGGCGTTTTCCGCAAAACTGGCTAAAAAGAACGGGAAAAAGATTAAAATCAGCAATCAGCAGGAAGCGGATACGGTTTTAAGCGATCTTTCGAATGCATCCTATATTGTTGACGCCGTTAAGAAGAAAACAGTCAAACGGAATCCGTACCCACCATTTATAACCAGTAAACTTCAGCAGGAAGCCATCCGGAAGTTACGATTTTCAGCCAAAAAAACCATGGTCGTGGCGCAGCAGCTATATGAAGGACTAAACCTGGGTTCCGGAGAATATGTGGGGTTGATTACGTATATGCGAACGGATTCGATTCGGATATCCGAAGAAGCCGCCCTTGAAGCGCTTGATTTGATCAAGGAAAAATTCGGCCCGGAATATGCGGTGTCAAAACCGCGGGCGTTTAAAAATAAAAATAAAGCCCAGGACGCCCATGAAGCCATCCGACCCACATCCGTTAATCATACACCGGAAAAAGTCGCTCAGTTTTTGACCAAAGATCAATTGGCGCTGTACCAGCTAATCTGGAAACGATTTATGGCATCCCAAATGGCCCAGGCCCTGATTAACCAGAACTCTATCTCTATTAAGGCGGCGGATTATACCTTTTCTGCCACCGGTTCAACGATCAAATTTTCAGGTTTTATGGCACTTTACATCACTGTTGATGATGAGGAAAAGGACTCGAAGGACAAGGAAAAAGCCATGCTGCCGGACCTTGCCGAAAAAATGATTTTGAAATTAAACAAAATTGACCCCAAACAGCATTTTACGTCACCGCCGCCCCGTTTTACAGAAGCGTCTCTGGTCAAAGAACTTGAAGAAAACGGCATCGGACGGCCAAGTACCTATGCGTCTATCCTTTCAACCATCCGGGACAAAGGGTATGTCGATTTTTTAAAAGGCAATTTCCGGCCCAGTGAGCTTGGTTTTATTGTTAGTGATTTACTGGTTGAAAATTTTCCGGACATTCTAAGTGTGGATTTTACGGCAAAAATGGAAAATGATCTGGATCTTGTGGAGGCCGCTGAAACCGATGCGTCAGGGATTTTATCCCGATTTTATAAGACATTTGAGAAACATCTGGCATCTGCATCAGACAATATGCTCAGCGTCAAAGGAATAGGGGTGCCCACCGGATTACCTTGTCCGCAATGCGCAAAACAACTTCATGTGAAGGTAGGAAAGAACGGGCCGTTTCTGGCCTGTGAAGGATACCCGGAATGTAGTTATTCGAGAAATTATATTCGGGATGAAAAGGGAAATATTGCCGCCCTGGAACCGGACCATGAAGCTGCCGAAGGGGAGGTCTGTGATCAGTGTGGAAAACCGATGGTGGTCAAACAAGGAAGATATGGCGATTTTCTGGCGTGCAGTGGGTATCCGGCGTGCAAAAAAACACGATCCATCAGTTCAAAAACAAGCGCACAGTCTACAGGGGTTAAATGCCCGGAAAAAGACTGCGATGGTGAACTTCTGGAGCGATCATCCAAAAGAGGCAAGCTCTTTTACGGGTGCAGCCGATTTCCGAAATGCAGTTTTGCCACCTGGGACAAACCCATTGCCAAAAAATGCCCGGATTGCGGGGCTGAAATCATGGTGGAAAAAGAGACCAAAAGAGACGGTAAGGTCATCAAATGCCTGGATCGGGAATGCGGGTATTCGGAAGCCGCGGAGTGAATCCTCCTTTAAAAATGGGCATACAACATAAAGATTTCATGGGGAAATTTAATTATCATCAGATAATTTTGTTTTTTATTTTTTCGGGGTTTGTATTTTTAATATATTCCAATATTTTGAATGCGCCGTTTGTTGTCGATGATACGTCTAATATCATCGAGAACAGGCATATCCGGATGACTGAATTTTCTCTGGATCAGATTAAAGAGATTCAAAAAAGCCCCTCCCCGCGTCCGGTTGCTAATTTCAGTTTTGCGTTAAATTATTTTTTCGGTCAATATCATCCAACCGGATACCATCTGGTTAATATCGTTATTCATGTCATCAACGGCATACTCCTTTTTCTTTTTATAAAAATCACGCTTGGCGTTAACTTTCGTTTTAACAGTGATGGAACCAACCCATCTTCCGGTCTTTATCCTTCTCCGGATAAGATATCCGGAACATATCTGTTTCCTGCTTTTTTTACGTCCGCCATATGGCTTGTCCATCCGCTTCATACCCAGTCGATTACCTATACGGTCCAACGGATGAATGCCCTGGCTGCCATGTTTTATCTGCTGTCGATGATGCTTTATATTAAAGGCCGGTTATTTCAAAAACAGGAATGGAACAAAGGGGTTTCACTTCCTTTAAAATCCAAAATATTTTTTGGCGGATGCATAATCTCCGGCATTGCTGCATTGGCCAGCAAAGAAATCGCCGCAACATTGCCATTTATTATTATTGTATATGAATGGTTATTTTTTCAGGATGTTAAAAAAAATCAATCTCAAAAAATTATTTTACTGAGTATTGGCGCAATGATCCTGACGGGCATTTCTGCATGGATCTTGTTGTCGGTAATGGGTGCTTCTCCGTTAAACAGAATCCTGTCATTATATGAATATCAGGATTTTAATTTAATTCAGCGGCTTTATACTGAATTACGCGTGGTCGTATACTATATCAGCCTGATATTTTTTCCCGATCCTTCACGTCTGAATTTAGCCCATGACTATCCGTTGTCTCATTCCATTATTACCCCATGGACCACCATTTCAGGGTTTTTGGTAATTATCGGGTTGACAGGATTTGTATTTTATTCAGCAAAAAAAGACCGGTTATTGAGTTTTTGTGTCATCTGGTTTTTGGTGACCCTGGTGATTGAATCATCCGTTATCCCTTTAGCACTCATATTTGAACATCGTACCTATCTGCCCTCTATGATGGTTTGTTTTTTGTTTGTTTTTTGGGTGTCTGCGGCGATTCCATACAGATGGCTGACAGCAGGGGTGCTGGGTCTGGTGATATTATGCCTTTCAATGTGGACCTGGCAAAGAAATAATACATGGCAGGATGAAACCGCACTCTGGCAGGATTGTATTGAAAAATCTCCGGAAAATGAATGGCCGTATTTAAGTCTTGGGATGGTTGTCGCTTCTCAAGATGAAAAAGCGGCGATTTCGTGTGTTCAAAAAGCCTTGCAAATAAAACCGGATTTTCCTGAAGCGTTGTTTGCAATGGGGGTCTGGCATGCAAATCATCAACGGACAGCGGATGCGAATAATTTTTTTGAAAAAGCCCTGACGTT
>Ga0164318_10005256_pt1 | contig 12512 bp, 9 predicted proteins | sample GuaBasSedimGuay9_FD_113734 | JGI IMG/M metagenome (GOLD analysis project Ga0164318, IMG submission 113734) | Subseafloor sediment microbial communities from Guaymas Basin, Gulf of California, Mexico - Guay9, Core 4571-4, 0-3 cm | ecosystem: Environmental > Aquatic > Marine > Hydrothermal vents >... | reverse complement strand
CCCCCTGCCGCAACGAAGTGATAATCACCAGCAAATTCTATTTTCCCATGGGAGATGACATCAACGCCCGGGGCGGGTCACGAAAGCACATCATGACCGAGGTAGAGAACAGTTTGCGCCGCCTGAATACCGACTACATTGACCTCTACTTCATCCACCGCTTTGATGATCATACCCCGCTGGAGGAAACTCTCCGCGCCCTGGACGATTTAGTTCACCAGGGGAAAATCCTCTATCCGGCGGCCAGTAATTTTGCCGCCTGGCAAATTGCCAAGGGATTGGGGATTTCTGCCCGCGAGGCGTGGTCGCCATTCGTATGCGTTCAACCCATGTACAACCTGGTAAAACGTCAGGCGGAGGTGGAGATTCTGCCCCTGGCGCAGGCAGAGAACCTGGGCGTGATGACATACAGCCCCTTGGGAGCAGGGTTATTAACAGGCAAATACAGCCGTGAACGCCATCCCCAAACCGGACGCTTAGTAGAGAACGAGATGTACAAAACTCGCTACGGAGCTAATTGGTTTTACGAAGTCGCCGAACGCTTCACCAAATTTGCGCAAGAACGCGGATACAATCCAGCCAGCCTAGCAGTGGCCTGGGTTGCGGCCCATCCAGCGGTCACCGCGCCCATTATTGGCGCCCGAAACATGGCACAACTTAAGGGAACGCTGGGAGCGTTGAAAATTGAGATGACGCCCAAGTTACGGGCAGAGGTTTCGTCCCTCTCCCCCACCCCTCCCCCTGCCACAGACCGCAACGAAGAGCAAACGGCGTTCAATTACTCCGCCCGTTTACAAGATGAGTAACCAGGTACAAGCAAGGATACCTGTTTCTTAATTCTCTGGTTTCTTAATCCCTACCCTGCCCCACCGTCCAATCTGGTTTGTAGAATTCCTTAAGAAGATTTATCCCTGTCGCTTTTTCTTGGCTAAGACAACAAAGATCCCCTTTGTTGGGCACATTGTAGAGCAATGGCTTTTCAAGGGGGACAGTTTATTTTTTCTTCCCCAGGATAGCGTTACCCACAGGGTGTTGATAGAGGAGGATATTGAGCTGCCATCCGAGGTAGTGCTCCCCTCTCAGGTGGTAGACCATTTCATCCGGCAGGCAAACGTTCACTGGGTGATGAATTTTTGCATTTGCCGCGCTTCTGAAAACTGTCAGGATTATCCCATTGAGTTAGGATGTCTTTTCCTGGGAGAGGCAGCCTTGGGAATCAATCCCAAGCTGGGGCGGCGCGTTTCAGAAGCAGAAGCGTTAGAGTATGTGAAGCGTTGCCGCGAGGCAGGATTAATTCACTTTGTGGGACGCAACAAATTAGATACCGTAAAGGATTACCACCTTAATATGTCGCTGCGAGCGGAGCGTAGTTTGCGACGTGGCAGTCTCCTTGCTAGTACAAGTCACTACGGTCAGGGGGGATTGCCGCACTCCGCTGCGCTTCGTTCACCATGACATCACGCTGGGAGGAAGGCAAGGCGCATACCTATCCCCAGCAACGCCTCCCCCGCGGGAATCAAAACGCCCCAAGGGAGGAAAGAGGTTCACGGTGCTTCCTACCCTTGGGCCCGGTTTTTACGCTAGACCTGTCAAGTCTTTATTCTTCTAAATTAACCACGCTAATCTCTTTGCCAGGGCGAAGTTCTTTTTCGTATTGGTCGTGCTGGCGGTGAACGTGCATGCCGGCTCTTTTGTAAAGACGCAGGGCGCCGGTTAGGTTTTGAGCATCTACGCCGAGGGTGACACCACTTTTTCCACGGCGGTAGAACTCTCTAAAGGCGTGGCGGAGGAGGGCTAGCCCAATTCCGCGCTTGCGGTAGGGGCGCAGGACACCCAGGCTAGAAACGTGACCGTAGTCTTCGTTTTCCCAGTCCCGGCGGCGGCAAAGGGCAATGGCGGCAATTTTGTCTCCGTCCATGGCCAAAAACCACAGGGAGGGGTCTTTGTGCTCTTCGTCGTTGAGGAACCAGTGACTGAAATGGGCTAGTCCCTCCTCGTAAGGTTCTTCTACATAGCCAAAGTGGTCTTTGAAAGCCTCATCGTCAACGCGGTAGATGGCTTCTATTTCGGCTTCACGGTCTTTGACGGTGCGGATGGTGATGCCTTCCGGCCAAACTGGCGCGGGGGGCTGAGTTTCAAGGTTGATGAGCATGCGAAAGCTGTGGCGGATTAGTTTCATGCCAGCGGCTTCAAAAAGGCGTTTGGGCGGTTCAATGCTGGTGTCTGTACCCGAACGATATGCCACCCTCACAGCGTTAGAGCAGCGGGGAATGGCTTGCTTGGCGCGTTCTTCGGCCCAGCTTTGCAGGTATGTTCCAATGCCTTTTTTGTGGTAATCGGGATGCACCCGTCCCCAAACCCAGGGGTGAACAGGCGGATTGGACGTTGTCCAAACTTCTATGTAGCCAACCAGTTCATTTTCAGGGTTATGCACCAAGCGAATGTCTGTCTTGGGGTTGAATTTAGGAATGCTCCATTCGGTTTCTAGGTCATTGGCGGTGAACTCTTGTATGCCAAGGTAATGCTGAGAGTAAACGTTGAAAAGCTCCACCGCGCTGGGGATGTCTTCCATTGTCCCCGGACGGGCGGTAAAGCCTTGTGGTAGTTGGGTGATTTTTGTTTTCATTTTTATTTCCTATTTATCAGGTGCATTGCACTTGTAAAAACCTGAAGCGCAATACACCTGAGTATGATTATTTCCATTCTTTGCGGTAAGAAATCCAAGTTTTTCTGGTTTCGTACCCCATGCTTTCGTAAAGGCTGAGCGCGCCGCTGGGGTTTTTGGTATCCACGCCCAAGGCGGTTTCGTCATAGCCCATCTCGCGGAACAATTGGATGCTCTCAGCGATAAGAGCGCGAGCTAACCCACGCCGGCGCCAAGGTCGGCGCACACAGATGGGGTCTGTCCATCCACGTTTACGGTTGAATTCTTTGTCTTCTTCTTCAAAGATATAGTTTAGAACCATCCCGGCAACTTCATCTCCATCCCAGGCTACTTTCCATAACTCTTGTTTGCTGTCTGGGTCGGTAATGAAGCGTTCATAATCTTCTTCGGTCATGGGGATGTGCCCCCAATGATCGCGGAAAGCCTCATCAAGCGCGTTAAAAATGGGGCGGTTGTGGCTTTCTTCAAAAGGACGTACCTCTAAGCCTTCAGGCATGGGGGCTGCGGGGATAGGTTTGTCTATTGGCCGCAGCATATCAAAGAAATAGCGCTCAGGTTCGTACCCATGGTTTTCTAGTAAAGCTGTAGTGTTTGGGATAGTGTCGCCGCTCCAACTTTCGAAGAAGTGGGGAACGTCTTGGGAGTGCTCGTTTTCCTTAGCTATCTCGCGCAAGCGGTTTTCGCAATAAGGTACCAAAGCAGTTCCCAAGCCTTTGCCGCGCCAATTAGGGTGAATGTTGGCAAACATGCGGTAAATGTAAGGGCCATCGTGTTCCTTGGCCCAAGACACTCGGCAAAAAGCGACCATCTCGTCGTTTACCTCGCCAATTATCACATCCTGATAAGGATCGCAGTTTTTTAGATTGTTGTAGTTATGGCTCAATTGCTCCATGGTTTCTAATTCATCGGTTTTATCGGCTTTATTGACTAAATTAGACAATATCAACATTTGGGGCCAGTCAGCCTCGCCTAGATAGTGGCGAAAGCTCAAACCGGGAATCTGAGGAGCGTTGGGGACAATTATATTTTGTTTTTTTGTAGTGCTGGTATTCATTTTTTTCTCCACGATAAATACTATTTCTTTTTTTTTGGGGGGGGGCACGAATGCGCGTTGAAACGTTGGAACATGCGAACGATTAACCATTGCGGTGCAGTTTGCCTTTCTTTTTGGCATAACGCTCGGCTTGCTTGAAAACCCACAACCCAGAGGGAATAGCGACAACGCCCATTAGCAGGGCCGGCCACATATAAGGCCATAAGGCCGGGGTGCGCGTTCCATCCAAAAGTGCCTGACGAACGCCATTCAGGACGTAGGTGGCGGGGCTAAAAACAGCCAGTTTTTGCAGAAAATTTGGCAGAACCTCAATGGGGTAGTAGACACCAGAGACCAACAACAGGAGGGCAATGACAATGTGCGTCATCTGCGCTCCACGCTCTGGGAAGAGCAGTGGCAAGGTCGAAGCCATGATGCTAATGCCAACGAAAGAGAGACATCCCGAAAGGAGCATGAGGGTTCCACCCCAAAGGTTGGCGTTGCTCAAATCTAGGTCAAAGATTAAGGCGGTTGCGCCAAGGATTACGCCAGTGAAGAACATACTGTAAATCACAGCAAAGAACGTTTGCCCGGCCATGTGCGTCAGGCGGTGGATGGGGGCCATGAGGGTGTACTCGATGGTTCCCTCCCAGCGTTCAATGCTGATCAGCTCAGTAATCCAGTAGAAAACGGTTGAAAGGTAGCGCCAGACAAGGGTGCCGACAACCAGATAAAGTACCAGGTATTGACCGTCTATGTTCGCGCTGTCACCGCTTAGGTATTCCATGCCCATGCCAATGAAACTCACGCTGAGGCTTTCGGCTATGGAATACACCATCCAGACGAGTTCCCAAGTCCAGTAGCGTTTGACTAAGTTAAGGTTGCGCTCCATAAAAGCGTAAGAAGCGCGAAGTTGATGTAAAACAAGTGATGCTGTGGTCATTGTCATTTTTCCTTTTGCGTGACGGGTAAAGAGCGATGAGTGATGAAAAAAATCACGTTTCACTCTTTACTCATTATTTTTTTTATTCTTCTTCCTCTTTGAGTTGACGTCCTGTTAATTCCATGAAAACGTCTTCTAAAGAGGTTTCGTGTCCGTTGTTGTTGTGTACCAATTTTTTCAAACTTTCGGGCGTGTCCATCGCGACTACTTTTCCCTTATCCAAGATAGCGACACGGTCACAAAGGACATCCGCTTCGACCATGTCGTGGGTGGTGAGCAGCATGGTGACGCCGTGCTTATCCCGCAGTTCTTCGACTACGGCCTGCACCTCACGCTTGGAGCGGGGGTCAAGGCCTGTGGTCGGCTCATCCAGGAGCAAAACCTTGGGTTTGGAGAGTAAGGCGCGGGCGATAGCCACTTTTTGCTGCATTCCACGGGACATTTTCTCCATGGGTTGGTAAATAGTGTGTTTCTCTAATCCGAGACGGGTTAGGATTTCGACTATGCGTTTTTTGGTTTCTCCGCTGGCCATCCCGTAGAGACGGGCGCCGTACATTAGATTTTCCATAGGAGAAAGTTTCTTGAAGAATGACGCATCCACGGAAACGCGATTGATGATCTTCTGCACCGCGAAAGATTCCTTGACCACGTCATGCCCAAAAACTTTCATGTCGCCACTATCTGGGAGGAGAAGAGTCGACATCAGGCGAATGAGAGTGGACTTTCCAGACCCGTTGGGGCCTAGCACGCCGAAGATTTCGCCTTCACGAATCACAAAAGACACATTGTCAACGGCGATCACATCGGTTTTCTTGTCATTCCCATTTTTAGTGCCGTTTCCATTAGCTTTGGGTTTGAACATTCGCTTCCAAGAAAAAGTGCTTGGTTTGCCAAATTTTTTATAAACATCGTTAATAATTACTGCTTGAGACATTTTCTTCTCCTCGTGCTTCATAGAACGCAAAAAGGCCACAGGTCTGAGTTCTACCTGTGGCCAGTCAAGAAAAAAGTGTCTTGAAAATAAAAACGGCCACAGGTTTTGAAGCACACCTGTGGCCGTGATAATTTAGGTTAATCTAAATCTTCAGTCAGTAGGCGCACCTCGAAGGGGCAAAACACCCCCACCGTTATCGGCGGAGCGGCGAACTTTGGTTTGTGTAACAATGAGATTTTTCATCAAAGTGCTCCTATCACTTACTAAAGATTTATACAACGGTGAGAATTCTATCATGCGGCAGAGAACGGTGTCAAGATTGTTGGAAGATTGGGAAGGCTGCCCACCTCTTTATTCGCAAATAAGCTATAATGCAAAGTTAGGAGGCAGAGACAATGATAAAAATATCTTCAAATCTGAATTACAGTAAGCATAGGCCAAGGCGCTCGTTGTTCTCTGTTATATTTGTTCTAATGTTGCTGGGATTGGCGCAGATGGCGTGCAATTTGGGTGCGGTGGAGGGTATGGGAACGCAGCCACGCTTAGAAACGGATACGCCCATCCCCACGCGAAAAACGCCCTCTCTCACGCCTAACCTCTCCCCCAGCCCAACGCCAACAGAGTCTCCCACGCCTCTCCCCATCTCCCCCACCGCCACAACAATTCCCCCGCGAACGCTGTACAAAATCAACGCCAATCTCGATTACGCGGGGCATAGGCTGGGAGTTTCGCAAGAGGTTTATTATGTTAATTCTTCCAACCACCAGTTGCGGGAGTTGGTTTTTGTGGTGGAGCCGAACCGGCACGCGGGGGCGTTTGAACTTTTTGATCTTACCTGGGGAGATGGCCGGTCAATTGAAGATTATGTGTTTGAGGGAGGGATTTTGCGCCTCGCGCTGCTCGAGCCTCTTGTGCCTGGGGGCGGGGTGAGCGTGAAACTGGCTTACGCGCTGCACATCCCCCAACGGGAGGGGACTTTCGGCTACACAAAGCGGCAAACCAACCTGGGAGATTGGTATCCATTCGTTGCGCCCTACAATGATGAGCGGGGTTGGTTGGCGCATGAACCAAATTACTATAGCCATGGAACACTGGGTGAGCATCTTGTTTACGAAAGCGCGGATTTTGAGGTATCGCTAAATTTAGGCGAAGAGGCAGAAAGTGTAATTTTGGCTGCCAGCGCTTCTGCTGACGTTCGGGATGGGGTGTATTATTTTCAGGCGCAGTCGGCGCGAAATTTCACTTTTTCGGCCAGTCCTGAGTATGTGGTTCGAGAAGTGGAATGGAATGGCGTGACTATCCAGAGCGTATTTTTCGCTGAAGATGCGGTGGCGGGTGAGGCGGTTCTGACCATTGCTCAGGAATCTTTGGCTATTTACGGAGAGGTTTTCACCCCTTACCAACATGGATCTTTTACAGTGGTAGAAGCTCTCTTCCCAGATGGGATGGAATTTGATGGGCTGGTGTACGTGGGTTCAGAGTATTACCGTAGCTACAACTCTACCCCCTACAATTATCTAACCTTAATCACGGCCCACGAGACGGCGCATCAGTGGTGGTACGGTTTGGTGGGAAACGACCAAGCCTTAGAACCCTGGCTAGACGAGATTTTAGCCACTTATACTGAGCAAATTTATTTAGAGCACGCTTACCCTTATGCCGCCGGTTGGTGGTTTAATTTTCGGGTGGCTGCTTACAAACCTAAGGGATGGGTGAACAGTACAATTTACGATTTTGATGGTTTTCGGCCTTACGTGAACGCGGTCTATTTGCGTGGAGCAACTTTTTTGAGCGAATTGCGAGCAAGTATGGGAGACGAGGCATTTTTCGCGTTCTTAGCGGCGTACGCCAAGAGCAATACTCATGAAATTGCAGAGGGGGATGATTTTTGGGCTTTGTTGGAGGGGCATGAGGCGTTAGTGGCTCAGTATTTTAAATAAGGCTCGAATTTTTTCACCGGCAGAAAAACAAAGAATCTTTGCTCATATATAACTATTGTGCAAAGCGACATGGATGTCTTACCACGAAAGCGTAACGCGACATTTATATCGCCTTTCCCCGCGCACTTTCAACAGCTGAGCCAGAATTTTTTTAAAACCACACCCTCTAATTCTCTGTTCTCCTGGTTTCAGCACTAGCCAATCCAAAGGCCGCTCCAAGGCTGAATAGTGATAACAAGCTCATTCCCAGAGACAATAAATTCTTCTCGACCAAGGAGACTTTCAACGATCCGGCCATCTTTCCAGCCAAGTTTTTCAACTGGTAAACGCACATGACGGCGTGATGCCCCAGCGTTAATGGCTACCACTACGCTCTCTGTTCCCAAAGTTCGCGCGAAGGCATAACAATTTCGCCGTTCGTCAAGGAAAATACGCTCATAGTCGCCACGGCGTAACACCGACCGTCTTTTGCGAATACTAATCAATTGTTGCACAAAATCACGTAGTCCTGTTTTCCATTGCGACTTTTCCCACGGGAATGCTCGCCGACAGTCGGGATCTTTTTCGCCTTCTATCCCGATCTCATCGCCATAATAAACCGCTGGCGCGCCCGGGTAAGCAAATTGGAACAAAAAGGCCAGCTTCACTTTTTCAATATTTCCATCCAATTTGGTCATTAGCCGGCGGGTGTCGTGTGAGCCAAGAGGTAAATACATAGCATAAACATTTTTACGGGAATATGCCTCGAGCAAGTTTTCCACTTTTTCGGCGAAACCGCCAGCGGTAATGCGCTCTCGCAAAAAGTCCAGAATAGCATCCCGCATGGGATAGTTCATCAACCCGTCAAAGTGCTTATCCCCTACCCAGCGCGGGTCTCCATCCCAAATTTCGCCCAAAATATAAGCGTCACGATTGGCCGATTTGACGACATGCCGAAACTCAGCCCAAAAAGCATCGTCATCAATCTCGTTGGGGACATCCAAACGCCAACCATCGGCGCCTAGCTCAATCCAATAGCGAGCCACATCAAAAATATACTGCCGAACATGAGGATTATTGGTATTGAACTTGGGAAGGCTTTTATATTTCCACCAACCTTCAAAATCTTTCGCGTCTCCCGGCGAGTAGGCATCTACTGGATACCCATTAACGTGGAACCAATCTATATACGGTGAATGTTCATGATTTTCTAAAACGTCATTGAAAGCAAAAAAGCCGCGCCCACAATGATTGAAAACACCATCAATAATAACCCGCACGTTATTACTATGAGCAACTTCCAAAAGAGCCTGAAAATCTTCTATATCTCCCAATTTTTGATCAATACACCAATAATCGCTAATATTATAACGATGATTAGAAGTAGCTTGAAAAATGGGGTTAAAATAAATAGCGTTGATTCCCAAATCTAATAAATAATCGAATCTTTGAATCACACCCCGCAAATCGCCGCCCTGAAAATCCCAAATAGTTGGTTTAGCACCCCATTCCTGAACATTGACTGGATCATTATATTTCTCTCCATTCGCAAAACGATCAGGGAAAATTTGATAAAAAATAGCATCTTGAACCCAATAAGGAACAGTCATTATTTCACATACCTTTTTCTATAATTATGGAAACCCAAAAATAAGCATAACAAACCAAGCCGCATTTTACCACATTCCGCCGCCCAAATTTCCACACCTAACAGGACAATTAAAACAAACACATGAGAATTTTGTAAGCTGATACAACAGCACCGCGTATGCCCAAACACACACAATCGCCCTGCTAAAACCCCTCCCTTTTCACCTAGAAATAAGATACAATCCCCTTCCATAATTTACTGCAAAGAGCTAAGGACAACGATCATGCCAAAATATATTCACGCAATCTTTTTTGACGCAGAGTATCTCACCCCCAGCGAAGTAACCAAACTCTTACCCAAACTGCGTGAAGCGGGGATAAAAACCGGCGTAACCACTACATCCCAACTGGGGGATAAAAACCAGGCGACCATTCTCTTGAAAGAGGATAGCGAAATGCGCCCCAAACCCGCCCCTGATTTATTTCTACGCGCGGCAGAGCAATTAGGCGTTTCTCCTGGATATTGCGTGGTTGTCACCGATACCCAAGCGGGGGTTATAGCCGCTCACCGCGCGGGGATGGCGGCAGTAGGCGTGGGGGACGCCCCAAACGCAAAGGCCGCGGAAATCGTTTTGCCCAGTTTAGCAAACGTCACGCCAGACCATCTCGCGCAAGCCGCTGCCTGGCGTGTGATAGAGTCAGCCTTCAAACCTTCCCAACAGAACCACCACGAAACCATTTTCACCATCGGCAACGGCTACCTGAGTACACGCGGCACTCTTGAAGAGCGGCTCTCAGGTGACCGCCAAGCCACACTAATACACCGCATGTGGGACGACACACCCATTGGTTTTACCGAGCTAGCCAATGCCCCCGATTGGACTATGCTAGAAATTTGGGTCAACGAACATCGTTTCGATATGCAGCAAGACCAAATAAAGCACTACGTCCGTTACCTAGACCTGCGTTCGGGAAAGCTTCACCGCCGTTTACGCTGGACAACGCCAAACGGCGTCATCATTGAATTAGCTTTCGAGCGTTTTGCCAGCCTAGAAGACGAACACATCCTAGCCGAACACGTGGAAATCACTCCCCTGAACGGGGACGCTGAAATCAAAGTGCGTGCCTTGCTAGACAGCCACGTAGAAAACGAAGACCAACTGCATTGGAAAATAGAATCCCAACACAGCTCGGACACTCAAGACAGCCTAGTAGTACGCACTCGGTACACCAACAAAACATTGGCTCTAAGCAGCCGTCTAACAGCCAACATCAAAGCAGCCAAACCCGCAAAATGCGATTGCCCCGGCTGCCCCGGAAACACCCTCACCCTCCAAGCTAAGACCGGCCAAACATTAGCCGTAGATAAAATCATTGCCATTTACACCTTGCACGACAGCTCTAACCCCTTAAACACCGCCCAAACGAAAGTGGAAACAGCCGCCCTAAAAGGCTATGCCGCGCTGAGTGAAGCCAACGAAACCGCCTGGGCAAAATTCTGGGACATGAGCGATGTCACAATCACGGGCGATGATGAAGCTCAACTATCCATCCGGCACGCGCTCTTCCAAGTGCGATGCGCCGCCCCCACAAACGATGAAAGATGCAGCATCCCGGCCAAAACGCTGAGCGGCTTCGGATACCGAGGCCATGTTTTCTGGGATAACGAAATTTTTGTGCTGCCATTTTTTACTTATACCCAACCAAAATTAGCCCGCAACATGCTCATGTACCGCTACCACACCCTCCCCGGCGCACGGCGCAAAGCGGCGGGCAATGGCTTTGCGGGAGCGCAATTCCCCTGGGAAGCAGCCGAAACCGGAGACGAAGTAACCCCCACCTGGATTCCAGATAATGACAACCCTGCCAATCTCATCCGCATTTGGACAGGCGACATTCAAATTCACATCACCGCCGATATTGCCTACGCCATGCACCAGTATTGGCGCGCAACCGGAGATGACGATTTTTGGCAAAAAGTGGGCATCCCCGTCTTGCTAGAAACGGCCATATTCTGGGGAGATCGCGTTGAGCCAGAGGGAGAAACATTCGCCATCCGAGATATTATGGGACCAGATGAAAATCATGAGCATGTAGACAACAACGCTTACACAAACCACATGGTTCGCTGGCACCTTAATACGGCCTTAAACGCTTTGGATTGGTTACAAGAGCAAAACCCCGAATACGCGCTAGAACTAATCAAAAATCTAAATCTCACCCCTCAACGATCGGCTCATTGGCAAGAAATAATCAATAATATAATCCTTTCGCACGATCCCAAAAGCGGCCTCATTGAGCAATTTGAGGGTTTTTTCAACCTCAAAACCATAGACTGGGACGCCTATCGAGGGCGCACAACATCCATTCAAGCCCTATTAGGCCTTGAAGAAACAAATCAAAGCCAGGTACTCAAACAAGCCGATGTGATTGCTCTTTTGTGTCTCTTAGAAGATGAATTCGACCAGAAGACCTGGCAAGCCAATTGGGATTATTATGTTCCTATTACCGATCACGAATATGGCTCATCCCTGGGGCCGGCCATGCACGCTTGGGCCTCCTGCCGGATGGGTAAGCCAGATTTGGCCTACGAGCATTTTATGCGTGCGGCGCGGGCTGATCTACTAAACGTCCGTGGCAACGCCGGGGATGGCATTCACGCCGCTTCGGCTGGGGGATTGTGGGAAGCGATAGTTTTTGGTTTTGCGGGGATGCGTCTCACAGCGGATGGACTGACATTCAAGCCTCAACTTCCTTCCCATTGGCGTGGGATAGCATTCAACGTCATGCATCACGGCAAGCGCGAGCGCGTTGAACTAACCCGCTAGTACATTGCTCACCACAAAGCACTAAGTGTACAAAGAAAAACTTTGTACACTTAGAAAGATTCTTCGTGTCCTTTGTGACTTTGTGGTCTAGAGTCTCTTCGCACTATATTATTCAATTGCGCAAAGATTTCTGCCGTTCAATCTAGAACATACTCTAGCAAATCGTCAAGCGAGCAAGTTGCCAGGCCAATAACGTGATCCCCGCCCCCATAGTAAACGTAGACTGTCCCGTCAACAACTAAATTGGCGTTAGAAAAGACGACGTTTGGGACATCGCCCCGAATTTCCCATAGCTCTTCAGGCCAAAAGATTGACGAACGGGGTCTGCTAATGACTTTGGTGGGATCGTCCAAGTCTAGCAGGCACACTCCAAGATGGTAAACACGGTCTGCGTTATAGCCATGGTAAAAAGTCAACCAGCCCTGTTCGGTTTCGATTGGCACCCCATTCCCGCCAATGCTTTTAAAGTCCCAGTCATTATCGGCGCGGGGGGTGAGGAGAACAGCCATATCTTCTTCGTCCCAATGCAAGAGGTCATCGCTATAGGCTATCCAAATATTGGGCCATCGGCGGTGGAGAGCGGCGTAACGCCCATTAATT
>Ga0164318_10005255_pt1 | contig 12512 bp, 13 predicted proteins | sample GuaBasSedimGuay9_FD_113734 | JGI IMG/M metagenome (GOLD analysis project Ga0164318, IMG submission 113734) | Subseafloor sediment microbial communities from Guaymas Basin, Gulf of California, Mexico - Guay9, Core 4571-4, 0-3 cm | ecosystem: Environmental > Aquatic > Marine > Hydrothermal vents... | reverse complement strand
TGACTGTCTATATCTACTCCAAATATATTATTGATAAGTATTCTCTGTTTTTCCGCCACAGTTATTTGGTAACTACCACTGCTTGTCTGTATAATTTTCCCCCTCTGTAAGGATTTTTCGAGATTTTCCTGCTTTGAATACCAATACAGATGGTAATTCAACAAATATTGATAAGCCCCAAGCAGAAAACTCCCGGAACCACAAGCGGGATCAAGTATTTTAATCTTCTCAATCTGCTTCGGTGTTTTTCCCTTTATTGCCTCTCCAACAGTATTTTTCACAATGTAGTCAACAATATATTTCGGAGTGTAATATACTCCACCCGCCTTTTTTACTTCCGGTTTATCATCAATCTTTACGCGATGATGCGCTGTTAGTCTTATTGTTTTACCGAGAAACTGCTCATATATATTTCCAAGTATTTCTACATCCAATACAGAAAATTCATAAGGCGATTCCGGATAATAAACAGATTTAATAATTTCTTTTATTATATTATCATCTACCGTTATTTCAGGTGTAATGTTATCACTCTCAAAGTTAAAAAGACCACTATCATACCTTTCATCAGCATGTCTAAAAATCTCCATTAATCTTCCATAAACATTGGTTCCATTTTGTAAAACTTGTAACTTTCCATAGTCTTCAATTTGCCTATCCTCCGCTATCCTTAGAAATATGATTCTATCAATGATTTTCTGAACAGCATAGTTGAGTTCATAAAGGGACAAATTAGAATTGCGAAGAGCAATATTCCTTGCAAGTTTTTCTCTCCATTTATCAATGAGCTTCAAGAATTCTTTATCTACCTCCGATGTTCCTTTTTTATTCTTTTTTGATTCTACATATCGGTCGAAACTACCTTTGAGAATCGCATCCTTGGAAAATGTATCGTATATAAAATCAAATTTTTTCGCGTAATCTGTGTATTTACAATAGAATATACGGGCAACGGAAGGATTATCATTCGGATGAGGTTTAATACGGGTATCATATACGGAAAATTCTTCGAAATCCGTTAGAATGGAAAGAGGGAGTTTTGCTGTGTATGCATATCTTCTTAACTGGTATGCAGGAGACATTGCTCTTTTAATATCAATAGAGGGCTTTTTCGCCTCCACAAAGAACTTTCTAATCCCTCCAATGCGGAAGGAATAATCAGGTGCTTTTTGTTTCCCAACAATAACAATCTTATCTTCTCTTACAACCTCTCTATATTGTTCTGCATAACCATTTCTATTAGCGACATCCCATCCAAGCGATTCAAAGAACGGATCTATAAAATCTACCCTGGTATTTGCCTCATCATAAGTAGATTTTTTGTATTGATCAATATTCTGTTTAAATCTGTCTACCAATTCTCTTATTTTGCCTAAAGCATCCTTTTTCTCTTGACTTTTCATAATAAACAACAAAAATATAATCCCAAAAAGCCAATTTCAATTTTGAGAAATTCCCGAAAAGTTGAGGGTTGATATAGAAGGCTTATCGAACTGTCAAATACTGAACTAATCGGATAATTGATTTTACTATTCATATTATTTAATTTTTAATACATCAAGCACAAGTGGAGGAAGTCCCATACGATTGGTCATTTCATGAACAAATTGTCTGAAATATGGCCATGTGTGAAGTAAAAGATTTGTTTGAGAAAATATCTTAAAGATATCGTCTGTAATGGGAATATCTGATTTATAAATAATTTGATATTTTACTTTTATTTTGAAACCCGGGCTTGCCTCCCCATTTTTTATACCCTTTAATGTATATTCATGAATCACTTTAAATATATTTCCTTCCGTCTTAATGTATTTTTTCCTTTGGTTCAATTCTAAATTGGCAGGGGGTAAAAACTTTTCATCTACACTTGTTCCAGAAGAGAGTATCCTGATATTTAACAGTTTGAGTCCATCTATAAAATTTTTATATTTTATGGAGTTTATTTTCTCCTTTTTCATCATGCAACTCCTACTTCATTTGATGTTTTAAAATTATTTGAAATAATATTTGAGGTATTCAATCTATATGGGTCTTTCCGTAAATAAATATTTTCTACATTCCATGTAGAGCTTTCAATTTCTTGTTTTATTTCTTTCATAACACTTTTCTCCGAAAGTAAAGATACAACTAGTTGGTTTAAACTCACACCTTCCCTTTCCGCAAGATTTGCCAGTCTTCTGTGAAGGGATCTGGGCATTCTCACTAAAAACTTTCCGCTATACTTTTCCATCTCTTTTGGCTGAGGAATTTCAAGTCCTTCTTCAATTGAAACTGTAAGCCAACTCTCTTTTGCCTCTTCTATATTTCTCATCACTTCTTCTATTGTATCGCCTTGAGTCATACATCCGGAAAGTTCTTCCACTTCCGCAAAATATCCCCCCGCCTCTTCCGGAGTGATTCTTATGGAATAGGGAAGTTCCATATAATGTTTAAGCAATTCTTTTTTATTTTTTATGTTTTTCATACCAGTCCTCCAGGTTTAGTTCATCTATTATCTTTTTTATATATCCTCTTTTAACCTTGTTTTTATGTTTTACTATAGTAATAGGCATATGACCTTTCCTATAATAAGTAAAATGACTACCAACTACATTTTTACGTGTCCATCCAAAATATTCTAGCACCCTTACCATATCTTCAAACTTCATTTCCGGTGGTAACTGAAACATATTTTCCACAACTTTTAATATCTTTGCCAAGCTTTACCACCTTTTACACCTAAATAATCCATCATAGTAATACTATATATAGTATCATTCTGAATTTTTGTCAAGTATTATTTGCATACTCTTGACAAAGCTCTGATAATATGCAATATTTTTATAGAAGGAGGTCTATATGAAAAAATTTCTATTAATGGTTTTATTAAGCGTCTTTATTCTATCGTCATGTTCACTTCTCAATCTTTCTTCAGTCCCTCAAACAGCGGTTATTACCGTATCGGGTGTTGAGAGTGGAGAAACAACTACAAACAGAGTTATTTCCGTAAGTGGTACGGTTCACAACCCCGACAATTCTGCAACGACATTTTCCGGTTATGTTATACTCATATTAAATTCGACACAATACGATATGAGTGTATCTTCCGTAGGAGATAATGAGTATTCATTTAGTCACGATGTTGTTATTGTTAACGGAAGAAACGAGTTGCAGATCAAGGTATACAACAGTGATAGTGTTCTCGTAGAAGAAAGCCCCGTCTATGTGATTATCGGTAATCTTCCCACATATCCATTCAGGGTGGAGCTTACATGGGACACTGATGACAATGATGTTGATTTACATGCATATTATATACCTCAGGGTGATACGACTCCGTCACAACATTGTTGGTATGCGGATAAATCGGGAATAACCGACGCATTTTTGGATGTTGATGATGTAAATGGTTACGGACCCGAGAACTTTACCATAGTTACGGAACATCCGGGTACATACCGGATGGCTCTTAGATATTTTAGTTCACACGGAGTAACAAGCGATGTGACATGTACGGTAAGGATCTACAAAAATGAAAATCTTGTGAGTACACAGACACATGTATTTATCGAATCACAAGCCAATGGAGACGATGCTACGAACGATTGGTATTTTTACGATTATACCGTTCAATAGGCAATTGCATAAAAATAAAAAAAGGGAGCATAGAGCTCCCTTTTTTTATTTAGAATATACCGAGAAATTTCTTCTTCTTTAATAAAACCTTGTAATACTTTGGATGTGATAGCTTCATGATTTTACCATAAAAGGTTTTATAATCCAATTTTTTTACAATTCCATATTTTTTAATGACTTCATCTTTTACTATCAATTCCCCTTTCCCCATCTGAACCGTCCTATGTACATCAAAAACATCTCCCTTTAAATTGACATCCGGTGGAATAATTACTGATTTTAAAGAAACAGGATAATTTATTTTAATATCATAAAGAATATCATCATTCACAGACGAAACAAATGGATATTGCCTTTTTTGCGGCGGCTTATTCAATCTAAAGGGGATCAAATAAGAGGGAATATCAAAATAAACAAAACTCCCCTCTTTCATAGCGAAATTCGTATAACTGTACTTGTAAGAAATTTTTACGGGATAAGAAAGGTCTATCGACAGACTCTCACTTATGGGAACTACATTTTCCGAAATATTGCCTAATATTTTCTGATAATCCTGCATCTTTTGTACAGGGGTCATATATTTGTATTTACTTCTCATCTTTACGGCTTCATTTCCCCAATAAGTGTGCTGTTCCGAAATCTTCGCAGTACCGTTTTTTGAAATTCCGATCGTATAATTGACCATTTCCCTGTTTTGAAATTTCTCTTTATTTATAATCGGGGTAAACTTTACCTCTCCCGGCTTAATCGCCATACCTATTCTGTTCTCATCACCTGTATATCCTATGGGATAAAATTCATTGGATGGATCGACGTAATACTCCTTTCCATTGATTTTTACCATTGCTATGATCTTCGTAAAATCCTTCGTCTGAACAAATTCTTTTTCATTATCCCAATACAGGAGTTCCGGTCCTACTGCAACCGGGTAACCGTCTAAACCTTCTGCTTTCATCATACTGAGAAAAAGAGCAATGCGATCAAAGGATGCTGCATAACCACTTGATATAATCTCATCAACCGGACTTATGGTAAAATCTTCAAGACTTTTTACATTTTTGTTTGCGATTCTACGTGCTATGTATTCGGCTGTTTTCTCTACTTTTTTCATTCCGTCATCATCTTTGGAAACAATATTATTGACCAATGATTTCACTTTCGGTGTAATTGTAATATTTTCATTGTATTGCTCGAGAAGATTATCTTTAAATTGATTCCATCCACTATAAATCGAATAGTAAAGAGTAGGCACTATAAGATCTCTCTCCGGCATATTGCCTTCTTTAATTATCTGAGGAAGTTCCTTGGCATCCCAGGTTAAAACCCTTTTGTTCCCTACAATTTTATCACTAAATTTAACTCCCTTAACTTTATTGAATTTGATATTCATGGATCTGGGAAGGATTATCTCGTAATGCATCTTAAAAATCGGCTCTTTATACCCGAAAAACACTTTCTCAGAGAAGGGGTGTTTACGATCATTACCAATTGAATAAGTCAGATCCACAATGTTACCTTCTTCTACATTGGAAAATGCAACAACTTCCATTTTGTGAACCGCATAATCCATAAAACCCGCCTCATTCGGAGCGTCAAGAATTCTTATGGCATTCTTATCCGTAGGAATTATTTTATACTTGTTATTCACTTTTTTAGCGGTAATCGATCTGTCAATACTAACATCTTCATATCTTCCGTCAAAGTAGATCCTCTTTTCCGAACTTTCCTTTTTCCCTTTGTAATTTAAGACCTTCGTAACAACCCTTCTCGTTTTCCTATAGCTCATATCTTTGCTGATAACTATTTTTGTGTAATCATATAAAACAATCGCCGAAGAATTGGGATATTTTGAAAGATCTATCGATGAGTTGTAAATTTCTCTATCCTTCTTAGAAACTGAAGCATTCAAGGATATAAAGGCAAATATTGCGATGCAAAATAGCCAAATAGTGTTTTTTGCTTTCATCATTCAACTCCTTTATTTCTCTATAATAATATATTTTTTAGCGTAGTTTTCTTCATCTCTCAGATGTTTCTTAAGATTTTTATATTCCTGTGGTGAATACTCAAGTTTATTAAGTGCCGAATATTTATCTGCGGTTATTTTATTCTCAGATGTTTTAAAATCCACTTTATAGGTATAACCGTCACTTTCGATATTTATACGCTTGGGTATGTACAACACCTTCATTTTATTACCGCTTTCGTCCCTGAATGTGATATGCTCGGTAATGGATGCTGTAAAATTAATCTTAAGCGGATAGTGCCTCTCCCTCAAACTTATATCACCAAGCGCCCATTTAAAAAGCCCTATGTTATTGCCTAAGAAAGGTAACTGAAACATTTTTATAGTCTTGTCGCCTATTGTCGGACTATTAATAACATATTCCACTTTAATCCTCAAATGTTCTCTCGAACCCAAAAGATTTTTAGGCAATATTTCAAAGGTGTCAATCTTTGAATCCTCTGCTATTCTTTTAATCACTGAATTGATGAATTCCTCTCTTCTGTTTTTATTCAATCGAACGAAATACCCTCTGAATATGTTATCATTAATCCCATAAAATGTTATTGTGCTTTTACAATAAAATTTCCCGTTTTTGTATTCAACATTCGTTTTTATATTCATATTGTTTTCTTTTGCAGGAATAAAGGGACTTGTTTTCAGAGTATCACCGTCTTTTGTACACAACAGATAACTCATATTCGCTTCGTATTGAGGGAACAGTGTGTTTCCCGTTTCATCAGTGGGATCTATGAGTATATCTTTTCCGTTTTTTAATGTTGCCCCCGCAATTGCATGGTTAAAAAATGTCATGGGAACGTCCTTATCCAATTTCGGACCCCCTGAAAATAAAACGACATTTGCATTGACACCGGCGTATCTAAGCATTGCCACGATAAGTGCCGCTTTATCTCTGCAAACACCGGTTCCGGTTTCAAATGTGTAAATTGCGTCATGCGGTTCAAGACCGGGTTTATTCTTTTCCGTCGTTACTCCCATATATCTAACATTCCTTGATACATAGAAGAATATAGCCTTTATTTTGGACATTTCATCCTTTTTCCCTGCAATCAATTCGTCCACTTTATTTTTTATATCTTGATTAATGGCAAGATGCGGTTGTACAAGTTCATAATACCATCTTGATATTTCTCTCCAATCACTCATTGTGGAAACCAACATGCGCATCGCTACACGGCGGATTGCAGGCATTGAAGGTTCCGGAATTATTTGAGGAACATCATTTACCTCAAATGTGTAAATTATGGAACTATCCGTTACTACGGTGGAAGTGTCGTAATGAGATTTTATCCCGTCAAGAACCTCGAACTTCTTTAACGGGACACTCCTGGGAGCAGTCAGTACATACTTCATATGGAGATACGGATATTTATACTGTCCGTATTCAAAATCGGAGAACTGGCCTCTTATCCTCGGATTAAATCCGTAGTAACTTACTATATAATGCAAAATATCATTTACACCGACCCCCGGGATTTGAACGGTAATCAATCGTTCATTAGGGTCATAGATATTCATACTGGCACCTCCGGGCGCCACCTGATCTTTCATGTTTGCTTTTACACTAACTGTTATTTTTTCACCATTCGGTTTGATTATCTCAATTTTCCTAATATCATATTTACCGTATGATCTGTCATAGTACAAATTTAGCGTCTGGTTGTTTTTTATACCTTTTTCATCGAGCACTTTCAGATAAACCTCATCCGTAGAATGGACAATACCTAATGTATCGTAGCTGTTCAAAATCAGTTCGTCGAGTAGTACCTCATGAGCATTGGGATACTTACTTTTATCAATTGTTTTCCATTTTTTGATATCCGTCTGATTTGCATTTATTCCCATTGCAATAAGCAAGGTCATGATTAACACGAACCACTTTTTCATTTATACCTCCTATTTCCATACTTTACGGTAATATGATAATATTGTTTCATCGTTTATTTTTTAATTTGAAATTTTTCAAATTTTCCAGCCCCTCGGGGAATTTTGAAAATATATCTTTCAGTTCTTGACATGGAAATTCGGCACATTCGGAGCAATTATTGATTCCCTTTGCTTCGCAACATTTCCTTATATAGCAGTCATTGCAATAGGGGAACAGTTTTCCATTCGACTTGCAGCCTTCACAGTATAAATCCTCTCTTTTTAGCTCCTTGTATTCTTCGAGAAGTTTTACTGTTATCCGTTCTCTTTCCACTTTATCGAGATTTCCCTTTGATAACAAATAAAGAGGACATTTTGTACAATCAAAACCACAATATGCTATTTTATCCATCATTATTCTCCAATGATTTCATAGCGGCATGATATGCATGTATCTTCATCGTATCGTAAAATCTATTCGGTGATTCCTCCGTTATCAGCATATGTAGTTCAGTACAACCTAAAATTATTCCCTCCGCTCCGTTCAATTCCAATCCCCTTACTATTTTGTCAAATTGGACTTTTGATTCTCTTGTGACCTTCCCACAGGCTAATTCGTCGAAAATAATTCTGTTCATAATTTCAATTTTTTCCGGAGAAGGGACTATCGTTTTAATTCCATACTTTTTTTCCAACCTACCTTTGAAGAAATTATCTAACATGCTAAACGATGTTCCGAGAAGTCCTACTTTGGTGACATTGTTTTTTTTAATCTCCTCTCCTACGGTATCCCTTATATCCAGAATCGGAATATCGACTTTGATTCCATCAATTGCTCTATGTATCGTCGCAGACGCATATAAAATAAAATCCGCTCCAGCTTCTTTCAGTTTAACTGCCGCTTCTTCCATTCTTTTACCGATATAATCCCATTCACCGGCAAACTGTTTTTCAAAAATTTCATTGAAATCAAAACTGTAAAGGATAATTTTTGCGGAGTGTTTTTTGCCGACCTTTTCCTCAATAATCTCGTTTATTACAGAATAATAATGAAGGGAGGAATGCCATGTCATCCCTCCGACAATACCTATTGTTTTCATCTAATTTTCTATAACCTCGATACAGATCCTTACCTTCTTTCCCAAAAGTTTTTCAAGTAGGTTGCCGAATTTTCCGTCCGGATCTCTAAAGCCTATATGTTCGTATTTTTCCCCGTTAAAATCAACTACTTCACTGAATATCTCTCCCTTTATGCAATTTTTATTCTTCATTATTACCTCTCGATAAAAGTTTTATTCGTTCCTTTGCATCGCTCATTGTAAACGAAATATCATGAGTTCTTATCAACATCTCATCAAGCAACGCCGGCTTGTAATTTTCTTCTGCATCAATATAATCAATATACGATTGTTTTGCAGCATCATAATTGCCTTTGTATTCGAAAAACCGCCCCAAATCATAGAGATATATCGGAAGAGGGTGTATAAGATACGCTTTTGAAATGGCGTTTATTGCATTATCGAGTTCCCCTTTTGCCTCGCCGCGAAGATAATCTCTGACCAACGAATATGCATAATGTACCAAACCTATTACCGGAATAATTTTTTCAAATTCATCTTTTATATCCGGAATTACTTCTATATTTTTAAATTCTTCTCGTGTTTTTTTAATTTGATTTCGCTCCTCAACAGTTAATTGAACAATAAATTTTCCATTTTTGTCGACTTTCAAACTTTTTACATTAAATAAACATTTCATTATAACTCCACTATTGTGCAACCATCGCCTCCGGGACCTTCGTCAGCATAAAATGAGACGACTCTATTATCATTTTTCAAAAATTTATATATGGCATTTTTAAGTGCGCCGGTCCCTTTCCCGTGTATTATTCTAAATTTTTCCACTCCTGTAATCATAGCATCATCAATATACATATCGACAATATTAACACCTTCTCCGACTCTTTTCCCTCTAATATCGAGATCATAACTCATATCACGTTCTTCTCTTAGCTTCACGGTTATGCCTTTTGGCTCTTCTTTATAATCCTCTACCTTTTCCAATACCGAGCTTCGAGCAACTGTGTATGATGTCCCATTAATATCGGCAACAATTTTACTGCCTAAAATCTTCTTAACTTTTCCAATACCACTAATATTGCGCAGTTTTATAAAATCCCCTTCCCGTACTTCAACGAGTCCTTCGCGATTTTCCATTTTCTTCGGTTTTGATAGGATTTTACGAGCCTTTTTTATGGATTCTTTGGAAGCATTACTTTCTTTTATTTCCTTAACAAGCCTCTCTATCTCCCTTCGCGTCTCATTTAATATCTTTTCCTTGTCGATTTTTGCTCTTTCAATTATATCCTTTGCCTCTTTTTTCACCCCTTTTAATCTTTGCTCGTATTTTTCGATGATTGAGTCATAGTATCTTAATTTTTCATCAAGTAATTTTTCTTTTCTTTCAATTTCCTTTATTTTTTCCTGAAAAGCAACAAAATCGGTTTCCGAAGAAGATGTATTCATTCCGATACTTTTTTGTGCTTCATTCACCACATCTTCATCAAACCCTACCATTTTTGCAATGGAAAATGCATAGGAAGAACCGGGAATCCCTTCGAATATATGATAGGTCGGTATTCCCTCTTTTATATCAAAACCCATTGCGAGATTCAATGAATCTTCCGTCCCGGAAGCAAACTGTTTAATTTCATCAAAATGAGTTGTAACAAAGGTTTTCGCCCCTTTCTTTTTTAATTTTCTTATAATTGCAATGGCAAGAGCGGCGCCTTCTCTCGGAGCCGTGCTGGAACCCAATTCGTCCAGCAACACAAGTGAACGACTTGATACAGATTTTAAAACCTCTTTCAGGTGAATCATATTTGCCGTGAAAGTCGACACACTTTCCGCAACGGATTGATCGTCTCCAATAACGGCAAATACATTATCAAAAACGGGTAGAATCGTACCACTGTCGGCAGGTATAGGTATACCTGATTGAAACATTAGCGAAAAGATACCTATAAGTTTGAGGGTAGCCGTTTTACCCCCGGCGTTCGGGCCGCTAATAACAACGGTATTTACTCCTTCCGGAATATTGAGACTTATTGGAACTATTTCTTTCCCGCTACTCAACAAAACAGGATGTCTACCGCTGACTATCCGAATTTCTCCTCCTTCGGCAAATTCCGGAATAATACAACCGTAATCCCTTGCATATCTCGCTATTGCAATATATTCTATGAGTTCTTTGGTAATCATCATATTTTTAACAAGGGAATCTCTGAATTTCATGATAAAATGCGTGAGCTCCAGGAGAATTTTATAAATTTCCTGTTTTTCTTCAAGTTTCAATGTACGAACATCATTATTGATGTCTACGGCAAACGAAGGTTCTACAAAGAGAGTATTCCCCGTATTTGAAATTCCGTGAACAACACCCTCCGCTTTGGAACGAAACTCCCTTTTTACCGGGATGACATATCGTCCCTCTCTAATCGTTATGATCTCCTCTTGTAAATCATCTTTATGTTTCTTCATAAAACTTTCGAGACGCTTGCGAAGAATCATCTCTTTCTGTTTTATCTGCTTTCTGATAAATTTCAATGTAGGGGAAGCTCCGTCCTTCACTTCGAACTGGGCATCAAAAACCGCCTCTATCTTTTTAGAAACAACGGGATAATCTTCCATATTCAGAATCAAACCTGCAAATGCACGGTATTCCGAGCGCTTTGCAATACCATAGACCTTTGAAAAATATTTATTCATCTTGTAAACTGATTTTATCTCATAAGGGGCAAATACGACCCCTTCCCCCCGATCCGAAACGATATCCGTTATATCTTCCAATCCTTCATCTGCAATTTCCGGTTCGATTTCAATGAGTTCCATCAAATCTTTAACAATCGAAAATCGGTTTTCTATGGAATCACTGCTCTTTAAAAACTCAGGAGGCCTGAAGCTTATACTTTTAGGCCAATAAGAACTAATGATGTTTAGTATTCTCTGATATTCCAGTGCTTCTATTGTACTTTTTCTGAACATTTTCCTTAACCATTTTAGAATTTTTTATTTTTTTATACGACACATTCCAATACTTTTCCACAAGAGGCAAATATTTCCTCATCAATTTTATTGAAATCGATGAGTCTACCGTCTTTTTAGTGGCATTGTATATGGGATTCCACATTAAAAGGGAATACACAACGAACAACAAAATAAATGTTTTAACCACACCGAGCAGAAGTCCTAATAAACGATCCACAAACCCTATCAGAGTCAAATCGACTATCTTCTTAAAAATCATGAATATTGCATAAATCCCTATTGTTCCGCCAATTATGATAATTACGAATGAAATAAACTGTATTAAACCCTCGCTTACACTTATGTATCGCGCAAGAATAATGGAAAATGGTTTCGAAAAAAGGTATGCCAATAATAAAGAAACCAGGAGACTTATTATAGCTCCTGCTTCCTTAATCAGACCTTTTTTATAACCAAATATCGATAAACCTATAAGTATAATTAGAAATATTAAATCAATAGGGTTCATTAACCGTTATGAGACATGGATCTCATCTTCTTAATTTTTCTTATAGCGGTCATCAGTTTCCTTTTTCTCTTTTCGCTCGGTTTCTCGTATCTTTGATGTTTCTTCAAATCGCTCAAAATGCCCGCTCTTTCCGTAATTCTTTTGAATCTTCTTAAAGCATTCTCAAATGATTCAGATTCTCTTACTTTAACACCAGCCATTAAAATCATCCTCCTTAGGTTTTAATTCAGCCATATTCTAACAAAATAACGGTATTTGTCAAGGGATATTTCTAAATATGGGTAGATAGGCCCGCATACACTAAAGTTTCGGCGGATAAATATGAACATATTAACCACCTAATGGAGATAAAGGAGGTGAAAGAGTGAGTGAGTGAAACCGCATATTTGCTGTTATATTCTCCGAGCGAAACGAGAATGAGGAATGCTAGCCGCGAAGAGTTTACCCACTG
>Ga0164318_10005253_pt1 | contig 12515 bp, 11 predicted proteins | sample GuaBasSedimGuay9_FD_113734 | JGI IMG/M metagenome (GOLD analysis project Ga0164318, IMG submission 113734) | Subseafloor sediment microbial communities from Guaymas Basin, Gulf of California, Mexico - Guay9, Core 4571-4, 0-3 cm | ecosystem: Environmental > Aquatic > Marine > Hydrothermal vents... | reverse complement strand
TCCCATCATACCTTTTGTAATATTATTATGTGTAAATATCTTTCATCAATTTCCTTATATATTAAAAACTTTAATAATATCAATTAAATTACTTTTCATCTCTTTATTACTTCTTAATAACATATTTTTATTTGATGCTACAAACTTGATTCAAACACTTTTTCCTAAACCCCACAATACTATGCTCAAAAAAATTTATTATTGCTTCCTGCCACACCCACGTTTATTAAATAATGCCGATATTCTTTGCTATTTAAATGATAATAAAAATAATAATATATTAATTGCCAACTTTTTTGAAAAAATGGACAAAACCCCAAATTTTATTTATCTTTATCAGGAAGGCATGACACGTATGTTTAATACCCTAATTGAAACATATGCTGTAACACGTAATAAAAAATTATTATATCCAAACCAATGTTCACCCGCTCGTCTGCCAGATACTGTTTATATTACTCTTGTTGCGGATCGAAATATTCTAACCATAAAAAATGATTCTAACATTTTATTCTTCAAATATCTCTCATGGACAGATGAGATACAAATAGATTTCTTAAAACAATATTTAAAATACAATAAAATACTTTATACAATACCAATAGAGACATACGACTCTAGAAAATGTTTAATAATATTTAAAATTAACTTCGACATAATAAACGGGAAGGATTCTCAGAGACTTATTGATGCTTACCTGCCTCATGACATGAGAACTTTACGGATAGAATAAATTATAAAAACCTTTTATATATGTTACTTATATTACGGGGTAGTTAATTAAAGACCATATCAAATAATGCCTTGCTATATTTCTGAATATTCCAAAGTAAATTGCCCCTTATTATCTTTTTCAAAAAAATCTTAGGTCTAATATAAAATATCAAATACATCTTTTTTATATATTTCTCAATCTCTTCTGGGTTGAAAGATGTATCAAGAAGGGGTAATCTTCCTACGCTCTTTCTATCAACAACGTAGTTTTTCCAATAATCATCATTACCTGTTCCTTCCATATACTCACGGTAAAATACTGTTCCTGGAAAAAGTGTGAAACGGCTCACCTGTATGTCATCGAACGGCATAGTTAACGCAAAATTTTTTGTTTGCTCAAGACTTTCGATAGTTTCACCGGGACAACCAAACATAAAAAATCCAAGAATATTTATTCCATATCTATGAGTTAAGTTAATAGTTTCTTGCATACGAGATAAATTTTCATTTTTATTCAAACGATCGATTATATCCTGACTAGCACTCTCAACTCCATACATGATACGATAAAGGCCTGCTTCTTTCATTGCTTCGAGCAACTCTCTATCAATCAAATCTGTTCTTGTCCTGATCGTCCAAATAATTTTTAATCTTCGTTTAATAATTTCATTGCATATCTCAAGAGTTCTCTTTTTATCCAAAGTAAATGTCTGGTCATAAAAATCTATTTCACGAATATTATATTTATAAAAACACTCTTCGATTTCATTGACTACATTTTCAGGGCTACGCATAATACATTCTGTTAATGTTGATGCGCAATATTTACATCGGAAAAAGCATCCTATTCCTGTCAACATGGCGGTAAAATTCTTCTTTTGGGAAATAAAGTTACCGTATCTATCGTTTTTCAATAAATCCCGGGCCGGAAAAGGAAATCCATTTAGGTCAATAGAATTTTTTCTGTTTACTTTATTAATAAATACCTCTCCGCCCCTTTTATAACACAATCCTTCTATATTTGAATAACTATCGGGATTACCAAAATTAGAAAAAAATTCTTGAAGAGTTTTAGGATTAAACCCAATAATCGCAAAATCAATTTCAGGATGGATCATCGTTTCAAACGGATAAAGACTTAAATGGAATCCTCCAACTAGAACAGGAATATGCACTATGTCTTTAATACTTTTTATCCATTCACGTACAGGATGAAAAAGATATGTTGTTATAGTAAAACCTAAAATATCAGGTTTATATTCCTTTATATATCTAATTAATTCATTAAACGAGATACGTTCAACTTGTAAGTCAATTAATCTAACTTCGTGTCCGTATTGGCGTATTATCGATGCAACATAACATAAGTTTAAAGGAGGTATAGCCCCCATATTCTTCTCTTGGGCTTTAAGACAATTCCAATGGATCTCGGGTGTGAAAGTATTATATAAAAGAAGTACCTTCATAAACTTAAAACTCATTCATATTAATCTAACACTTGAATTCTCACTACATAAAGAAAAGTAGATTCATTTAAAACATTTTCCGAAAATATAAGTAGCCTTTGCTTTCTGCTTTTTTCATCATTGAGAAATAAATATTTATGCATATCTTTCACTTTTATATGTGATAGGACAACAAAAAAATGATACCCATTAAAATATTCCATTTTATATTCATCTAAGCTCCAAAAATATTCCATTGTATACGGTCTAGAAATAAAAGTGCTGACCAAAAGTCCTACCCGCAGGCTCATATCAGTAACCCATTCGCCTTCGAATCTAAGTGAATCTTTATCAACAAATGCAATTTTAAGTCTCCCTTTGATATCCGGCATTGTATTAATTATTGTATTTGCTGTCTTCTGAGCTGTGGGAACAAATACTGTAGGTAAAGGACGATGAGATACAAGCCCTTCTGTTAACTTTTCTAAACTGTGAATCCGCGGATAAGGAATATATGAATAATATAAAATAACTCCAATTCCGATTGTTGTAAGAATAAATTTATTTATATTCCTCCATCTTTTCCACTCATTAATAACATACGCATTACTTAATGCCAAAACAGGAAGCATTGGAGCACAAAACTTCCCCCATTTTATATGAAAAATAGACAATATAACATATCCTCCTATAATCCAAAATGTTAGTATATTTTTTGTATACCAAGGAATGTTTTTATTTTTCATAAGCATTAAAAAAGATAAAATTCCAAGAATAAAAAATAACGGTGAAGTATATTTTATACATTGCATAATATAGAAAAGAAATGTTTTAAGGTTGCATCCTACATTGGTGGTCTGAGTGCATGGACATACTGAATCCTGTGGTGCAAATAAAAATGATTCTACAAGTCCTTCTTTTGCACTTCCAATAAATGAATCAGATTTAAATGTAAACTTATCATATGCCTCTGTCATATTATCTTTAAAATTGAAAACCACTTTCGTATAGGAACCACCACTATACCAATAAAAGAATAAAGAACAAATCAGGATAAACAAAACTAAAGCTAAGGTTCTTCTCGCTTTTCTCTTATCAGCATAGATAGCATATATTACATGAAAAAATAATAACGGAAGACTAAATGCAAAATATAAAGGACTAGATAAAGCTCCTAAGCAAAATAAAACAGCCATTAAAAATGCCCAGGCGATTCTTTTAAACGTTTTCCATTTCATTAAAAAAATGATAAACATGATAACACATAAGGTTGTAACTAATGCGACATTTACCTTCCGTGAAAGTCCAATAATACCTGGATAAAATGATAAAATAATCGCAGACCATAGCCCTATAGTTCTGTTAAACAAAATGGTCCCCAACCAAATCATCGCGAATAATACACCTATTAAATGAAAATAATTAAGAAGACATATTAGCAACAATTTAGTTTGACCACTTAATGGCACTAGATATGGAAAAATAAGAAAAAAGTTGGTAAGTGAATAACTGGTTATAGAAAAAGAATATCCGTATCTTGATATTTTAAAATATTCAAAAGGTCTTAATATTCTTTTATAAAAAGGGGTCTCTTCATCAAATAATGACTGATACAAATCAATACTCAGTTTTTCATGCCATACCGAATGGCAGCCATGAACGGCATAGCCATCTTTATGAAACCATATAAGGTTATTTATTAAATGGAAAAGGATTACAAACGCAAAAACAAATAAACTTACATTACGTAAAGACTTCATCATAAGACATTTTTATACTTTAGTTAAATATTAAAACTTTTTAAAAGAAAAGCGTCTTTAATAATAAGACGCTTATATTTTCATCAATTTTACCTTTTAACTAACTAACTCAATCAAGTCTCTTTTTAGAAAATACTTTATAAAAACAAAATACTGATAATGATAAAATGAACCCCCATGAAACAATTAAAAAAAACCATCCCCAAACTGTCATACGACGCCTCCATTCTTATCGAGGGACTTTTTCCTTCTCCATGAAATATTTATCATAACTGCCAAAGCAATAACCATACTCGATAAAATCAACCGTGTTAATAAAATAAACGGTTTATCAGCACTAGCAACATCTTTCATTATTATGATATTCCAACTCTTCTGTGAAAGCCAAAAAATTAGAATAAAAAATAAGAACGATGGCGTAATATATTTAATAATAAATTTATAAATTCTGGGTATCCTCATATCAGCACCATGGTGAATTTCATCCCATGCTTTATCGATTCCAAATACCCATGCAAACAATATTGTCTCAACCGTAGCAAATACAACCAAACAAAAAGTGCCCCCCCAAAAATCAAGTTCATCGACAACACCGTTCTTAAGAAAAAGTACAGCTAAATGACAAAGGATAAAGGTGCCAATACCAAAGAATATTACAGCTTTCTTTCGGCTAAGATTAAATTCATCTTCCATGAACGCAATTGCAGGCTCTGAAATAGAAATCGAAGAAGTCACACCGGCAAGGAATAGCAGGAAAAACCATAAAAAACCAAAAAACTGACTAAATGCTAATTTATTCAAAACAAGCGGCATTGTTACAAATCCTAGATTAAAAATCCCGCCTTCTGCAATCTCACGTGCCCCTGCACCACCAAAAAAAACGAATGATGCAGTTATAACTATACTGCCCCCCAAAATTACCTCCGCAAATTCATTTGTGCTCACGGCAGAAAGACCTGAAAGAGCCACATCGTCTCCTTTAGAAAGATAACTTGCATAAGTAAGAATAGTCCCAATGCCTACACTCAATGTAAAAAATATCTGGCCGGCAGCCGAAATCCAAACTTTTGCATCTTTAAGTGCAGAAAAATTGGGATTCCACAAAAAACCCAACCCATTTAATACGTTTAATTCAGGTTTCATTGGATCAGGAGTGCCAAGGCTTAATACGCGGATCATCATAAGAATTGCAAATACTAGAAGAATAGGCATAGCAATTTTACAAAAGCGTTCAATCCCTCCCTTAACGCCACCGTATAAAACACTCATATTAACAAAAAACGTAATAATAAAAAATATATAAGCTACTGCAATCGAAGAAAAATGACTATTTTTTTCTATCCCCTGAAACCCCTGCAAGAATGACCGCATGGTTTCCTGATCTTTCAGGGCAGAAAGTTTTCCTGTTACAGAAAAAAAAGAATACGCAAGTGTCCATGATTCAATATAACAATAATAAATAAATATAACCAGCGGCCCAAAAATTCCTATTAGTCCAAAATATTTAATAAATCTATTCTTTTCCCATATAGAATGAAAAACACCCGGAGCAGTACTATGTCCGAATCCTCCCCCATAACGGCCTACAGTCCATTCAATCCACATTAAAGGAATACCTAAAAGAAAAAGGGAAATAAAATACGGTATTAAAAATGCCCCGCCACCGTTAATAACTGCTTGCCCTGGAAATCTAAGAAAATTCCCAAGCCCAATTGCACTACCGGCAACAGCCATAATAACACCAAAACGGGAACCCCATTTCCTATGTGTTTTGCCTTTATTATTTTTCATTAAAAGTAATACATCCTTTTAAAAGGATACGGATTAATAGTGGAATGAGTATGAATATCTATTCGAACTTTTACAATCAGTTGCAGAAAATCGATCAAACTTTTCTTACGAAAATATTTTAAAAAAATTAAAAAAAATAATTACTTCTTTACAAGCTTTTGTGCCTTAAGCGAAGTAATATTTTTTAGTGTATAACCCTTACGTTTTAGGGCTTTATTCATCCTCAAATATGCTTGGTATGGTGTTCTACCTTCGGTCAGGTTCCCCTTGCAAAAAGCCGCGTAACCTCGCCGATTTTGAATTTTGAATATCGTTACTGAGGTGGGGGAAAGAACCCTTAAAACAATTTTTTTCTTCATATCCTTCTCCTTTGATTAGTCACTTTTGCTTTGCTTCCTCTTTTTAAGCCATTTAGTAATTAAATCGCCGCCGATTCTATTAATTCCAGAAGGATTCAAAGCATCTCATTCCATGGAACAAAACTAAACTACGGGAGTAAATTAAAACTATTCACTCCTCCGGGATAACATCACGAGGCCCTTCTAAATAGAGTTTAATCCATCGTTCACTTTCATCACGAGTAATTCGTCTGTCTTCAATAATATTCTGAAGTTCATAAATAAGGCCTTTATTATTTTGAACTCCATCAGTAAATCCTATAGCCTTAATCTCATCAATCACTTCTGAAAATGTATCCACAAAACGCTGTTTTTCTTCATCAGTATGGTCTTCAGTTAAAAGATATGCAGTTCCAACCTTGGCTTGATTGAGAACACTCATTATTATATCATCCCCTTTGAAGACAACTATCAAAACAACAATAAGAATACCTAATACAATTATTCCAAGGACTGTAAGACATCCTACCAGACAACCCTTACCTTTTTTCGTTTCACCCTCAGTCATTTATCTTCTCCTTTCATAAACATATTCAAGCTTTATATTGATAAAATTTATAATACATTAAAAAAATATTAAAGATATTCCTTATCTTTAACAAAGACAAATTCCGGCTCAAGAATCGGTAAATAATCCTCTGGCAGTTCAATAGGAAAACTTATAAATTCATACAATCCTGCACCAACCCTGACAGCCGATCTTACCAAACCTTTAATGATACCAAACGGAATGCCCTTATAAATACCCCCCTCATCCAACTCTGTATCTATTGCATAAGGTAACTCAAGTATACCCGTAACAATATTTGTCATACCTCTACCCAGTTTATTCAGCATACTTTCAAAACGATCTGCCGCATATACATTATGAACAGATGCAACTAAAATGAAACATACAACAACACTAACTAACATTTTTTTTCTCATGAAACTCCTCCTTCCATGTTTTACTTCCAAAATTCCCAAAAATGCGGTTTTTCTTCATCCTCAACCCTAAAACGAGAATCAGTTGATTTAAGTATATAAATTACCTCAGAAGGAATATTTGCCTCCTCTAGTTTCGTAATCAAAACTTGAGGGGTACTCCATTGATTTTCTTTAATTATTTCTTCAATCTGCGGCATATAAAAGTTAATCCACTTATCTTTAACCTCACGATATTTATCATGAATGCCACTTAACTCCCTGCTAATTCGATCACTCCGTGAAAATAAGATTCTCTCTTCCTGCCTTGTCAGTTCAGAGTTCTTTCTTTTGTTCTGTAAAGTTTCATTGATTTCCCTTCTCATATCGAATCCTAACTTTACAACTCCGTGAATAATCTTATATGCGGATTTGAAATCATTAAGACGCAAAAATAACTCAGCGGAAAGACAAATAAACTTAATATTTTTAACTGCTTTTTCATATGAAAAATCCTGCATTATTATACTACTGAAAAAATATGCTGCTTTACTAATGTTACTTTCCTCATCAACAGGAATTTCGGTCCAAAAATTTCTTAAAGATTTTATATATTCCCAATATGTTTTATATCCATTATATTCTTTATCTTTTAATCCTAACCTTTTAAAATCTCGAAAAAGCCAGGCATTTCTTAAATAAAGTCTTCCTATTTTTTCAAAATTATCGTTATCCGGATAAAGTTTTACATTACAATATAATGCCAACAAATGAATATTCATCGAAGTCTCAAAACTGATTTCATCCCCATCTAAATCTATGCATTTAATTATCTCCGGTATAAGACTCTTCTTATCCTTTTTATCCTTTAAAATAGCCTTTTTTAGTATTGTAAATTCATAAGTATGACTTTTATTGAAAACCTGAAAATATTCGGGAAAATCGGCATAACCACAGCTTTTACATACCCATAATACATAAAACGCAGGGGGATATTTTTTATACCCTTTATCTATCCACTGATAGGTAATAACATAATTGTCTGGTTCAACTTCACGAGGAATGACAACTTTAGTTTTAAAAACAAAATTTTCAGTTACACCGCCGCAAACAGGACATTCAACTTCTTTACGATAAAACGGCAATTTTTTATCAGTCATAACATATATAAGAATTACTAATATTTTTTACTAAAACCTAAAAATATATTGTTTAAATTAGATTAATATTTATGATAACACGTTTCATTATAATATGTTCGGGTATCTAAATCAAGAAACGTTTCTTACAATATTAAATTCAATTATTAAAATAAAGGTATATTTTTATTTTACTCATCAAGGTGTTATTAAATAATGTACTAATAAATGAATTAAGCATCTATTTAAATTCGACACAAATCACAATCCACTATAAATTGACAAAGATGACCCGTTGTCATATAATTCTATTCACTATTTAGTATCAGGAAAATAAACGGATGAAAAAAACAGTCAAAGAAATTGCACAATTTATAAATGGAAAAGTCATTGGAAACCCTGACATTGTTATTCAGGGCATAACAAACATTGCCCAGCCAAAAAAAGACTTTATAACATTCATTGATCATAAAAGGTATCTTTCCAATGTTGAAAAAACCGATATATCATGTATTATTGTGCCTGAAAATATCACCTCGTCATCAAAAACAATTATTCAGGTAAAAAACCCGAAATTAAGTTTTGCACTTCTTCTTAACCTGTTTTTCCCTCCACGCACATTTTCCGGTACTATCTCACCTAAGGCAAGCATTGATTCTACTGCAAAGATTGGTGAAGGTACCACAGTTGAAGATTTTGCTGTTATTGGTAAAAATGTTAAAATTGGAAAAAATGCTACTATCCGTAGTTATGCCTATATCGATGAGGATGTTGCTCTTGGCAATAATACTATTATTCATCCGCGTGTAATGATTTATGACCATGCCCAGATTGGTAATAATGTTATTATTCATAGCGGTACGGTAATCGGATCTGATGGATTTGGTTTTATTAAAGACGAAAATGGTAAACAAATTAAAATACCTCAACTGGGGAATGTTATTATTGAAGATGATGTTGAAATCGGTTCTAACGTTTCTATCGACAGGGCTACTTTCGGTGCCACCATAATTAAAAACGGAGTCAAAATTGATAATCTCGTGCAAATAGCCCATAATGTTTATATTGGTGAAAACACTGTGGTATCAGGACATGCCGGTATTGCAGGAAGTGCTTCTATAGGTAAAAATTGTGTCTTAGCAGCACGGGTTGCGGTCGGTGATCACTGTGTTATTGAAGATAATGTTATCTTAGCAGGTCTTGCTGCCCTGCCTAGCAAGAAAAGGGTCCCCTGTGGGCAAATCCTTGCTGGTATACCAGCCCGTCCCCTTGATGTCTTTAAAAAACAACAAGGCATCCTTACCAACTTGCCACGAATACTTGAAGAATTAAAAAAAGTTCGAAAAAATATACAGGCAAAAAAATAAAAGCGGCCTTAAAAGGTACTAATTAACTGGATAGCCTTTCGTACATCCTCTCTCTGTTGTTCATTTTGTTTAATAAAATTTAATCCGATGGTAATATAATCACGATCGTTATGCCGTAAGACTCGTACGGCCTTACCAAATAAATAATCTTGAATGAAAAACAACCTATACTCAATCGCAATACATTTTGATAACGTACCCATATCCGTTTCAAATACAATTATGGCCGAAAGAGGAATGATTTGTTTAGTCGTAAAAAGCATACCGCTCTGACTTATGTTGAGTGAAAATCCTTCATAGAGGGCATCAGCTTCCTCTGGTATACAAATAGTAAACCTCATCGATTTTTTATATGGAACTCGAGGATACTCCCTTCGATTTTTTTCTCTCTCGCCGGTCTTATAATTACCACTTAATACTTCTATATTCATTTCTTATCCCTATCCCAAAGTCCTTCTACAGTATCACCGATGCTAACACTGTTGTCATCAAACCATCCTTTATTCACTTCAAGCACATATTGCGCCTTTTGTTCTGATTCATAAATAGTATTATCCTGCTGTCTCATACTATGTATTTCAAAAATAATACCCTCTGAATCAATAAACGCACAATCAAGAGGTATTAAGGTATCTTTCATCCAAAATCTTACAATCTGTTCCCTTTCATATACAAACAGCATACCCCAATTATCGTACAATCCCTTTCTTCCTTGTAACCCCTTTACCCTCTCCTCCGCTTCGTCGGCAATTTCCACATAAAGCGTTTTATCATTTATATTAATCTTCTTTACCTCAAGTTTATTTTCATATCCACATCCGCTAATTATCAAAGTAGAGGAAATATAAAGAGCAAAAAGTCCATAAAAGCTTAAAGTCATATATATTAAAGATTTTTTCATCCTGTTGTTATGACTCATCATCCCCTCTTACATACCCTAAATAATTTAACGACTTTTCTGCTATATTCTTAAATACAGGAGCAGCTACTGTGCCTCCATAATATGCCCCACGAGGTTCATCAAAAACGACAACAATACTCAGTAACGGCTCATCAGCAGGTACAAATCCTATAAAACATGCCATAAAATCTGAATGTGAATATCCTCTTCTGTCTTTTAGTATCTTTTGTGCGGTACCTGTCTTTCCGGCAACTTTAATCCCCTTTATACGCGCTCTTTTTCCTGTCCCCTCCTCTACAACACGAGTCAAAATATCGCGCATAGTCTTTGCAACATTTTCATCAATTACCCTCCTTTTTAGCAGGGGGAGATTTTTCTTAATTATTACATCCTTATCATCCTTAATGTTATCGACTATAAACGGACGTACTAAATTTCCGCCGTTTGCAATAGCAGAAATTGCCACACCAAGCTGAAGAGCAGTCACAGCAACTTCTTGTCCAATTGGTATTGCTGTAATAGATATTTTAGACCATTGATTAGGATGATGAGCCATGCCACTTACCTCTCCTGGTAAATCTATAGATGTTAACTCTCCAAAACCAAACTTTTTTATATAACGATATAAAAAATCTTCTCCCAATTTTTGTGCGATTTTTACTGTTCCAATATTACTTGACTTAATAATAACGGTTGGAAAATCAAGATTTCCATACGGATGAACGTCATGCAATACTCGGCCGCGCCTTACGTGATATTCGCCTTTTTCACAATAGAATTCATCCTCTAATGTCACTATATTTTCCTGCAACGCTGCTGATGCTGTAATGATTTTGAATACAGATCCGGGTTCAAAAAAATCGGTGATTGCTCTATTACGACGAAAAGCCTCTTCTGCCTGAGAATACATATTTAAATCATATGTAGGACGGTTTGCCATTGCTAAAACTTTTCCTTCCCGGCAATCGAGTACAACTGCGGTAGCTCCTTTAGCTTTCCATTTTTCAAAAGCTTCTTCTAACTCACTTTCAACTATATGCTGAATAAATTGATCAACCGTCAGTGTAACATCGTATCCATTAACAGGCGGAATATATCTATCTTCTAAGGCAATAAGCCTCCTGCCACGCGCATCTCTTTTGGTAAATTGATATCCGGAACGGCCGCATAAATATTTATTTAAAGTCAATTCTATTCCTTCCAAGCCTTTATTATCAATATCACAAAAACCCAGGACATGAGAAAGCAATTTTCCATGAGGATAAAACCGTTTGTTCTCATATATTATATTTATATTAGGATCTTCTAAATCCCTAATAGCTTTTGCCTCTGCTTCGCTCACCTTTCTCTTAAGCCACATGAATGCTTTATCCCTAGATAATCTATCTTTAACAAACTCATAATCTAAGTCCAACATCTCAGAAAGACGCTCTGCAGTTTTTTCTTTAGTAAAAATTAAGCGGGGAACAACATAAATTGAAGGCACTTTTAACGAAATAGCAAATTCATTACCGTTACGGTCAAAAATGTACCCTCTTTTAGGAGCAATTTCTACTCCCAGATGGTGTTGTTTTGCCGCGAGTTCAACCAATTTCTCTTGATTAAAAATTTGCAAGGAAATCAAACGGTAATAAACGGGGACAAATAAAAGGAAGGTAAAACAATAAACAATAATGTATCTTTTTCTGTACGATCTTACAGCCATCTTATTGCTATAGATTGATTATTCAACAAATACTATTCACTTTTGGGAAGTTCAGCTTGAGCTTCTTTTTCAAGACCAAAAAATTTGAGAATATTAGATGAACGTGCAGGTGCATTATTCTTTACAATTTGTATAGGTTCAGTGTGTGTTATAGGAACTCTAAGGACTTTAACTTCCTGGGGCAAAACTAAATTGATATTAGCAGCTGCAAGTTTTTCTTCTAAGTTTGTTGGTGACTTAAGGGAGGCAAGTTGGAACTTAAGATTTTTATTTACATCTTTAATTTCTGTCAATACTTCTTCCTTTTTATTAATATCGTATGAAAAAAGAATAATAGCTATATGCTGATGTACATACAAAAGCATACATGCAGTTACAATACCTAATATAAG
>Ga0164318_10005252_pt1 | contig 12516 bp, 12 predicted proteins | sample GuaBasSedimGuay9_FD_113734 | JGI IMG/M metagenome (GOLD analysis project Ga0164318, IMG submission 113734) | Subseafloor sediment microbial communities from Guaymas Basin, Gulf of California, Mexico - Guay9, Core 4571-4, 0-3 cm | ecosystem: Environmental > Aquatic > Marine > Hydrothermal vents... | reverse complement strand
CCTCACTCCCCCCCGCTCGCAGGGGGGAAGCTTGCCCTCCCCCCCGTGGAACGGGAGAGCTAGAGGGGGGTGCGATCCATGCATAGCCACTTTGTGAAATCTGCATGTGGTCAGATGTCGGGTAGTGGATGGCATCTTTATGCCATCCGCCGCACGTAGGGATGTGCGGCTATGGAAGCGATTTTTCGGACAGGCTCTAAGGCTCCGGGCGTCGGATAGGCATTGCTCTTCATCCGACGCCCGTCCTTTTCGCTCCGTAAGGTGGAACTATGGCAATTGACGAAACGACCGACAATTTGCTTGAAGCACCCGCGCCGACTACGTCCAAGCATCTGAACGCCGACCTCTTGCGCCGCCGGGAGGCGTTCCGACAGGGGGGCGGCTCCCAGGCCATCGCTAAACAGCATGCCAAAGGCAAACAAACTGCCCGCGAGCGAATCGCGGCCTTGCTGGACCCCGACAGCTTTCAGGAAGTGGATCCCTACATCACACATCGCCACTCGGCCTTTGGCCTGGACCGAAGACGCATCCCCGGCGATAGTGCTGTAGTCGGTTTGGGGAAAGTAGATGGCCGCCAGGTGGCCGTGGTGGCCCAGGACTTCACTGTCATTGGGGGGTCATTCTCAGAAGCCCAGGCGCAGAAGGTATGCAAAGTGCTCGATATGGCCATCGCCTCCGGTGTGCCCTTTATTGCCCTGAACGACTCGGTCGGAGCACGCATCCAGGAAGGGGTCTGGAGTTTGGCCGGATACAGTGAGCTGTTCTGGCGTAACACCCAGGCTAGCGGCGTCATCCCGCAGATCAGTGTGATGCTGGGGCCGTGCGCCGGTGGCTCCGTCTATTCCCCCGGTCTGACGGATTTTGTCATCATGACCGAGGGAATCAGCCACATGTTCATCACCGGTCCAGAGGTGATCAAGACGGTCACCGGTGAGGAGGTGGACTTCGACACGTTGGGGGGCGCACACACCCACGCCGCCATCAGTGGCGTGGCTCACTTCGTCGCCTCCGACGAACATGAGGCGCTGGCTCTTACCCGTCGTCTGTTGAGCTACTTACCCGCCAACAACCTCGAGTTGCCGCCCGTCGTGGCCCCGGAACGCCTGGACGCAGGGCCGGACTGGCACGATCCGGCCCTGGATAGATTGGTGCCCCCCGATGGGCATCAGGCCTACGATATGCGGGAGGCCATCGTGCGCATCTGTGACCATGTACAGGGGGAAAGCACGTTTTTCGAGGTACAGTCCCGCTTTGCTCCCAATGCAGTGGTGGGCTTCGCCCGTTTGAATGGGGTCGTCGTGGGGATCGTCGCCAACCAGCCGGCCCATCTGGCCGGTGTACTGGACATTGACGCCTCGGACAAGATCGCGCGTTTCGTCCGCTTTTGCGACGCCTTCAACATCCCGCTGATCACTTTCGTGGATTGCCCCGGTTTTATGCCCGGCACGCTTCAGGAACACGGCGGCATCATCCGTCATGGGGCTAAGATCGTCTACGCCTACTCGGAGGCGACGGTGCCCAAATTGTGCGTGGTGACCCGCAAGGCATACGGAGGTGCTTACATTGTGATGAGCAGCAAATACATTCGGACGGATTTGGTCTATGCATGGCCCACGGCCGAGATCGCGGTGATGGGTGCGGAGGGGGCCGTCAATATCCTCTATCGCAAACAACTGGCGGACGCGGAGGAGTCACAGCGTACCCGCCACATCCGCGACGAGTTCATCGCTGAGTTCCGGGAGCAGTTCGGCAGCCCCTACGCAGCGGCCGCCAGCGGCCACGTGGACGACGTGATCCTGCCCGGCGAAACACGCGCCCGGTTGATCGGTGCCCTGGATTTCCTGCGCCGCAAACAGGCCACTCCCTTGCCCAAGAAGCACGGAACGATGCCCCTATGAGTGACAAAGTGCACGAGAAAAGTGATTGGAGGACCGTTTCTCGGCGAACCGTCTTGGAATACCGACCGTACCTGGTCGTCGAAGAACACGTCGTTGAGTTGCCGGACGGACGGGTGATCTCCCACTGGCCGTGGGTCATCACACCGGACTATGTGAATGTAGTCGCCATCACCGAGCATGGTAAGTTCCTTTGCTTTCGCCAGACCAAGTACGGCATCGGCGGCCTATCTCTAGCGCCGGTAGGGGGCTATCTGGAACCCGGAGAGCCGCCGCTGGAGGCTGCACAGCGCGAATTGCTGGAGGAAACCGGCTACCAGGCTTCCAATTGGACGTCGTTGGGCGTATACCGGGTGGATGGGAATCGCGGGGCAGGCATGGCCTGGTTCTTCCTGGCGCAGAATGCCCATCCGGTAGCTCAACCCTGCGCCGACGACCTGGAGGAACAGGAATTGCTGCTCCTCGACCGCGCGGAGATGGAGGCAGCGGCAATGGTCGGTGAGTTCAAGCTGGTCCCCTGGACGGCGATCGTACTCCTGGCACTCCAACACCTGCGTTTACAGGAGAGGGACAAGGAAAAAGATGGATAATCTCTTGACGGAGACGATGAGAGAAGCTCTGTACATCGCAGGGTTTGGCACCGTCATCCTGTTTGGCGCGTTGGCATGTCTGGTGGGGTTGATGTATCTGTTGACTACGTTACTCCGGGACCGAGAGCCAGCCCCTCTGGAATCTGCTCAGCCGGTCGTGCAACCGGTACAACCGGTACAACCGGTACAACGAGCAACTGCGAAAGTGGCCGCCATCGCGGTGGCGCTGGCGCGGGCGGAAGCCGTGGAAGCGTCCGCTCAAGCCCGGCGGGCGGAAGCCCCGCAGAGCACCGGTGGCTGGTGGACTTTTCACCTCCAACGACAATTGCTCTCGCACATCCATACCGTGGGGACGTATACCAAGAGAGCAATCACCCGATGAAACGATACCGAATCACTCTGGAAGGTCAGACCTATACCGTCGCCGTGCTCAGCGACCCCCGTCGTAGCCCCGTGCAGGTCGAGGTGGACGGTGAAACATTCTCCATCGAAGTGACCGACGTCCGGGGGGCGCAGGAGCAGCAGCAGGAGGAAGATGTTTCCCCTACGCATTTCGCCGCTGTCGTCCCTCGCCAATCCCAATCATCCTCTTCGACTGGCTATGAGTCAATACGATGCTCCGCCGCGATCTCTGCAGGGAGGAAAGCGGTGACTGCCCCCCTACCAGGGGTCGTCAAATCCATCGCTGTGCAGCCCGGTCAAGTCGTGGCGATCGGCGATCCCCTGTTGACTATCGAGGCGATGAAGATGGACAACGTCGTTCGGGCTACCCGAGCCGGTGAGATCGAGACGATACACGTCGTCGAGGGGCAGCAGGTGGCCCACGGCGCGGCGCTGGTGGATTACAAATCCGGGTAGGAGCAGCCCTGGCGGTTGTCCTGGGCGGTTGTTCTGGAATAGAGGCGTTCAATCCGGCTCGTGACCGGGGTTGATGGTAAGTTGATCCAGATCGCGCACGGTGACGAATGGGATGTACCCCTTGGCCTGGGATTTGGCGTATGCATCGTCTATGTGGGCGGGGGTAGTGGCGTAGTCCACTGTGAGTACACATTTTCCGGCATACCGGAACAGGTCCAGGTCCGCCTCCAGCGCGGCGGTCACCGTCGGCGGCGTCATCACATCGTCGTCTTCGTAACCGTAATAAATGTCTTCCTGGCCGATACCATCCACCACATCCAGATAGCCGGGCACAATACGGGCCAGCTCGGCCGCATTTTGCGGAAAGACGAGAAAGTCGGGATCGCGGGCACGGGCATAGGCGCGGATGCGGGCGACAAAATCGGCCATATCCTGGGCAGCCGTAGGGCGAGTAGCGGAGTAATACTCGTAGGCGTCAATGATGTCCAGGTAAGCGCCGTCGAAGCCGGCGTTCAACAGGCGGTCGGTGTAACTCAAGATGATGGTCTGCCAGGCCGGGTCCCAGTAGCGAACCTTGTAATTGCCGGACCAATCGGGGTTTTCCGCATCCAGCCAAGCCGGGTCTCCTACTTCCCATCCATCCTGCCAGTAGAAGCGATAATCCTCGGCCTCTCCGATGCTCATATATGCCAACACGATCTTCTCGCCGCCGGGGCTGTGCCGAAGGGCGTCAATCTGGGTAGCAGTGAATTCTCCTGTCTCGCCTCCATCAGCGGAGTAGTCCATCACCACCAAGTCATACGCGCTGTTACCGATAGCGGTCAGGTCGAGGTCCTGGAGCTGATAGAGGAAATCGTTCACCATCGCCAGAGGCGACGTAGACGTAGCGGTGTACCGCGCCACCAGGGGAAGGTGGATGGTGGCGACCGGTGTGAACGTGATAGGCCGAGAGGGCCGCGCTGTGTTCTGTGCCCAATGGGCCACGACGACACTCTGAAGGCTGCTGGAGATGTCGCTATGATGGTCGGGGTCTGGGCCGTGGCGGAAGTTGAAAGCATCTACCTCGGAAGCAAAGGGGAGGTACGACGTAGCCCACTCCCACAGGGCGTAGTTGAGACCACGTTGTTCCAACAGGCTCAACTGGTCGTCCAGAAAAGCGTCACCGCCGGGCGCCCAGCGGTGGACGCCCAACTCGTTGACGGCGACCGGAACGCCATGGGTGTTGACGAATGTATCTACGGTTGCCAGGTAACCATCCAACCAATCTCGGTTGAAGGTGTCCGGTGTGCCGTCCCAATCCAGGTCCAACGTACCGGGATAGGTGTAGGTCAACGTATCGGGTTCCTGGTGGGTATAGCTGAAGGGAGCATACTGGTGGATGGTATAGAGCGTGTGGGTATCGCTGACCGGCTCCAGGTAAGGCAGCCACTCGACCGCACTGTATCCCATCCCCCCGACGAGAATGGGGGTATCCTGGTCCACCTGTCGAATGGCGGTGACGATGCGCGGATAAAGCTGGTTCCAGTCATACAGTGTGCCGCCGTAAACGGCGTAAAATTCGTCGGGGTCCCAGACATCCAGCGCTGGCCCAAGCGGATAACTGCCCACCTCGTTTGAGTTTGGTTCGCACATCAGATCGTAGCCAACGACAATGGGGTTATCCTTGTAACGCTGTGCGGTATAGCGCCACATCTCGACCCAGGCATCTTGAGCGGCCTGGTCACCCCAGACACGATTGTCGTAGTAGCCGGGATCGAACCACCCATCAGGGTCTTGGGCCGTATCCTCGCCCCAAAACGCCCAGAACTCGCTGCGGCCCGGCCCGGTGCGGAAAGTGATGACGGCAAACATATCGGCCTGGGCCGCCATTGTCAGCAGGCTGTCAAGATTGGCCTGGGCCTCCAGGTCTACCGTGTAGGGGGCGGTCTCGGTGAACAGCCCCGGATGGGAGAGATTGACGTAGTTGGCTCCCAGGGCCGCCAGGGCGTCGAAATCGGCCTGCATAAGAGGAGGGCCAAACGGCCCCGGCCCCATGAAGGTAGGCCCATCCAATTCGGGATAGACGCGGCGCTGATAGATGTTGGCTCCGCGCAGTTGGGTCCCCGTGGTCCACAACGCCCATGTGTCGGTCGTACTTGTACGCAGCGGTGTAGGAGGAAGCCCGCCTGTCGGAGAAGGAGAAGCGAAATTTGTCGCTTCCGGGAGATATCGCGACATACGGCGTACCTGACAACCGCAAAGCACGAAAGCGAAGGTAAGCGGCAGAACACAAACGGCCAGCCAAGCCCAGGCAATCCGTTTCATCGTATAGAGTGCCATACGCATCTTTAGCTCCTCAGGCGCGGTTTCAACCGTCGGCCTGAATAGTAACCTTGTGGACACAGATGATTATGCGTAAGATGGACGACCGCAAGGAATGCCTTTACTCCAACGAGAAATTGGGCCGGATCGGGAGCCGGAGCGTCAGACGGCGGACTTCGTCCCCTCTCCGTTCGAGGATACGCATTACCAGTACGCTGATGTCGTCGTTGGGTCGGCCATCGTCCAACGCCAATGCCCGGTCCAACAATGCATCGGCCAACTGTCGGGCGGTCATTCCCCGGCCCTTGTCCTCCTGGACGATCCACTCCTCCACCTGGGAGACCACATCCCACGAGCGACCAGCCCGCACGCCGGCCGTTGCCAGCCCATCGGTGTAGACCACTACCACAGTGCCGACGCTCAGCGGTAGCTCTGTGATCACCGGCTTGGTGTCGCGTCGCACGCCGAGTGCTTCGGAGGGGGTGTCCAACAAGTACAGACCGTCCTGGGGCGTGTACACGAGGGTGGGACAATGATTGTTGCGTGAGAGCACCAAGGTGTTGGTGGTCAGGTCCAGGGAAAGGATGTTGAGGGTGGCGGAGACTTTACCGCCTTTATAGGTGTAGAGATAGTCGTGGGCGGCGCGGGCGGCAGCGCCATCCCGCACACCTTCGGCCAGCTCCGACACCGCTTTGCGAGCCACTATGTTGCTGATCGCTTTGGCAGCTCGCCCCGATCGCTGTCCGTCAACCAACACAAATGAAAATCCACCCCGTGGACGCTCGATCATCTCCAGTGTATCCCCACTCTCACTGGAGGCCCACTTGCCGATTTTGGCTACGGCTACCTCCGCTTCGATCTCGATCAAGGGTCTGTACTCCGTTTCAGTCGAGGTTTTCGTCGTTTTCGTGGCTTTCGGCGGTGGCGGGATGCGCCAACACCTGGCTGAGCGCCGCCGTGACGACCTGGATCTCTACACCGGGGGCGATCTCCAGACGTGCGCGGTGTTCCTCCGGGTTGAGGTACGTCAATTTACCAATGACGCCTCCCACGGTCATCACCTCCGCGCCGACTTGCATTTCCGCTATCCGCTTTTGCCGACGACGGCGGGCCTGCCACTGAGGCAAGAACATGAACACGCTCAGCATAAGCAATCCAATGACCAGGACGATAATTTGTTGATTGTCCATTCCCCGTTCCTATCAGATTTGTTTGCCCGCTCATTTACCTGTCCGCTCACAGGCGGGTGGTTGATCTCCGTACCTGTGAGCGGGCGGGATGAAGTGCGATACATATTGAGTTTGAGTTCGAAGAGGGTTCAACGGGCCGTCTTCAACCGCTGGATCACCCAGGAGCGAGCCGGATGCTGGACCCGTTCCAACTCAGCGATCACCGCTTGCCGGTCGTAATCCACACGGTGGATGGTCACTTGGCAGTCGGGGCCATCGAAGTCGAGTTGCACATACGTTGGCCGGGGGTCGCCATCGAGCGGCATGCCGACACTCCCATCGTTCACGATACGGACCCCATTCACCGTTCGATCCATCGGACGGTGTGTGTGACCGCAGAGGATTAGACGGGCATCTATGGTGTCGAAAGCGGCGGCCAATTGCTCGTCGGGTGTGTCGGGCGGCATGAAGGTCTCATCATCATGGGCCGTGGCATGCACGGCGGCGACGGCCCCGTATCCGGGGACCTCGATGCGGAGACGAGGTGGCAGTTCCCGCAAGAAGGCGTAATCGGCGTATGTGAGGTGATCGAGGGTCCAGCGGAAATTGGCGTCTCGCTCGGCGATCCAGCCCCGCAGGTTGTCCCAATCTTCTTCGGAGTGGATCACGATCTGGGGGCGTTGCCCGGTGACCAGGTAACGGTCCGTGTTCCCCTGTAGGAAAGCCGCATTGGGCAGTGCCCGCAGGCGGGCGATGGTCTCCGTTGGCCATGGGCAGAAGGCTGCCAAATCTCCCAGCACCCACCAGAGATCGGGTTGGCCTCGAGAGACCACGTCCGCCAGCACAGCTTCCAGAGCCGGCAAGTTGCCATGGAGATCGGAAATGGCGATCAGGCGGTTCCGGATACTCATTGCACAAACTCCTTCATCCAGCTTTGTCATCAACGTCAACATTGGGACGGGAGAGCAGGCCCCATACCAGAGCCAGGAACAAGAGTGAGAGAACAGCATCCCGCGGCCACATCATACGGGCGTAGTCATTGGCGTCGAAGGCCAGATGGTGTACCCAGATGTGTGCCTGATAAAGGGTGGCTGCGGCGAGGGCGACCCGTCGGCTCCACAGACGAGCGGGGGTCAATGCCAGCGCACAGAACAGGAACACGCCACCCCATACCACTCCCAGTACGGCCAGATATGCCCAGGAGACCGTCATCGGCAGGTTGGGCAGACGTTCTTGATACCAAAGGGCCATGCCGGCCCGTCCCAGGTTAGCCAGTCCGATGCCCACAAACAGCAGCCGCACCCACAGTATTGGGCCAAGGCAACGGTGTTTTCGCGTTGGTGTTTCCATTTGGGTGCGTTTCATTTCAGTTAGAAAATGGGCAACCCTCCCGCAGGTTACCATTTTCGATGCCAAAACATTCGGTTTCTGAAGGCAAATCCGTGCATAAATCGCCTTTGAGTTCAACCTGCGGGAGGGTCTCCAACTCAGTTGAAACACGCCCTTTCCATTTACGGTATCAGGACAATCTTGCCAAACTGTTCGCCTTTTTCCATCACTTCGAAAGCAGCTCGGCCTTCGGAGAGCGGGAATACCCGGTCGAGCACGGGCGACAAACGCCCCGACCAAACCAGGGCCATCATCTCGCGGAAATCTTGATGGGAGCCCATCGTGGAACCGATGATGCTGATCTGTTTGCCGAAGATGAAGCGAATATCTATCTCCGTGCGCGGACCGGAGGTGTTGCCGACGATGACGATGCGTCCGCCCCGCGCCACGGCCCGCATAGATTGCGCCAGAGTTGCCTGCCCCACGTTGTCCACGACGACATCCACCCCATAGCGGTTGGTCATCTTGTACAACGTTTTGCTCCATTGCGGGTCTTGGCGGTAATCGAGCACCACGTCGGCCCCCAACTGACGAGCGCGTTCCATCTTTTCTGGGCTGCTGGTGAGGGCGTACACCGTGGCCCCGGCCAATTTGGCGATCTGGATGGCCATCGAATTGACCCCTCCGCCGGCCCCGACCACCAGCACCGACTCACCGGCGCGGAGTTTCGCCCGGTGGATAAGCATCCGCCATGCCGTCAATCCTACCAGGAGTGGCGCTGCCGCCTGGGGAAAATCCCATCCATCGGGGATGGGCATCAGGTTATCGGCCGGCACGGCGACATATTCTGCGTGTCCGCCCCGGATCTGCTCCCCCAGAATCTGGTAACCTGGGCTGACGGAATCCTCCCCCCGCCGCGTGAACACATCCGTAAAGGAAGTAATGCCGGGGTCCACTACCACTCGCTGACCGACTTCCCATCCGGTGACATCCGTGCCCAATGCGGCGATCTCACCGGCCACGTCCGCCCCGCCCCAATGGGGCTTCTCCAACTTCAGACCTGGCCACCCTCGTCGAACCCATATATCCAGGTGATTGAGGGCACAGGCCCGGACCCGCACCAACACCTGTCCCGGCCCAGGTTCCGGGTCCGGGACATCCGTGTACTGGAGAACGTCCAGTTCGCCGTGTTCGTAAAAACAGAGCGCTTTCATTGATTGTCTCCTATCCGGCTTAGCCGACCGCTACCGCAGGCCGGTTTCCAGGCGCGCGATCACCATCCGTTGGATCTCGCTGGTGCCTTCGTATATCTCTGTGACTTTGGCGTCCCGGAAATACCGTTCGATGGGCAATTCTTTGCTGTATCCCATTCCACCGTGAATTTGGATCGCCTGCGTTGTGACCCACATCGCCGTCTCCGAAGCAAACAATTTGGCCATCGAGGATTCCAGCGTGTATCGCCGGCCGGTCTCTTTGGACTCCTCCTTAGCCAGAGCAGCCTGGTAGATGAGTAAGCGGCTGGCTTCAATGCGACATTTCATATCGGCCAGCTTCTGTTGAATCATCTGGAAGTGTCCGATTGCTTGCCCGAAGGCGTGCCGCTCGCGGGCATACTGGAGCGCGGCTTCGTAGGCTGCCTCGGCGATCCCCAATGCCTGGGCGGCGATCCCGATGCGGCCGGCATCCAGGACGCTCATCGCGATCTTGAACCCTTCTCCCTCGGCGCCCAGCCGGCGCTCCACCGGGCAGCGATAGTCGTCGAAGTGGATCTCGCTGGTTGCCGAGGCACGGATACCGAGCTTCGGCTCGGTCTTGCCCCGGTGAAAGCCCGGTTCCTGGGTGTCAATGATGAAGGCGCTTACTCCCCGATGCCGTGGCTGAGCGTCTGGGTTTGTCTGGGCGAAGAGCAAGATGTAGCGTGCCGCTGGGGCACTGGAAATCCACGACTTGGTGCCGTTGATGACGTAGTGAGCGCCGTCGTCGCTCTTGGTAGCTGTGACCCGGATGTTGCCGGCATCGGAGCCGGATTGGGGTTCGGTGAGGGCGTACGCGCCGATCGCTTCCCCGCTGGCGACCGGCCGCAGGTAGGTTTGTTTCTGTTCTTCCGTGCCAAAGTGCATGAACCCGTAACAGTAGAGTGAGTTATTGACGGACATCACTACGCCGTGCGCTGCGTCTGCTTTGGAGATTTCCTCCAAAGCCAACACGTATGCCAGGGTGTCCATCCCCACTCCGCCGTACTTCTCTGGCACCTCAATCCCCATAAATCCCATCTTTCCCATTTTGCGGATCGTCTCATAGGGAAACTCACCGGTCTCGTCGTAATGGGCGGCAACCGGGGCGATTTCCTTCGTGGCGAAATCGCGGGCCATGTCGCGGATCATACGGTGCTCGTCACTCAAATGTAAGTCCATGAAAAGCCTCCTTTATGCCAGGGTAAGTTGAAAGTCTGAAAATCCAGGGACGACTGACTACATATCCCAAATTTATCTTGGGATAAACTTGGGATAACAGACTCGATTGGAAAAAATGCCGTTTATCCCAAATTTTGATTTGGGATAATTTGGGATAAACTTGGGATAAAACGGCATTTGGTTGGAGATCATTTCATAATGTAGTATGTGCCTCGCTTGGCGCCCACCTTGAGCAGGACCCCTTTCTCGACCAGGTCCACCATATCCAGCCGCAGGGTCTCTGCGCTGACGTCCGGGCATAGGGTTTGATATTCCCTGCTAGTGATCCGCCCATGTTCCTGGATGTATGCCAGTGCTTTAGCCTGACGTGCGTTCATCGTGCGTGTCCAGGTGGGCATGGGGGCGCGTTCTTGCACATTGTAGAGCGTTACTGTAAAGGCATAGGGCGTATCTTTGAATTTTGGAGGGGGATGGCCGGCGCGTACCATTTCTTTAATCATCAGGTCTACACCCAACCCCAGCTCCTCGATATACCCCCACTGGTACAGGGCGGCGACAATGCGCGGATTGCGGGAGAAATGCTCGTCCACGATATTGTCCACGGTGATGAAGCCGGGCAAGCCGCCGGGACTGGTGATCTCCATCCGGTCGGAGAACATTTTGACTTCGATCCGCCGCCCCCCTAACCGGTAATCCCGATGGGCAACGGCATTGACCAGCGCCTCGCGGACGGCAGCGACCGGATACTCCGTTCGTTCCTCTCGTTCCAGGCCGGTGACGACGGCGCCGATGCGCATCTCTTCGCCGACGACTTCCCAGGTGCGTTGAATGATGCGGGCCAGCGGGCCACCAATCTCTTCCCGCCGTCCATACCCAGGTTCTCCGCCTTCTCCTCGCAGGTCTCGGCCGGCAAATTTGACGAATGTTAGCCCACTTTGGGGGAAAAAGGCCTGGGGGTTGTGAGCAAATAACAGTACTCCCATCACCGTCGGAACGCCCTCCTCGTCCAGTGCGCCGATCTGTCTCAATAGTTCATCCTCCGACCGTGTCCACTCCCGGCGCTGACGTTCTTGCCATTTTTCCAGGAATTCGTGGATCACCTCCGGGTCGAAATCCTGTCGACGAGCACCGGGGGCCGGTTCGGCTTCGAAATCGCCGGTGGATTTGGTGGCCGCCAATTGGCGAATTTCGTCCCCACTGAGCGGGCGGTTCTCCTTACCGGTGCGAATCAACACCCGCCCATCGGCCAGACTGTGGAGTTCTGGGCTGCGTTCGATGACGATGGCAAAGGCCATGCCGGATTCGGCGGCGGCCTGGTGCCAGCGGAACTCCACCGGTGGACGGCAATCCTGTACCGCCGCGCGGAGGGCTTCTTCCACTTCGTCAGCATAGATTTCGCCATCGGCCTGACCGGCCTCATTGACGCCAATCAGAATGATACCGCCATCGGCGTTGGCGAAAGCCACCAACGTCTCTGCTAGCAATTCGACATCTGGCTCCACCATGGTTGCCAGCGTCTGGCCAGGACGGCGATTCAAGGGGCTGATGGGCATATCTCCTCCTGCTGATGGTTGATCGCAACTTGTGTCAGGTGGCTCTGGTTTCTAAGAGCCTATTCGAAAAGGTTGCTATTCAGGCCGACGGTTGAAACCGCGCCTGAGGAGCTAAAGCTGGCTGACCACCTGCGTGGACAGGCGCGCCCACGCAGGTGGACGCTTGGCTGCCAGCCCTCCAGAGGCGATTTCAATCGCTAACAGAAGTAGCCTGAGTGGTTGCCCGAAAAGTAGGATGGCATCCCTACGCCATCCGCCGCCCATAAGGATGCGCGGCTTGCGGTCTAGTGACAATACCGGGTGCACGGACACGACGTATCCGACTCTAATTATACCCCAAACTGGGGAATCGGGCGAAGTCGGGCAGTGTGCGATTGACATATTCGCTGTACGCAGACTATAATCTT
>Ga0164318_10005251_pt1 | contig 12517 bp, 9 predicted proteins | sample GuaBasSedimGuay9_FD_113734 | JGI IMG/M metagenome (GOLD analysis project Ga0164318, IMG submission 113734) | Subseafloor sediment microbial communities from Guaymas Basin, Gulf of California, Mexico - Guay9, Core 4571-4, 0-3 cm | ecosystem: Environmental > Aquatic > Marine > Hydrothermal vents >... | reverse complement strand
GCTTCCTGGCGACGGTCGAATTGAAGGGAGCGGGAGAAACGGGCAATGCTTCACTGCTGGCGCGCGCGCCGGAGGACGACCTGGGCCAGGTGACGATGCTGGAAGGGGAATACGACCTGGAAGGGGATCGCATCGTCCTCCTGCGCGTGACAGCCGATACCTTTGGCCTAAAAATCGGCGACAAAGTTGACCTGAGCTACATCCTGCCGCTCTCCCGCGTAAAGGGACACGATCTGCCGGAGAATAGCAGCGCCGGGCGCGTGACGCGCCGCTTTACCGTCAGCGGTATCGCGCTGGCGACCGGGCTGGGCGGCGGGGGGCAAAACGGCATCCTGGCCAGCGTCGAGACGGTACAGGATTGGCTGGGTCTGCCGGGCCGGGCCGAGCGGCTGGTGGTGGTGCTGGACAAATCGGTCTACAGCTCGTTGAACACGCAGCGTTCCATCTTTCGCGTGCGGCGCATCGCCGAGAAAATGTACGACGCGCTAGGAAGCGAAGTCGAGACCTATACCTTTTCGCTCGACAAGGCCCAGGCGCTCGATTTCAGCGACGTGGCTTTTGCGGTGCTGCGCTCCGTCAGCGCGGTCTATGGCTTCCTGGTGATGGGGGTCGTCGGCCTGCTGGTCTACTCGATCATCAACACCAACGTGGAGGAGCGGCGGCGCGACCTGGCCTTTTTGCGCGTCCTGGGGGCCAAGCGGAGGCACCTCTTCAGGTTGGTGATGATTGAGGTGGCCCTCATCGGGCTGATGGGCGTGGGGCTGGGGATCGTGACCGGGCAGGCATTGAGCGCGTCGGTGGTGGCCCCCATCGCCAACTATCTCATCGCCCAGGCCGGCGATGTGGGCGAGGAACTGGGCATCCAGTTTCAGATGACGATCACCGTCGCCGCCATGGTGCGGGCGGGCGTGATCGCCGCCGTGGTGCTGGCCCTCTCCGCCATCGCTCCGGCGCGCAAGGCGGCAAAAACCAAAGTGCGCCACGCCATCAACCCCGGCTCGGCCGATAGTATCCAGATCGAAGACCTGGCCCGGCTGCGCTCGCGCAAGTTCGATGGGCGCATCGTCGTCGCTGGCGTGGTGCTGACCATCATGTGGCTGCTGATCTTTATCGGCAACAACTTTCTCTACGTGCAGGGGAACGAATCGGTCGTCAGCGTCTTTATGTTCGGCGGCATGGCGCTGCTGGTGATCGGCGTCAGTCTGCTCTTTTACGCGCTGACTCTCCCTTTCGAGCGCATCCTGATTCTCCTCAGCAACGCCGTCGCCCCCCGGCTGACCTTTTTCGCCGGACCGAACCTGCTGCGCGCCAAGCAGCGCAACACGATCATCTCACTGATGGTCGTCTTTAGCGCGACGCTGCCCACCTTCCTGGGAACGATGACGGCGCTGGAGCAAAAGAATTACGACGTCGAGGCCCGCTTCCGCAACGGCGCGCCGGTGATAGCAGAAGTGTCGCGTTGGCGGCGGTACTTTTTCAGTCAAAGCGGCGAGGACGGTCTGTTACCTGGTTTTCTGGACGAGTTCCGCGCCGTGGAGGGCATCGAGCAAACAGTTGGGCTGGCGGCCGAGTATCACGCCGAGGTGACCAACAAGGTCGAACTGCGAGATGTGGCGGTGCAGGTACAGGGCCTGACTGGTACGCTGGACGGCATAGTCTACGCCGACCTGACCGAGTACCACGCTGGCGGCCCGCAGGCTTTCGACGAGATACTGTCCGAACCGGACACGATCATCCTGGGAGCCGGGTACGCCGAGTATATGGATCTGAGCGTGGGCGACGTGGTGCGCGTGACAGGCGAGGGCAAGGATCACGTGGTGGATATGCGTATCGTGGGGCTGATCGAGCGCATGCCGGGCTTTGCCGGCTTTTCGCGCAACGAGCAGTACGTGCGCCAGGGTAGGTCGCCGGGCTTTGTCTCGCTGGATACCTACCTGCGCCTGACCACCGACCCCACCGTCGAGAACGTCTGCGCCAGCGGGATCTGCTCGCTCGCCGAGCGGGAGCGGCCGGTCATCGCCCGCATCATGGCGACAACCTCCGAGAGTGCGGACGAGGCCGATGTGGTCGCCGACCTGCGGGAGCTGTTCGCCGATCAAGGCCACGTGTGGGTACAATCAACCGCCGAGAGCATCCGCTCGACAGAGCAATCCATGCGCACAATGCGCGTCCTGATGCTCATAATGACGGTGCTCTCGTTCATCACCTCCATCTTTGGCGTCTTTGCCGTGGTCTATGTGGCGGTCTATGTGCGGCGCTTGGAAATCGGCATGCTCAAGGCCATCGGTATGCGCCGCCGCGACCTGGTGGGCGCGTTCGCGCTGGAAGCAGTGATGATGACGGTCAGCGCATCGCTAGCGGGCGTGACCGCCGGGACAGTGCTGGGCTATGTCTTTTACATCAGCAACAACATGATGCGCAACACGCCCACCCAATTGACGTTCGATTGGATAACGACAGCGGCGATCCTGGTGATGGTCGTCCTGGCGAGCGTCATCAGCGCGGTGCTGGCGGCGCGCGGCGTGGTGCGGAGTAAGGTGACCAAGATTCTACGGGAAGCATGGTGAAAAGACTCTAAAGGTTTCAGAAAACCTTTAGAGTCTACCTGAGGAGTGGACAATGAAAACGATTCGGTGGATTGGGATATTATTGCTGATCGCGGTCATCGCGCTGGCGGGGTGTGACGCGCGAAGGGGTGAGAGACCGGCGGGCATTGTTGCACCGCCAGGCGCAAGCGACGCCCCGCAGCCGACGCTGCCACCCGCGCCGGCTGGCAAGACAGTCGTCGGCGATGGTCAACTGGAATCCCCTTACCCCAGCCTGCCACTGGGCTTTGGCGGCGGGGTGAGCGGGCAAGTACTGACGATTACCGTCAAGGCCGGGGACACGGTTCAGACTGGCGACCTGCTGGCATTGCTCGACGATACCGAGTTGCAGCGCGCGGCGGACGACGCGCAGACAGCGCTAAAGCGGGCCATCGTTGATCGAGAGCGGGCGCTCCAACAGTGGGAGCGGGACATGGCCGACGCCGAGCAAACGCTCGCCGACGCGCAGCGCGCGCTCACCAGCGCCCGCCTGGAACTTTCGGACACCAGCCTGGAGGAAGCCCGCATCCAGCTCGAGCAGGCGCGGCAGGCAGAGGTCAACGCCAAACGAGATTACGAGAACGCAGTCGCCTGGTATCCAGGCCCCATCCAAGATATCCAGTACGACGCCTGGCAACGGGCAATCCGCAACCGGGAAATGGCCGAGATGCGGCTGGCCGACGCAGAGGACGCGCAAAGTGCAGATGCGTTGAATTTGGAGACCCGTGAGGATAACGTGGCCCAGGCAGAGCGAAAACTGACGGCACTGGCGGACGGGCTTGAGCCGAGCTACGAGCGGGCGGTCGAGGAGGCGGAAAGTGAGTCAGTCAAGGCGCAAGAGGCATTAGAACACGCCCGTCTCGTCGCGCCGTGGGCAGCCATCGCGCTCTCGGTGGACGTAGCGCCACAGGCGGACGTCGGCGCGGGCGCGCCGGTCGTCACTCTGCTCAACGTCGAGGAAGGATTGCGTTTTGTCGCGCAAAACCTGAGCGAACAACACATCGCCGCCGTCTACCCCGGCCAGCGGGCCATCGTCACGCTGCGCACTTTTCCCGAGACAGAATTGGAGGGCACGGTCGAGGCAGTCGTGCCCCAGGTTGGGGAGGCAGTGGAAGCGGAGGCGCGTTTCACCGTCCGCGTGCGGCTGGCCCCCTCCGATCTGCGCCTCCTGCCGGGACTAACGGGGCGGGTGGAGATTTTCACCGAGTAGCCGGTCGCTCTGTAGGGCAGGTTTCTTGCCCGCCCCCGGCGGTAGTCAGCAAAGAAAGGCTATCCAGACCTCCGAGGTCTCCCAGATCTCGGAGGTTTTGCTTCTCCAAACCTTAAAAATCTCCAACTGGGTCTTGACATCCGAAACGTTTTGGATTATAATAACACCGTATCCGAAACGTTTTGGCTCGTTTCAACCTCGTCTTTTCTGCGGAGACACACCATGCCGGTCACCCTGAAGGACATTGCCCAGAAAGTTGGCTATTCCGTCACCACGGTCTCGCGCGCGCTGGCGGGGTACGATGACGTGGCCGAGGCGACTCGCCAGGTGATCCTCAAGACAGCCGCCGAGATGGGCTATCACCCCAACATCACGGCCCGCCGGCTGCAAAAGCAATGCACAGACACCATCGGCTTTATCATTCCCACCCACGGCCCGCGCTTTTCCGATCCCTACTTTAGTGAACTACTGGCCGGCATCGGCAACGGCGCCGCAGAGCAGGACTATGACGTCCTCATCTCCACTTGTTCCCCGGACACGCCGGAGGAAATGCAGGCCTACGAGCGTTTCGTCCAGGGACGCCGCGTGGATGGAATGCTGGTAGTACGCACGCGCGAGCACGATGCGCGCATCACCTATCTGTTGGAGCAAGATTTTCCCTTTGTCATCTTTGGCCGCTCCCACGTTGAGGGCGACTTTTGTTACCTCGACGTGAATGGCACTGTCGGCGTCCGTGATGTAACCCGGCACCTGATCACTCTGGGTCACCGCCGCATCGCCATCATCCTCCCGCCGGAGAACCTGACGTTCACCAACTACCGCTGGCTGGGGTTTGAGAAGGCCATGGTGGAGGCGGGCCTGCCCATTAAGGAAACGTTGGTGGAGCACGGCGACCTGACAGAGTCCAGTGGTTACGAGGCCGGGCGCGCCTTTCTGGTGCAGGATAACCCTCCTGACGCCATCATCGCCTGCAATGACTTGATGGCATTAGGGGTCATCAGTGCGGCTCAAGGGCTGGGGCTGACGGTCGGGCGGGACATAGCGGTGACCGGCTTCGACGACGTCTCTCTGGCCGAGCACGCGCATCCCTCGTTGACCACCGTGCGGCAGCCCATCTACGAGATTGGGCGGCGTACTTCCGAGATGCTGGTTCGCCTGCTACAAGAAGGGACGCTGGAAGAACGGCACGTGGTTCTGAAACCACAGTTGATCGTGCGCGAGTCGTGCGGAGCGCCCGCTGCGCAGAAGAGATAGGGAGGTGATGCGCATACGCCAAACGAAACCACGAACCTTTCCAGCAACTTTTGTCAAATCCACTATGTAAATAAGGAGGAGTTTCGAGATGAAAAAGTACACAAGTATGTTGATGCTCGGCGCCATCCTGGTCGGCCTGCTGGCGGCCTGCGCGCCGCAGACAGTCACCGTCGAGGTCACCCGCGTCGTGACCGAGAAGGAAGAGGTTGAAGTGCCGGTCGAGGTCACAGTAGAAGTACCGGCCGAGCCGGAAGTCGTGGACTACGGCGAGGTCGTCATCTTTTCCACCCAGGCTGTGCCGGTGGAGGAGGCCGAGAAGATGCGTGGCATCGTCTTGGCGGACTTTCAGGGGCACGGTGAATTCGTTCCTCTGGACCAGGCTTCACTGATAGATCGCGTGCTGGCCGAAGCCGGGACTGACGATGGCTCCGTGGACATCTTGATTGCCCTGCACTGAACCTACCCCACCCTAAAAGAAGCCGATGCCCTCACAGATCTCTCCAACCTGGCGGCTGAATTGACCGACGCAGGCATCCCAGAGGCCTTCATGGAGTTGGGCAAGCTGGGTACTGACACCCAGTACTACATCCCCGTGATGCAGGCCACCTACATCTTTGCTGCCAACAAGACCGCGTTGGAATATCTGCCCGCAGGCGCTGACATTGACGCGCTGACCTGGGAAGACATCCGCGACTGGGGCAAGAACATCACCGATGCTACCGGCGAACAGAGACTCGGCTTCCCGGCCGGAGATGGTGGGTTGATGCATCGTTTCCTGGAAGGCTACATCTACCCCTCGTACACCGGCGGGATGGTGACCGGCTTCCGCAGCGATGACGCGGTGACCATGTTCGAGTTTGTGAACGACATGTGGCAGTACGTGAACCCACAGGCGGTTACCTACTCGTTCATGCAGGAACAGTTGCTGTCCGACGAAGTGTGGGTAGCTTTTGATCACACTGCCCGGCTGATCGAGGCCTTCAAGCAACGACCGGATGACTTTGTGGCGCTGCCCGCCCCCACAGGACCCAAGGGGCTGGGCTTTATGCCCGTCATCGTCGGCATAGCCATTCCCAAGAATGCCCCCAACCCAGAGGGCGCAGAGGCGATGATCAAGTACATGCTCCAGGATGAGACCCAGATCCACATCCTGCGTGAGATCGGCTTCTTCCCGGCGACCGACGTCGAGTTCCCCGGCTTTATCCCGTTCGGCGTCCGAGCGGAGGGAGAGGCCGTCGCCAAACAGGCGGCGTCACCGAACGCGCTGCCAGCCCTGCTGCCCGTTGGCCTGGGCGCGCGTGGAGGCGAGATCAACAAGATCTATCGTGACGCCTTCCGCCGCATCGTCCTCGAGGGCGGGGACATCAGCACAGTGCTCGCCGAAGAGGGCGACAACCTGCAAACCTTGCTGGAGGAGACCGGCGCGCCCTGCTGGCCGCCTGACCCATCCAGTGGTGGTGACCCTTGTCCAGTGCCGTAGCATAACACTACAATTGATGGGGAGGCAGGTGGGATTGCCTCCCCATCAGATCATTCCAGATCAATGCAAGGAATGAGGTGAAAGTGAAGAAGCGAGACCGACAGAATCTACTACTATGCCTTCAGGCGCATCATCCTCGAGGACGAGGATATTAACACTGTGCTCGCGGAAGAGGGCGACAACCTGCAGGCCTTGCTGGAGGAGACCGGCGCACCCTGCTGGACGCCTGACCCACCCAGCGATGGGCCTTGTCCGGTACCGTAACACAGTGTCATACTTGACAGAGAGGGACAAAACCTCCTCTGCTCCTCTTATCATTTACGGAAGGAGATTACCGTGAAACTCGAGCGACAAAAACTTGAGCCCTATCTTTTGCTACTCCCATCCGCAATCTTTTTGTTCGTCTTCTTCGCATGGCCCATGTTCCAGGCCTTTGGGCTGGCCTTACGAACGGATGAAGGAGAGTGGACCTTCAAGTTCTTCCAACGCATGGTCAACGACGCCGCCTTCAAGGAAGCCATACGCAACACCTCTATATTCCTGGTATCCATTGTTCCCATCCAGTTTATTCTGGCTCTGATCATGGCTCTCCTGGTCACGGCTGGCCTCCGTGGATCGGGGTTTTGGGTTTACATCTACTCGATCCCCATCGCCGTCTCGGACCTGGCGGCGGGATTCGTCTGGCTCTCCGTCTTTACCGAGCACGGTTACCTCAATACCGTACTCACAGGTCTGGGGCTGCTGGATAAACCTTTCATTTTCCTAGCCTACGGCATATCGTGGCCGTACATTGCTGTGATTCTAGCCGAGGTCTGGCGGGCGACCTCTATCGTGTTTGTGATTCTGGTAGCCGGGTTGCAATCCATCCCCAAGGAGTACGACGAAGCGGCCGAAATCTTTGGCGCCAGTTACCTGACACGGCTCTGGCGTGTGACCTTACCCATGCTGCGCCCCAGCATTCAGGTCGCCCTCATCCTGCGCACCATCCTGGCCATCCAGGTGTTCTCTGTGGTGCTGGCCCTGACAGGTGGCGGCATCAGAGTGCTGGCTTCCGAGGCATATCAATGGTACAACAACTGGCGCAATCCTCACGTGGCCGCTGCCTACGCCGCGTTTATCCTCTTCGCGTCCATGTCCGTCGGAGTCTTCTACCTGCGCACCCTGCGAGTCAAGGAGGAGACACTCTAATGCACGCCAGATTTCAAAAGGAGATAAAGCAATGAAATCAAGAGTTAAATCGTCTTACTCTCAGTTGATCAGGAAGGGTCTGGTGTACCTGGCCGCGATTGGGGTGGCGTTGTTCATTCTGATCCCCATCTACCTCATCACCGTGATGGCGTTTAGTCCGGAGGATGTGATCTATGGCTATCCCAAGCCTTTCATTCCCCAGCAGCTTACTGCAGAGACTATTCTCTTCTTCCTCAATTCCTACAAGATGTTGGATTCGGTGAGGATCAGTATGATTGTAGCCATCGTCACACTTGTCATATCATTGCTGGTAGGCGCACCGGCAGGGTACGCTCTGGCCCGCTACATTTTTGCCGGCCAGGATGCGTATCGCATCCTAATCCTATCCACCCGCGCTTTCCCGATGGTGATTCTGTCCATTCCCCTGGCCCAGACCTACATCCAATGGCACCTGGACGATACTATTATGGGCGTGGCCTTGATGCACACGGCGATGGCCCTCCCCACGACGATACTGGTCACCAGCAGTGTCTTTGTTGGCATCTCTAAAGAACTGGAAGAGGCTGCCCTAACGTTGGGCTGCAGCCGGTTCACTGCCTTTCGCCGCATCATACTGCCCCTGGCGCTACCCGGTCTGGCCGCCTCGGCCATCTTTACCTTCGTCCTTTCGTGGAACGAGGTCTTTGCGGCCGCCATCCTGACTGTGCATAACCGCACCATGCCCGCCAGACTGATCGTGGGATTAGGCGGCTCGCCCGCCACGTTCAAGTTTGCCGGCGGCTTTATCATGCTGGTTCCCGCAATTGTGTTTATGTTCTTCGTTCGTCGCTACCTGTTTAGCCTGTGGGGCATAAAGCTAAAGTGAAAAATGGTAGCGACTCTAGTCGCTTGGAACGAGTAACTGAATTCATCAGACTAGGAGGTCTAACGTGGCAGAAATTCGAGTAGAAAATGTACGCAAGGTCTTTGGCAAAGTCGTCGCCGTGAAAGATGTCAACCTGACCGTACCCGACCGGGAGTTTGCGGTTCTATTAGGGCCCAGCGGTTGCGGTAAAACCACGCTGCTACGCTGCATCGCCGGACTGGAACAGGTGGATGGAGGGCATATTTTCATTGGCGATCAGGAGATCACCAATCTGTCGCCGCGCGACCGGCGCATCGCGATGGTCTTTCAAAGTTACGCCGTCTTTCCGCACATGACCGTCTTTGATAATATCGGTTTCGGTCCAAGAATGCAACACGTGCCCAAACCAGAGATCAAGAAACGGGTGCAATCCACAGCCGAAATGATGCATATCGAAGACCTGCTGGAGCGTTACCCGGCGCAGTTGAGTGGCGGACAGCGCCAGCGTGTAGCCGTGGCCCGCGCCCTCGCCGCTCAGGCCCAGGTACTGCTGATGGACGAACCGTTGAGCAACCTGGACGCCCTGCTACGCCTGGAAATGCGCGCTGAACTCAAGGCTCTGATGGATGAACTCGATACCACCGTGGTGTACGTCACCCACGACCAGGTGGAGGCGCTTAGCCTGGGCGACCGGATCGCGGTCATGCATAGCGGCGAATTCATGCAGGTTGATGAGCCAATGAAGGTGTACGACCACCCGGCGGCGCAGTTCGTGGGTGGCTTCATCGGCAATCCTCCCATGAACTTTCTCACCGCCCGGCTGGCGGACGACGGCACAACAGTTCTGGTGAATGAGACCAGATTGCCCATTGCGCCTGAGACGGCTGCTCACCTGCGGGCAACTGGGCAACGGACCGTCTGGTTGGGTATCCGCTCCGAAAACATTGATCCGCTGGACGCTCACACCGAAGGCGCACTGTCAGCGCGAGTGATCGTCGCCGAACCGCTAGGCTCGCACATACTACTCACCGTGAAAATGGGCGACGCCATTGTGAAAGTGAATGCCCACTCGGACTCTGCCTTTCGATCCGGGCAGGATATCTGGTTGCGCCCAGTCCCTGAAAAGATCCGTTGGATGGACAAAGAGAGCGGCCAGGCGCTAAACTAGAATTCGTAGTGGCGACTCTGGTCACTCGCTCACTGTGGATGACCAAAGTCGTCACTACGAACTGATTGCCAGTGTCTAGTCAGGGAAGAGAAATCCCGTGCGTCGCATCCGTCTGACTGAAGACAAAATCGCCCGCCGCCTGGAACTGGTAGAGACACTCGTCTACCGGCAAGACCAGCCCTTGCTCCCCTTTCGCTTTCACCCCGGCGATGACCCCCTGGTTGCCCCTGACGTAGATGACAGGGCCATGGTTTCTTCGCCCCTAAAGGAGTCATTATGCTTCGAGTAGCACTCATCGGCTGCGGGAACATCGGCGTGCGCGCACACCTTCCCACCTGCACCCAGGTCCCGGAGACGGAACTGGTGGCCGTGTGCGACATTATTGAGAAACGTGTCCAGGCGGCCGCGGAGCGTTCAGGTGCGACAGCCTACACCGACCACCGGCGACTCCTGAAGCGCGAGGACGTTGATGTGGTGATCATCGCCCTCCCCAACGACCTCCACGCCGAGGCGTCCATCGCTGCCGCAGAGGCCGGCAAGCACATCCTCTGCGAAAAGCCGATGGCGCTCACGCTGGAGGAGGCCGACGCCATGATCGAGGCAGCAAAGAAGGCTGGCGTCAAAATGATGATTGGGCAAACGCGGCATTTTGACCATCGCTATGTGAACATCAAGGAGCAACTCGACGCGGGCAAAGTGGGGCGGCCGATCTTCATCCGGCACTCGGCGCGTCAGTTCCTCCCTTTCCCCCCGCATGCCTGGCAGTGGGACCCCCAGCGGGGCGGCGGGGTCTTTTTGAACATCAGCATCCACGCCACGGACCTTTTCCATTGGTTCTTTGGAGAGAATGCGATTGAGGTGTTCGCTATGGCAAAGTCGGTGAGGGAAACGGCGCGGGCGGGGGGCTGCTACGACCACGCCTTCATCACCTGCAAGTTCGAGGGGGGCGGGATCGGCTTCGCGGAGCCCAGTTGGGTCTATCCGGGCGACTTTGGCGGAACCCTCTACGCCCAATTGGACGTGGTGGGCACAGAGGGCAAGATCCAGTACGCCGACAAGGACACCAACCCCATGCTGACCTATACCACCGAGAAGGACCACGAACTACCCCGTTACTTTGAGTTCATGTCCACGACAGAGTACGCTTTTGAGGAGGAGATTCGCCACTTTGCGCGCTGCGTCCTCGACGACCAGCAGCCGGCCGTCAGCCCGGAGGACGCCCGCGCCGCGCTGGAAATGACACTGGCGGCGCAGCGCTCGGCGGAGACGGGGCGGCCGGTGCAGTTGCCGTTGGGATAAGGAGGCCAACTAATATGGGAAGAATCATCAAGGCAGGCTTGATCGGCTGCGGGAACATTGGCATGGGCGCGCACCTTCCCGCCTACGCCCACATCCCGGAGGCCAAACTGGTGGCCGTGTGCGACATTATCGAGGAACGTGTCCACGCGGCTGCAGAGCGCACAGGGGGAATGCCCTACATTGACTACCGGCGCCTCCTGGAGCGCGAGGATATTGACGTGGTGGACATCTGCCTCCCCTCCGACCTCCACGCCGAGGCGTCCATCGCCGTCGCCGAGGCCGGCAAGCACGTCCTCTGCGAAAAGCCAATGGCGCACACGCTGGAGGCGGCCGACGCCATGATCGAAACAGTGAAAAAGGCCAGTGTCAAACTGATGATCGGGCAAGTGCGGCGCTTCGACCATCGCTACGCCAGCATCAAGGCGCAACTCGACGCGGGCAAGGTGGGGCGACCGGTCTTCGTCCGGCGGGCGGAGCGGCAGTTCCTGCCCTTCCCGCCGGAAGCCTGGCAGTGGGACCCCAAGCGAGGCGGCGGGGTGATCCTCGACATCGGCGTACACGCCACTGACCTGTTCCGCTGGCTCCTGGGCCAGGAACCGGTCGATGTCTACGCTGTAGCCAAGCCGGTGCGGGAATCGGCCATAGCGGCCGGCTCCTACGATCACGCCTTCATCACCTGCAAATTCGACGGGGGCGGGGTGGGCTTTGCCGAGAGCAGTTGGGCCTATCCACAGGGCTTTGGCGGGACGCTCTACGCCCAGTTGGACGTGGTGGGCACGGAGGGCAAGATCCAGTACGCCGACAAGGACACCAACCCAATGCTGACCTACACCACCGAGAAGGGACACGAACTGCCGCGCTACTTTCGCTTCATGTCCACCACCGAGTACGCCTTCGAGGAGGAGATCCGCCACTTTGTGCGCTGTGTCCTGGACGACCGGGAGCCGGCTATCAGTCCACAGGACGCCCGCGCCGCATTGGAGATGGCGCTGGCGGCACAGCGCTCGGCGGAGACGGGGGAGCCGGTGTCACTGCCGTTGCAGAAGGAGGCCAGATGATGGAGAGAATTAACCTGGGTATCATCAGCTATGCCCATCCACACGCAGCAAAATACGCCGCCGCCATCGCCGCCTGCCCCAGGGCCGACCTGGTGGGCATCGCCGGGCTGGGGGTCAATGCCGGGCTGGCGGCGGAGGAAGCCAAGCGGTACGGCACTCGCTACTACGCCGACTACCGGGAGCTACTGGCGCGGGATGAACTGACAGGAGTGTACGTGGGGACGGAGCCTACCCGCCACCTGGAAGTGGTCGCAGAGGCCACAGCCCGCGGCAAACACGTCCTCTGCGACAAACCCATCGCCCTGACGCTGGCGGAGGCCGACGAGATCATCAACCTGGCGCAGGAGACCGATGTCAAACTGATGGTACCCTTCAACCCCAGGTTCCAGTTGCCGCTGATAAAGGTCAAGGCCGCGCTGGAGAGCGGCGAG
>Ga0164318_10005250_pt1 | contig 12518 bp, 11 predicted proteins | sample GuaBasSedimGuay9_FD_113734 | JGI IMG/M metagenome (GOLD analysis project Ga0164318, IMG submission 113734) | Subseafloor sediment microbial communities from Guaymas Basin, Gulf of California, Mexico - Guay9, Core 4571-4, 0-3 cm | ecosystem: Environmental > Aquatic > Marine > Hydrothermal vents... | reverse complement strand
GGACATGGTATATTGAGGGGTTTGGCGGCACCAACCGGTCGTATGTGATCGATGCTGCAACCGGGGACCTGGAATGGTATTATGATCTCGATGATTGGCCCGGACAGAGTTCGGCAGGCGATGTGGACGGCGATGGTCTGCTTGAGATCGTATTCAATACGCTCAATCAGGACATCTACTGTCTCGATCGCTATGAAGGGTGGTCTTATCATCGTGATGGAAATGGAGTGATGGGCGATGATTGTTATATCATCTCTGCGGTTGCGATTGCTGATGTAGATAATGATAACAATTTAGAGATAATCGTTGGATCGACCGAAGGTTATCTCGATATCTTCAGTGGCAGCGGCTCTCTGGAGAAGAGGTATAATCTCGGAGGAATCGTAGAAGACCCCGCGATCGGAGATGTGGATGATGACGGCAAGGCAGAGATCGTCGTGAAGAATGGTATCATTGGCTCACAATCTTCGTCATTGGGGGGTGATGGTGGTGTCATCCATGCCGAAACTTCGCCGCAAAAAGCTACTATTGGCGTGATCCATGCAAAAACCGAAATCTCCGAGCCAGACAATTGCTCTTCGCCCTCGAAGACCAGCAGCGGGGTGATCTGGTACAACCACGTACCCATCGTTATGAATGCATCGATTGATGCCGCAGATATCTTCACAACTACCGTTCATGCTTCTGATTTCGATTCGAATGCCGTACTGATCTTAAGCGGACCTGATCCGGATCTTGTGGTGGCTACATCCGGCATCTCATTCGATCCGGTTTCTCCAACTGCAGCGGATATCGTTACGATAACTGCCACGGTTCACAACCAAAGAGATGATTCATTCACGAACAAACCATTCAAAGTCTCCTTTTATGATGAAGAGTATCTAATCGGAGATGATTTGATTGTGGGACCGATACCACCCGCTGGAGAGGTGAATGCGAGTGTTGAGTGGTATTATCCATTCTCTGGAACGCATAACATATCCGTGATAGTTGATTCCGGGTATTTAATACCAGAGACCGATGAGGCCAATAATAAGGCGGACAAGGAAGTTGTCGTTGTTTCGGCAACCATCTATACTGTGGACGCGTTGCTTGCTCTTCAGATGGCTGCTGGTAGTATTCCTGCCGATCCGGCAGCGGATGTGAACTCGGATGGGGCAGTTACCTCGCTTGATGCACTCTTGATGTTACAATACTGCAAAACACAGTAAGAGAGGTTTTTGGGGCTGATAAGTTGATCACACGGCGGATCTGGTAGGGACCCGCCCCGTTTTTTAACCGGGAATTGTAGCTGCCTGTAGGCGAATGTGAGCCGCAACAATCGCTATTAAATACCACCGCACCAAATTCACATCATCATGCTCTTGCCAGACGCTGTCACATTCTCCAGAAACGTCTTCCTGCCTATCACAAACGTCTGCAGGAACCAGTGCAAATACTGCGGATTCAGGCGTGATCCAGCACATCCCGAAGCGAACCTGATGACCGTAAGCGAAGTTACAAAGATACTCGATGCGGGCAAGCGGGCAGGATGCACCGAAGCGCTCTTTACGTTTGGGGAAATGCCAGAAGAGCATCCACAATTTAAGGAATGGATCGAGGATATCGGATACTCAAGCATGATCGATTACTTAATCGACCTCTGCAAGATCACGATTCGATCGGGGCTGCTTCCGCACAGCAATCCTGGTGTGATGGATTCCCGTGATATCAGACGGCTAAAGCCGATTAATGCAAGCATGGGGCTGATGCTCGAGACAACCGCATCAATCCCTGCACACGAAGGGTCTGCCGGCAAGATTCCTTCCAGGCGTATCAGGACAATCGAGAACGCGGGAAAGTTAAGGGTTCCGTTTACGACAGGACTTCTGATAGGGATTGGCGAAAGCAAGGAGGATCGCGTGCAGTCGCTCTCAACGATTGCGGATCTGCACACCCGGTACAGGCACATCCAGGAGGTGATCATCCAGCCGTTTGCGCCAAAACCCGGGACCGGGATGGCAAATTCTCCTGAGCCAACGCATCAGGAGATGATGGAGACGGTGTCGCTGGCACGAGAGATTCTGCCTGATGACGTTACGATACAGGTGCCGCCGAATCTCACCGGGTTTTACGACTTGATCAGGTGCGGAGCCTCAGATCTCGGCGGGATATCGCCTTACACCATCGACTGGATCAATCCGGAGGCGAAGTGGCCCCATATATCAGAACTGGCGGGGAAGCTCAGGGAAATCCGCCTCAGGGAGAGACTCCCGATCTATCCGCAGTATATACACGAGCGCTGGTACGAGCGTGGTTCGAGACTCGCAGACCTGATTGAGCAATATGCAGACAAGGAGGGATATAGAGATGAAAAATGACGCGGACGTTCTTGTGATCGGGGCAAGCCCGGCAGGTATAAGCGCAGCACTTGCTGCTTCTGCGCAGGATATCGATGTGACCTTAATTGAGCAAAAAAGCGGTATCGGCGATCCTCCGCATCCGGCAAACACGTTTTTTCAGGGGATGTTTGACAAAACAAGCGAGATCGTTCACTCAGAGTACGTGATCCGGGAGATGGCAGGTGCTGAGATCGTATCGCCAGGCGGCAGCAGGATCGTTGTCGATGCGCCCGGATACATCATCGACCGGAGAAAATTCGATGAATACCACGCTAGAGAGTTGATAGAGCAGAACGTGAATATCCACACAGGTGTTACCGCCCATAACATCATCAAAAAAGATAAAAAGATCCAGATCAGCACCTCTGACCGGACATTCACATCAGACATCGTGATAATCGCAGACGGCATCTCGTCTAAGTTGTCTGCTCTTGCCGGGCTGCGTCCGACAAAGTATCCGCACGATATCGCATGGGCCGCAGAAGCAGAGGTGGAAGCGGACGGCATCGGCGAACCTGACTTTTTCGAGTACCATGTCGGGAGCGTCGCTCCTGGCTGGAAGGCGACATACTCGCCAGGCGGCGGCGATCGTGCGAATCTCGGGGTGTTTGTGCGGAGGCACGGACCGGATGTCTCCGAATTCTTTGACTTGTGGCTGGAGCGGTTCAAGAAACAGAAGAACATATCCGATCTGAGGATTATCAGGAAGTATACGGGCGGTGATCCGATCGCAACCATCCCAAATAAGATCGTATCGGCAGGAATTATGGTCACAGGCGGCGCAGCAGGGCAGTCGGGAATCGGTTACGGAATGCGTGCGGGCGAGATCTGCGGAGCGGTGGCTGCAAACGCGATCGCAGCATCGAAGACGTCTGCGAGGGCGTTATCGGAGTACCCGCGCCTCTGGGGGAAGGAATTTGGAAGCGAGTACCGGCTCGGGCGGTCTTCCCTCGAAGCCATGCGGAAGATGGATGATGCGGAGATCGACCGGCTGGTTGGCTTGTTTGCTGGCGAGGATGTGGGGCAGATCGTTGGAACCGGCTCGCCGACCTTAAAGGCGTTTCGTGTCATGCGGTTTATGCTGCGAAGAAAGCCGGTTTCCGCGCTTTCGTGCTTGCCGTCTCTTATCAGGGCTGGAATCTGATCATTCTGAAAGAAACCCCACACGAAAACGCAACAAAACACAACAGTTAATTTAACGTACATGCATATCGTATAATCTTGAAGAGAGGTAGCAGGTCACATGCCCACGAAGAAGGACTATTACGAGATCATTGGAGTCCCAAAGGACTCTGATGAGAAGGAAATCAAGAAAGCATACCGAAAACTGGCGATGAAGTATCATCCCGACAGAAATAAGGAGCCGGAAGCAGAAGAGAAGTTTAAAGATATCTCAGAGGCGTACGGAGTGCTGTCTGATCCTGAAAAGCGGAAACAGTACGACCGGTTCGGGCACGCCGGTATCGATGCACGGTACTCACAGGAAGACATCTTCGGGAACATCAACTTCGAAGACATCTTCAGCGGGTTTGGTGGCGGTGGTGTAGGTGGCGGCGGAAGCGTCTTCGAAACTTTCTTTGGTGGCAGGGGCGGTGTGCGACGGGGTCCGGAGCGCGGTTCGGATCTGAGGTATGACCTGCGCATATCGCTTGAGGATGCTGCAACGGGCATTGAGAAGAAGGCGGACGTGATGCGCACGGAAACGTGTGATGTCTGCAAGGGAACTGGCGCAAAACCCGGCACAACTCCGAAGACCTGCCCGTACTGCCACGGCGCCGGGCAGATCAGTCAGGCAAGACGTACGCCATTTGGGCAGTTCATCACATCCTCTCCGTGCTCGCACTGTGGCGGCACAGGCAAGATCATCAAATCCCCGTGCAGTTCCTGTAACGGCAGAGGCCGGGTACGCCGCCCTGGGACGCTCTCGATCCATGTTCCGGCGGGCATCGGGTCAGGAGATCGGATACCCCTCAGGGGCAAAGGAGAAGCAGGGGTGAGAGGCGGCCCCCCCGGAGACCTGTACATCTTTGTGCATATCGATCCGCATCCGGTATTCAAGCGCGACGGAAATGATATCCTGTATGAACTACCGATCCACTTCACGCAGGCTGCACTCGGCGACGATGTCCTGGTACCGACGCTGCATGGCGACGTGCGGATGAAGATCCCTGCAGGCACCCAGTCCGGTTCGACCCTCCGTCTGCGCGGCAAGGGAATGCCAAAACTCCACGGGCTCGGGAAAGGAGACCAGCTCGTGAAAGTCGGAGTCGTTGTTCCAACACACCTCTCCGCACGAGAACGGGAACTTCTCACAGAACTGCAGAGAATCGAGGATAAAAACCCTGCCAAAGGCGAAAAGAAAAACAAGGGGATATTTGAAAAGGTGAAGGACGCATTCGCATGAATCAGATCGTCCGGGTCTGCCGCGATGGGAAAACCGGTGGGGTGGTGTAACTTCTTTTCCCGCATGATAGGGGCGGTCGAGCCGCTTAATGACAATCTATTAGTACAATCACGAACGATTATCATGAGATGGTAGTGAATTATACAAAGATTAGTGTAGCCAGGATTATGACCCAGGACGTTGTGACCGTCATCGAGGAGACCACGATCGACGATCTGCTGGAGCTGTTTGGGACGTATCACTACCACAGCTACCCGGTCGTAACAGAAACAGGCGAACTCGCAGGAATCATCAGCGAGGATATCGTTCTGGAGATCCTGTTGTTTGACAGGCTACCTGCGTCAGGACATACGCACCTGTCAGCAGTACGGTCACTTGGTGATGACGCAAGCGGGATCATGATGCCATACCCGGTAACCGTCTCTCCTGATACCTGCCTATCCGAAACCGCGGACCTGATGCTCAGGCATCATGTCAACCGCGTCTGCGTGGTCGATTCCGGAAAACTGGTCGGCATTCTATCAAAGAGGGACATCGTCAATGAAATCTGCAAACGAAGAGACTGAACCATGCACGTACTACTGGCGCTTCTTCTGATCATATTTCTGGCAAAGATATTTGGGGAACTGGTCGAGCGGGCAGGTTTTCCGAGCATCCTTGGCGAGATTATCGCAGGCATCGTCTTCGGACTGCTCTTCCTGCACCCTGAAAGCGATGCGCTGCTCTTCTTCAGTGAACTCGGCGCCATATTCCTGTTGTTCACTGCCGGATACAAGGAGATCAATCTGCGGGAATTGAAGACGGTATCAAAAGTAGCAGTTGTCCCAACTATATGTGATGTGGTCGTTGCTTATTCCTTTGGTTTTCTCTTGGGCAGAGTATTCGGTTTTGGGTTTATGGAATCTCTGTTCATGGGGGTTGCATTCAGCCCAACAAGTATTGGTGTCTCAGTGAGGACGCTTATCGATCTCGAGTATCTTTCAACGAAGGTTGGTTCGACGATGCTCGCATCCGCCATCCTCGATGACCTGATCGGGATTTTCATGTTCTCGGTGGTGGTCTCCATAGCAGCGGATCAGCAGATACCATCGTACATACAATTGCTATGGATCGCAGCGAGGATGCTCTGTTTCATAGCGGTCATGATTCTCCTCGGGTGGAAGATCTTTCCGGCACTCTTTGAGTACGTTTACAGGATGCGCGTGAAGGAGTCGATCTTTGCATTCGTGGTCATGATCGCCCTATTCTCCGCATACCTCGCCGAGGCATTCGGTCTACATTCGGTAATTGGAGCCTTTATTGGTGGAGCATGCCTCTCAAGTGTCCCGGTTGCAAAGATCGAGGATGTGCAGAGTAAAGTTTCCGGCATTGCTTACGGGATATTCGTGCCGATCTTCTTTGTGTTCATCGGGCTATCTGTCGATCCGGCTGTGATACAGGCGGCAGGACTGTTCGCACTCCTTGTGATCGTGATGGCACTATCAGGAAAACTGATCGGGGGATTTGTCGGATCGAGGATCGTGGGTTTCGACTTTTATGACAGTCTAATCTTCGGTGTCGGCGTGATGCCGAGGGCGGGAGTTGAACTCGTGGTCATATCGGTCGGGAGAAGTATGGGCATCATCGGAGATGAGATCTTCTCTGCGATCGTTTTGATGGTTGCGGTCTCGGTCATCATCTCTCCTGTGCTGCTTAAATTCGCAATCAAGTTAAAGGAGGCGCACATTACCCCTGAATCCAAAGCACAGCAGACGTGATGAACGAGATCGTGCAGCAGTGTATATCGAGTACAGGGGGCATGGAGGCGTCTGGATGGACGCACACGAATTGGAGCGATCCGGAGTTTTGGGATGAATGCGGCGGATCCTTCAACCTTGTGGTTAACGCTGTTGCGGATGTTCTGCACACGCCCTACATCGAAGCACACCGAGAGCGGAGCGGCGGCATCAATGGTGATGGTCCGGTTACAACGGCGGATGCGGTTATCGTACTGCAGATGATAGCGAGCGGAGAGCAGAGCGATGCTGCGGACGTGAATCGGAATGGGGCGGTTACGTCAGTTGATGCGGCTGATAATCATGCAGGCAGCGGCAGGAAGCACAGAGATCAGTTAGTTTTAAGTATCATGGTGATGTTGACTATACCTGCCATGAGACGCTACGATCCATGTGGCAGGCTTACAATATCGGTGTTAACTCACCATAGGAACTTGCCGAAGCATAGGGTACGATAAACGGCATAAAATCGTTATGTGCGGGTTCTGTACTTAAGTGCGGGGTTTAGTGGATTTATGAGTAAAGTTAAATAAAAGCGGAAGAGATGACACTGAAAATGAAACGAATACGGAAGATGAGTGTAGTGACCTTGATCGGGGCTCTATTGCTGGCAGCTTTGCTAATGCTCACCCCGCTGGTCAATGCCGAAACCTGGACTCAGTATAACTGCGGAGACTTTAATGGTGGAGAGGCTCATTTTGTGGAGATAGCCTGTGCCGGAGACGCATGGTACGAGGTTGCGGAAGTGAGGCTTGCCAAAAACTCCTCTCTCGGGTGGGCATCGTCCGGAGAGGATCAATCAAATGCAGTCTATGGTAAATCAGTCGCCTCTGCCGGCGATGTTAACGGAGATGGCTATGACGATGTTATTGTCGGTGCGTCTGAATACGATACAATAAATGAGAACGCAGGCAAGGCTTATCTGTATCTTGGCTCTGCCACTGGCTTGAGCACCATACCAGCCTGGACATCATCCGGAGATGACCAGGTGGATGCAAACTATGGCTATTCGGTTGCCTCTGCCGGCGATGTCGATGGAGATGGCTATGATGATGTTATTGTCGGTGCATGTGGATACAACAATTCTGCAGGCAAGGCTTATCTGTATCTTGGCTCTGCCACTGGCTTGAGCACCATACCAGCCTGGACCTCATCCGGAGATGATCAGGTGGATGCAAACTATGGCTATTCGGTTGCCTCTGCCGGCGATGTCGATGGAGATGGCTATGATGATGTTATTGTCGGTGCATACCATTATGACACAGAGCAGGAAAATGCCGGCAAGGCTTATCTCTATCTTGGTTCTACTGCTGGTTTGAGCACCATGCCAGCATGGACTTCATCCGGAGATGATCAGGTCGGTGGATATTATGGCTGTTCAGTTGCCACTGCTGGTGATGTCAATGGAGATGGATATGATGACGCTATCGTTGGTGCATATGGCATGGATGGTTTACTCGGCAAGGCTTATCTTTATTTTGGCTCTACGGATGGTTTAAGCACTGGCTCAGTTTGGTCCAAAAGCGTTCCCCGGTCTGAACTTCATTTTGGATGTTCGGTTGCCGGTGCTGGAGATGTCAATGGAGATGGATATGAGGATGTGATCATCGGCGGCTCTCATTGGGGCAATACGTACAGGGGCTATGCTTTTCTCTATCTGGGTTCTTCTTCAGGTTTGAGCGCTGAACCAACTTGGGAGTCATCCGGAGAGCAAGATGATGCGCACTATGGGACATCAGTTGCTCGTGCAGGGGATGTAAATGGGGACGGCTTTAAAGATGTGGTCATCGGTAGCCCGGACCATAACACAGCCAATTTAGATGCGGGCAAGGCATATCTCTATTTTGGCTGTTCAGTTGGTTTACTTGATTATCTCTACCATGAGGGTGGAGAATTCATATCTTCGATACTAGATGCCAGTGGATCGTATCCGGTGAAGTGGGCATCCATCGCCTGGAGCCCCGAAAGCCAGCCCCTGGGAACAAACCTGAAGTTCCAGATCGCTGCCAATAATGATAGGATAACTTGGAACTGGGTTGGCCCGGACGGTACATCCTCAACCTATTTTACTGCGGCATCAGGTGAGGTGATTCATCATTCTTATGTCGGGAGATATTTGAGGTATAAGGCATATTTTTCCACAATCGATCTAGTAGATACGCCAATATTGCAAGAAGTGACCATAGCTTATTACAAAGCAATCACAGAACCTAACACCGACACTGATGGCGACGGCGTGCCTGATGTCTGGGATTTGGATAACAGCACCCCAACGGGTTACTGGACGGACCCGCAGGGTGTCGGGCGAATGTGGGGTGATATGAACGGAGACTGCAAACTCACATCGGTGGACGCACTAATGATCCTGCAGGCAGCGGCAGGGCCATGCAATCTGTGATGGTTACAATCTCGGCCATCGTCGCCCCGGCAATGCTCAAATTCGCAATCGGACTTGCGGAGTGGCGCATCACTCAGGAACCCACAGCACGATTGAAGTGATGAACATCTCGATTATGGATACTACGAACAGGAGTGGGAGAATCCATCTGAACTATAAGGATATCTAACTTAAGCGCGGATAAGATCCCTTCAGTGAACATCTTGTCGCTTATCTGGAGAAGCACCATCGTTACAATACGCGTCCGGGAGCAGCGCTTAAGAGAATTATCGGAAGTCCGACTATGTCGTGCGGAAGGGTCGATGCGTTCCGGTCTGCTCGATCGCCTTCTGAGGTCAAACCGCAACCCAGTCCTTTGTATCAAGTTCTACGGCAATAGCGACCCTCTCTGCAGAGCTTACGTTCTCAAGATCCATCGCTTCTATGACCTCCAGCCTGCGCGCAAGGCCGCACTGATTGGCATTCTGGATGCTCAGTCCGGGTCTTGCATTCAGTTCAAGCACCAGCGGTCCAGTCTCTTCATCAATGGCTACATCGACGCCAAGGTATCCGAGTCCCACCGCGTCATAAGATTTTGAAGATATTTCCAGAATCTCGTCCCAGAACGGAATCTCGACCCCGATGAGAGTTGATCCGGTATCCGGATGCGTGTGGACCGGTTTATCCTTACGGATCGCATGGATGGTGTGCCCTCCGGATATCCGTATTCCCGCGCCAAGCGCGCCCTGATGGAGGTTTGCCTTGCCAGAAGACTCTCGTGTTGGCAATCGCACCATTGCCATCACAGGCACACCCCTGTAAGATATGATCCTGACATCGGGAACCCCTTCGAAAGAGACTTCCGCAAGAGCGTGGTGGGATTTGATCAAAGACTCAAAAAAGACCGGGGTGGGGTTACCGTCAAGCGAATATACGCCTTCAAGCACCTCCGAACAATGTTTCCGGATCTCTGCAAGCGAAATCGTCTTGCCACTGGACTTTACCCACCCCCGGTCCACTCTGCCCTTGATCACGACTATCCCTCTTCCGCCCGCTCCTGACGAGGGCTTGATTACAAATTCATCCCTGTCTATTACTTTTTCAAGATTTCTCAGTTCATGTATCTCACTAAAAACTCCATATACTCCAGGAAATGGAATGCTGACACTTTCGAGTAGTTCTTTTGTCTTTAACTTATCATCCACCAGACTGAGTAGCTTTCTCGGGTTTTCCGCGAAGATATATCCTATGTTGCGTGCATTTATCCCGACTACTTCCTTATTTTTCCCAAACAACCTGGACAATGGTGTGATCATATCTTTAACCTTTTATAAGCTTTGAAAACCTGAGATACTCCACAATGCGTAACCCCTTCCACCTTCCGATCAAGATATTCAATCCCACGACCAGAATAAGTATTTCCGGGTGGGTCATCACGATCGCCTGTAGAGTGGGGATTGAAATCACGAGGAAACATACTACCGCGACGATAACAGTGCTGAAACAAATTTTAAGAGCATCTAAAATTCCCTTCTCCATGGTAGTCTTCATAAAGTTCTCGATGACCATCGCCATTATTATCAGCGGGAAAACAGTGAGTCTGGCAAGGTATTGACTGTTCATCTTAATTCCGATTGCGATTGCCGCTGCCATCACCATACAGCACATCGTCAGCAGTACGGCCAGTCTGGGGACCATCATCAGATTCAGGCGTTCAATGATTCTACGCGCAAAAACGCCGGTCACCAATAAAACCGCAAATAAGATCAATCCAACAACCAGGCCGGAACTGAGAAAAGCTATTGACATTATTGCAGGTCCAAAAACTCCGTACGTTCGTGCCCCGACAATATTCCTGAAGATGGTCACAATTGTAGCTGCAAACGGAAGAAGAAGTATAAGTTTCAGGGTTTCGAGCGGAATATTGGATTCCGATACTTTTAGTATCGTATCGGTCACCGCCCCCCTGTACGCCGGAATATCGTCAAGGTCGCGATCATCGACTGTGGTGAATTCGACGTTCCGGTCGTCCAGCATCTCTGTAACAGGTCTCTTCTGAACCAGAGCAGATAGTGTCGCATTCCATGCCAGCTCAGAATCTTTCAAACCTGTCAGAATTATCAGATCAGGAGACGCCTCCTTCTGTAAAACCAGAGAATGCTGTTTAAGCATCCGTTTATCCACATCACTCGAAATGATCACTTCTTTACCATTTAACCACAAATCCGCAGTAGCCACATAATCTATCAGGACATCCAATCCGGAAACGTCCCGGGAGATTGCCATAACATAATCAACATCCTGCACAACATCCGTATCCAGACCGCGGAGATATCGTGAGTCGAAATCAATTCTTTCCTCGATCACATCTATCCTGAGATATGTTGCAAAATTTTTCATCCGCCCCACATCTTCACCACTGACTGAGCTATCATGGATCAGCAGGATAGAACCGATTTCATCCGGCAGTTCATCGCCATCTTCGTCATGATCTTCTTCCTCTTCAGACCCGGCTTCGTCATCTCCACCCATATTTTCTGTTGCGTCTTCGCTATCGGTATCAGAATCTGTATCTGAGTCTGTATCTGAGTCTGTATCCCCATCGGCATCTGGCTCGTAGTCCTGATCCGGCTCATCTGCCGTATCGTCAGTATCGGTGTCCGGATCCGCATGAGCATTGCCCTGATCTACTGGCGCAAGCAGCACCCCTGCCAGCAGAAGTGCAACAACCAACAACATGATAGACTTTTTCATTATGCTTCGATTCCTGTGTGATGTATTTGCATTACCACGAAAGTTAAGCAGTAAGTTATGTATTTCGCCTGACCGGGGTGGTCAACTTGTTTGATACAAGCACCAGAGCAAGGCGAGAACCCCCCCACACCCTCTTAGCTGTGCATCACCCCAGAATCCGCAGCACAGCAGGTGTGATGAACGTCTCGATTACGGCTGCTACGAATAGGAGAGGGAGAATCCATCTGAAATAGACGGATATCGACCACTTAAGCGTGGATATGATCTCTTCAGCAGTTATCTTGCCACTTATCCGGAGCAGTACCATCGCCCCAATGCGTGTTCCGAGAGCTGCGCTTAAGAGGATCATTGGAAGTTCGATTATGCCATGCGGCAGGATCGCTGCTGCAACATACAGCAGACCTTCTAGGCGTGCAGACTCACACATAACGATGCCGAGAATGTATCCATTCAACACGATGAACATGATCGGAACGATCACAAGTACGCCAAGTATGATTGCAAGAAAACTCTTGACTGCATTATTTAAGAATATGGCAAATAAGATCAGAACCGGGTCCAGATCCGTGACCCAGCCGAGTTCGCCGGATAGTTCCTGCATAACCCTTGCGGATTCATACGGATTCGAGTTCGCATACAGGTATCCGGATACCACTGAGACCACAAAGATCGCCGTCACAAGTACTGTGTACTTTTTAAGCATCCTATCCCCCCGCCCCAAAGAGGATCAGGATCGTGTTTCTACATCCCGGAGCTAACCCGAGAACGAGAACTACGAGTTTCAGCAGATCGCGCAGTTCGACCTCATCAAACTCGCTATCGATTAG
>Ga0164318_10005249_pt1 | contig 12520 bp, 12 predicted proteins | sample GuaBasSedimGuay9_FD_113734 | JGI IMG/M metagenome (GOLD analysis project Ga0164318, IMG submission 113734) | Subseafloor sediment microbial communities from Guaymas Basin, Gulf of California, Mexico - Guay9, Core 4571-4, 0-3 cm | ecosystem: Environmental > Aquatic > Marine > Hydrothermal vents... | reverse complement strand
CAAGCAGAATTTTTCCGAGATACCGGTGTGCTTTCACGTTATCCGGCTGGATCAGGAGAAGCTGTTTCCATTCGAGTTCGGACCGATCAGGATCTCCCGTCTCAAAAAACAGCCGTGCAAGGTTCTCTCTCCCAAGTGCATAGTTCGGATCGAGGCTGAGCGCAGTCCTGTATTCGTGTTCCGCCCCAAGGTTCTCGTCGAGATCTTCCAGCAAGCTTCCGAAGTTGTTGTGTGTTGCCGGGTTGTTCGGATCGAGGCGGATGCTTGCCTGGTATTCGTCCCTTGCAATGTCGAGTTTCCCCTGAAGCTGATACACCATACCAAGAAGCATACGCAGGTAGGGATCAGCGGGCAACTGTTGTATCAGTGCCGTAAGCTCGATAGCCGCTTCGTCGTACCGGCCCAGGTTCTTAAGTGTTACCGCAAGGTTCTGCCGCGTATGTGTGTGTTCAGGATTCTCCGCGAGGATGTAGCGGTACTCAGCTTCTGCTTTGGCATACTCCCCGCGCCTGGCAAGAACATCTGCAAGATTGACTCTGGCATGGGCGTATTTGGGATCGAGGAAGATTGCACGTTTGTAATACATCTCTGCCGCATGGAAATCCCCGAGTTCCTCCATGATCACCGCATAGTTGTTGTTGATAGCAGCATTCTTCGGCTCGATCCGGAGCGCCTCCTCAAGAGAGTCCTTTGCCTCATCCAGCCTGCCCAATTGGTGCAGCAAATCTCCAAGATTTGAATGGAACTGTGCGACAAACGGGTTTAAAAAGATGGCACGGTTGTATTCCTGCTCTGCCACATCAAGTTTTCCGCGTTCGTGCGCAGCAATCCCGCGCCTGAAACGGTCACCCGGATCGTCGCCGAACAGGTTTAGGAATCCCACCATAACTACAGAACTATATAACTATGATTCTATTTCTTCTACTACTTCTTCTTCTGAGTCTCCACCGAGCAGTGAGTCTATCGGGGTGGGACCATAGTTTGCAACCGTTGTGTTGATCTGGGAAATATCTCCTGATATCTCACTCCCTCGAATCGACCGCCTCTTTCTGAGACCTTCCTCGCCTGGGCGAAATCCGCTACCTCCGGTTACGAGGAGTTTCTTCCGTTTAGGCCCTGGAAGCGTGCCTCGCATCGGAAATCCGCCTTTATCCGATCCGCCGGTAATCTTTAGTGTGTATCCGGAAAGTCCGACCGCGCTTCCATCAATCTCGCTGCCGATAATTTTTCCCATAAACGTATTCGCTGACGCGCCCGATACCTCTATCTGGTATGCTTTTCCTGCATTCGCATCTGAAACAACAACTCTGAAATCCGCCATATTTTGTTACTCCTTTAGTCTCACTTCGCCCAAGAGGGTTATATAGGTTGCTGCCTTGATATGATCATGGACGTCAACGCAGACCTGCACATCCATTCAAAATACTCGATGGCGACGTCTAACAAGATGGACATGCCAACGATTGCACGAGAAGCGGCAAAAAAAGGTGTACATCTCGTAGGTACCGGGGATTGCCTTCATGCGGGATGGATGGAATCGATCAAGAAATTGCCTGAATCTGACGGAATATTTTCGCTTGACAACACCTCTTTTGTGCTGACAGTAGAAGTGGAGGACTCCAAAAGGGTTCACCATCTGCTCATCATCCCATCCGTATCAAAGGCAGAGGAGTTACGTGAGCGATTCGCGGATCATTCCCGCGATATCGACACAAACGGGCGTCCTGCGGTTCGGTTGAGCGGCACAGAGATCGCCGAATATGCACGGGACGCTGGCGCACTGATAGGACCGTGTCACGCGTTCACGCCGTGGACTGCAATGTATGCGTACCATAATTCACTTTCTGACTGCTATTCCGATCTTTCGGATTATATCTCGTTTGTTGAGCTGGGATTGAGTGCGGATACCTCTTATGCTGACCGAATATCAGAGTTGCACCGGCTAACCTTCCTCACAAACTCGGATGCGCACTCGCCATGGCCCAATAAACTTGCCAGGGAGTTTAACCGGTTTGAGATGCCGGAGATCACGTTTGATAATCTGGAAAGCGCGATTCTCAGAAAGAATGGGTGCAAACCGGTATTAAACGTCGGGATGTTTCCAGAAGAGGGGAAATATAACGAATCAGCATGTATACGGTGTTTCAAGCATTACGCGCTTCCGGATTGTCTGGCAAAAAAGTGGCGGTGCAGATGTGGCGGAAGGATCAAGAAAGGCGTACATGACCGGGTAAACGAACTTGCTGATCTCGCTGCACCCGATCATCCGGACCACAGGCCGCGATACCTCCATCTGATACCGCTTGCCGAGATCATCGCGATGGCGATTGGACATTCGAGCCCGCAGACCAAAGCGGGGCAGGCAGCATGGAACACGCTTGTTAAAGGACCGGGAAGTGAGATTGCGGTGCTGGTGGACGGCGACCTCTCCGGCATGGGCGGCGTGGACGTAAGGATTGTGAATGCTATCCGTGCGTTTCGGAGCGGAGAAGTGATCATCCATCCGGGCGGAGGCGGGAGATACGGGACGGTTGAACTGCCTGCTGGCGCTGGTGGTTCCAATGGTGTTGGTGCTGGCGTCGGTGCCGGTGCCGCGGGTGTCGCAGCTGCAAGACCAGCCGGAGCGGTAGCAGACCAGCGAACGCTGTTTGATTTTGAGTGAGACCGACGATGAAGATCTTGGTCATCGGGTACAGCACCAGATACATCGTCTGCGCTGGAAAACGTGCAGGATATACCGTTTATTCACTGGATCACTTCGGAGATGTCGATCTCCTGAGGTGTGCTGATAAATATGATTGTTTTGACGAGATAGCGGACAATGATGAGTTGTTGGGCATTTTAGATCGGTTGAATTGGGATTTTGATGCGATCATTCTCGGTGCCGGGTTTGAATATGCGGATCTGGAGCGGGAGGGATACCGCGTACTTAATAACCCGCCCGATATCGCAAGATCGATCGGTAACAAGAAGTCGTTTGCAGGAAAGATGGAGTCGCTTGGTTTCCCGCACCCCGAGATCTACGATATCGATGATGATTTCGGGTATCCGGTCATGGTAAAGCCGATCTACGGCGTCGGAGGAATAGAGAACCGACTGGCGTACAGCAGAGAGGAGCTTATGGGGTGCGGGAACGATCTGCTGATTCAGGAGTATATCGAAGGGATTTCTGCAAGCGTCTCTGTCATCGCAACGCACGAAGACGCTGTGGCAATAGCCGTAAACGAGCAACTGATCGGGACGCGGTGGCTTTCCACGCATAGATTCGCATACTCCGGGAACGTGACGCCTTTCCGGAGCGAATGCGAATGCGAGATGCGCGAGATTGCAGTTCAAGTGGTCAAGAGATTGGGGCTTGTGGGTTCAAACGGTGTTGATTTCCTGATCACGGATGGGGGTCCGGTGGCAATCGAGGTGAATGCGCGGTTTCAGGGGACGCTTGATACCGTCGAACATGTCTCCGGGATCAGCGTATTCGATGCGCATGTGAAGGCGTTTTCGGGAGAGTTGCCGAAGATCGATCCTGATAACGAGAGCGGAACCGGATTTGCAGGAAAAGCGATCGTCTTTGCCGATCATGATCTTATCATCGACGAGACGATCTCAAAACGGATTGCGAGAGAGCCGATTCGGGATATTCCAGAGGCAGGGTGCAAGATTCCTGCCGGAGATCCGGTAACGACCGTCTTTTGCACGGGACGCACCCGGGAGCAGGTGCTGGATGGGCTGAAGGCGGCTGCCTGGCGGATCAGGCAATCGGTGTGAAGTGGTAGTCTTGTTCGCGGAGTTTATATCGATGATTAGTGCATCATCGTTCCCTGAATCGATTGTTACTATAAGCACGAATGAACCATGCACACCTGAGTGTGCCTTCCGAGCGTTTGCCCTGCTCCACGAAACCACCCCCCAGGTGGGCTTGCCTGGACATCGGACATACACCAGCAGGATGATCCATCCGGAACCCTGCTTTAGAAAAGTATGATCTCAAAATGGGTGCATAAGGATTCATTTAAACATAATGTATCAAATATTATTTTAATCGAATCTCTTTTTAATCGTCTTCTTCTTTTAGAGCTTCTTCTTTTTTTCAATCTGAAAATTGACGCTTATCTGCTGCACCAATATTTCATCGACTAAACTATCCATATTGCCCCTCTTTCCCGGACTTCCTGCAAATCCTACAACGTTCGTGTAATATTCTCCCACCCCTAGTTTATACATTAATTTTCCTGAATAAATAAGCCCCAAAGACTACCATACAAACTGTAAACCCGGTGAGCACGACAAAGCTGAAAAATGGGTTTATTTGGGAAGTTCCTAATAAACCATACCTTATCCCTTCAACACCGTATGTCAACGGGTCTAACAGCGTGAGGGCCTTCATCCAGGATGGCAGGCCGTCTATAGGAAATAAGGCCCCGGAAAGTCCAAATATGGGGAATATCACGAAATTCATGATGAGCTGGAAACCGTGCATGTCTTCCATTTTCGATGCGATGGCAATGCCAAAAGCGGTGAAAGAAATCCCTATTAGCAGCATAAACACAAATGCTACCAAAAATCCAGCTATGCTGGCAATATTCAAACCAATGAACAATGATAGAACGAGTATGATAAGCCCCTGAATAACAGAGGTTGTGGCTCCACCGAATGTCTGTCCCAGCATAATCTCCAATCTTGAAACAGGTGCGACCAACGTTTCTTTTAAGAATCCGAACTGTTTATCCCATATTATCTGGATACCTGAAAACACCGAGGTGAACAGGACACTCATGGAAATGATGCCCGGAATGATAAATCCTATGTAACCCTGTCCCATACCGGGAAGGTTTACAACCGAATTTAGACCAAAGCCAAGTACAAGCAAAAAGAAAAGAGGCATCCCCAAACTGCCGACAATCCTGCTTTTAGAGCGGAGGTAACGCTTCACATACCTTAACCATATAGCATATACGATGTCCATTTTTAGCCTCTCTTCATCCGGTGCATCATTCGCATTTGGTCCTTGGTGCTGGATTTTTCTTCCCTTATAGTCCTGCCTGTAAAGTGTAAAAAGACATCTTCAAGCGTGGGCTTGTGAATTGAGATGGAATCGATGACAATTCCATTAACGGATGCGAGATTAACAATCTCAGCAACGTGTTTTTCTGCATTTTGTAGGCTAATTGTAACAGAATCGTCATGGGGCTCTGCGTGTTTAACCCACGATAATGCGTTAATTTTAGAATAAAGATGATCTATTTCGAGGGATTTAATTGTGATAACATCCCCACCAATCTCTTCTTTAAGTTTTTCGGAAGTATCCAATACAATTATCATCCCCTGATCTAGTATTGCCATCCTATCGCATAGCCGGTCCGCTTCTTCCATATAATGGGTAGTGAGAACTATCGTAATGCCTTTTTCCTTATTCAATTTCTCGATATACTCCCAGAGGTGGTTTCTTGTCTGTGGGTCAAGACCAAGAGTCGGCTCATCCAGGAACAGCACTTTAGGTTCGTGCAACAATCCCCTTGCTATTTCTAGGCGCCGCCTCATACCACCGGAAAACGTTTTTACAAGATTGTTTTTCTTCTTTTCCAATTCAACAAGCTCCAAAAGCTCTGTGATCTTTTTCTGCCGTATTTTTTTAGGGATACGATAAAGTCTCCCATGAAAATCCATATTCTCATAAGCAGTCAGTTCTTCATCCAGACTCTGATCCTGAAAGACGATGCCGATAGATTTTCTCACATCACCCTCATTTTTTAGCATGTCAAAATTATTCACAGATGCGCTGCCAGAAGTTGGCTTCAACATCGTTGAAAGCATGGCTATGGTTGTCGTTTTACCCGCGCCGTTGGGGCCAAGCAAGCCGAAGACTTCACCGCGGTTTATGCTAAATGAAATATTATCTACTGCAGTTAGTCCGTTGAACCTTTTAGTCAGATTTTCTACTTGTATTGCAATCATTACATTCGATCTCCGATACCTTCGAATAGCATATCTATCTTTCCGGATAGGTCCTTTGAAAAAGAGAAAGCAGTCTCTGATTTCAACCATGTTATCAGTGAATGAAAATAGACAGCAGTTAGAACTTCAGCTGCTTTCGTAAGTTTTATGTCATTACTTACTTCCCCATTTTCTACACCAACTTTAAGTAAATCGTGTAGAATCGTACTAAGGCGGTGGCTTCTACTTTTATCTTCACCTGGCCTCAAACCAGAATATCCTATATATCGCCTGTATTCAAAAATTAACAGCTTTGTAAGTTCTTTATCCTTTTCATAGCTTTCTGCCAGATGGACCAGAAAATTCTTTATCTTTTCCTTTGTAGGAGCATCTCTTTTCGTTTCATTTTCAATCAGATTATAAATTAACTCATCCTTTTGTTCTCCGAAGTACATGAGGAGCGCCTCTTTAGTCGGGAAATAATTGAAAAATGTACCTTTAGCTATCCCTGCTTCCTTTGTAATCTCATCAACAGTCGTATTTTCAAATCCCTTTTCTTTAAATAATCTTCCCGATACCTCAAAAATCCTACTTTTTGTTTCTATTTTCTTTTTCTCACGCAGAGACACGTTATCATCTTCTAAATTGATAGTTATTGCAGTTTACTATGACCATAGTCATACATGACCCTAGTCATATTTAAAGTCTTGGTATTGACATTTTTAGAGGATAGCAGACGGTGTAATAAAACGTTAGATGCAGGATCAAAACCTGTAATTCATGTCTGCAATTCTGGAGTGAAGAGGATGCACAATTCGCTTAATCGCATGCCGTCACCAAACCCCATACTTAAGTCCGGAGCCTACACAACCGTTTTCGCACCCAGTTTGCCTTTACCTCTGCCCCACATTCCATATTCATCCCTGATATGCCGATATCTCATGCAAGATGCATCAACATATGCAACATAAAATCGCCCCTGAGCAGGTTGCCATCTCGTTCCGGCGCCATCTCAAACCCCAGCTATCCCGCGCATAAATCTCCTCTTGATCTCCACCGGCTCCATGTCAATAATCGGCACATCAGCATTCCCGGAATCGACCGTTACCACGAGCACTCCTGCGCCATGCACGCCAGATCGCACCTCCGAAATCGTTCCTGCTCTCCGCACATCACGCACCCCTGCGCCAGTTGCGATCGCTGCCAGATCAGCCGCGCATGATGTGGCGGTCAACTGGCATCCGGTCGAGCCATAGCACTGGTTATCGAGAACGACGAGCAGATAATTCTCGGGCGCATGGTTTGCGATGGTCGCAAGCGAGCCTAAGTTCATCAGGAGCGAGCCGTCGCCATCGAGGACCACGACCTTCTGCGGCTCTGCCATCGCCAGCCCAAGCCCGATCGATGATGCAAGCCCCATCGAACCTAGCATGTAAAAATGAGTCACCTTATCCTTCAGCGCATACAGTTCCCTGCTCGGGTAACCGAGATTGCAGATCACAAGCTCATCTGTCAGTTCCCCCGCGATTGCCTCGATTGCAGATATGCGCTTCATCTGATGTTATCAACGGTTTCAGGGTATAAAGTTTATACGTCAGGGCAGCCATCCCAACATTATGGCATGCGTCATCGGAATCGATCCGGGCACAAAGAGTTTCGACTTCTTTGGACTGGACGGCGAGAAGGTTACCCTCGATCTATCTATACCAACGAAGGATATCGCATCCGACCCTGAATCGGTCATCGATCTGCTAAAAGCTAGCAAGCCAGAACTTATCATTGGACCCTCGGGGTACGGGATCCCTCTCAAAAAAATCTCTGCTGTAACGCGGCGCGACATTTTCCTGATGTCGCTTCGCAGGAGTGACGATAACACATCGATACTCGGGATGCGCAGGTTCATCGAGACGTTAAAAGAGCATAATCTGCCGGTATATGTAATCCCCGGGGTCATACATCTGCCAACGGTTCCCGCATATCGAAAGGTCAACCGGATCGACATGGGCACTCCTGATAAGTTGTGTTCGTGCGCGCTTGCAGTGCGGGATCAGGCGGTAAGCTCGGGCATCGACTATGACCGGACCTCGTTTATACTGCTGGAGGTCGGATTCGCACATACCGCCGCCATCGCTGTCGATTCCGGAAGGGTTGTGGACGGCATCGGCGGAAGCAGTGGTGGCATCGGATTTCTTTCGATGGGTGCGATCGACGGCGAACTTGCATATCTCCTCGACAGGTTCGGAAAAAAGTTCATGATCAGCCGGGGTGCGCGCTTCTTATCCGGAGGCGAGATTGCGCCAGAGGACCTTGTCATGCACGATGATGCACGTAGCGCGCTTATCGAAGGCGCGGTCAAGAACGTTCTCGCACTCACGGCGGCTCTGACGCCGGAAGAAGTGTTGATGTCAGGCAGACTATCCAGGATTCCGGAAATTAGGGACGAGTTGATGGAACGGTTGGATGCAGTTGCCCCCGTTCGATCGTTAAAAGGATTTTCCAGTGCTAAAATCGCGAAAGAATCCGCACAGGGTGGCGCGGTGATGGCAGATGGGCTTTTGCATGGACGGTATGCGGGTATCGTTACGACGATGAGGATTAAAGAGGCGCATGGTACGGTTCTTGATTATGTACCGCCGATTTCGGAGGGGTGATCTGGAATTCTTGCCATTTCATTAGCAGTCAAGCAGTAGTACGATCATAGCATAATAGTGACACTGTTATAGTATTCATGCCACAACGACGTATATGGCAATGTCACCCCAATACATCTTTTACCGTAAGTCTTTCTAAGAAATCCGTTCGCGTGGGTTTTGTACTGGGGTCATATAAACGTGGACGCAGCCCACACCTCCGGGCTGCGATACTTTTTTCTCTGAGTGAGAGCAAGTTTTTGGGTACTATTTGGGAAATGGGTGCCGGACGTTCCGGTTCCGGGACTGCGCATCTTACAGACTATCCCCTCCGCACACACCCGATACCTGAAAGAACCGCCTCAATCCCGCCATCGACACTATCCGGATCACAATCGCCAAGAATCTCGATCCGGAACGTTGCGCTCCGTCTTGGCTCGTACCGGTCGATGACATCCGCACGTACCGCGCCATCGCATCTCGATATCACGTCACAGATCACAGAGGGGTCTGCGCGGTCCGGCAGTATGACTGAGATATCCCGCGTAAACCTGCGCAAATTTTCAAGTTTCCAGTCCTGTAACTCTGCCCGGCTGAGCAGTCTTATGTTTTCGATCTTTAGTTCAACAGATCTCCGCCCCTCTTCCATGACAATGGTTCTCGGAGCGACTTTTGTGATGACGCCTATATGTAGGACCCCTGAATGAAGGTGTAACACGCCGCTCTCGCATCCTATAGACTTGACCAGTTCCTCAAACTCTGTGATCTTCGTATTGATCAGTTTATCAGACCGTCTCAGAGCAGATTCCGTATCCCCGAAGTGAGATGCCGCATTCGTCATCAGATCTGTGAAATCGTCCGCAGATCCTTTTCTTACTATCTCCGAAAGCCCTGTACACTCTGCGATGAACGCCTCATGCACCTCCGCGATCCGGGAATTGTTCATCTGGATCATCGCGTACAGGTGCGGGTTCTGACCGAGTATCCGCCCGACGAAATCGAGCATGATCTCGTAAACCGGGCTCATGAACCTTCTTGACAGGGAGACCTCGAAGTCAAGGCTCCGAAGTGTGGATCCGATGCTTAAGTATGCGAAATGCGTGAGCCCCTGCACCACTGCCATGACCCGGTCGTGCGTGTCGGCATCAACGATCTCGACGTTTGCACCCTCGCGCTCGAAGAGATCGGTCAAGACCGGAAGCCACCGTTCGCATCTGTTTGACGGCGTAATCATCACAGTCTGTCCGCGGATAGCAGGGATACTCGGACCGAACATCGGATGCGTCCCGATCACCTCAACGCCATTCGGGGCACACTTCTCCATCGCAGCAAGCGGCATCTTCTTTATCGAGGTCATATCCATAAGAAGACTCCCGCGACTCATCTTCGGCGCAATTTCTTCGATCGTATCCACTGTTACGTCGATAGGAACCGAGATCACAACGATATCGCTCTCATGGATCGCTGCATCCAGATCGTGGGCATACATAGCACCCAACGCGTAAGCGACCTCAACCTTGCCGCTTTTGCCCCAGACCGCAACCGTATGATGGAGGTGCTGGAAGAATCTCGTAAACCACTGCCCGAGTTCGCCTGTGCCGCCGATGATCAGGATCTTCATGGGTACTCCTTTTTATATGGTAATTTCATGTATTTCATATATATCAAAAAGTTTTTGCGAGTGAGTTATCATTCACAAATCCTTATAAGCCACAAAATCCATTTTTTTATTGGGTGATATTATGGAACAATATGTAATACCAATAGTAATTGTAGTGCTGTTTGTGCTTGCAAGCGCTGTAAAGATCGTTCAGGAGTATGAGCGCGGCGTGATATTCCGTCTCGGGAGGCTTGTCGGTGCAAGAGGACCAGGACTCTTCTTCGTAATCCCCATACTCGAGACGATGAAGAAGATTGATCTCAGGACGGTCGTGCTTGATATCCCGCCGCAGGAGGTTATCACAAGGGATAACGTGACCGCACGGGTGAATGCTGTGGTGTACTACCGGGTGATGGATCCAAGCAAAGCAGTCGTTCAGGTTGAGCACTATCCGACAGCAACCGCTCAGATGGCGCTCACGACGCTTCGGGGTGTTGTCGGGCAGGTGGAACTTGATGCGGTTCTTTCGGAGCGGGATAAGATCAACAAACAGCTGCAGGAGATCATCGATGATGCGACCGACCCATGGGGGATCAAGGTCTCGGCTGTAGAGATCAAGGATGTCGAACTGCCAGAGTCGATGCAGCGTGCGATGGCTTCGCAGGCAGAGGCAGAGAGGAACAGGCGTGCACGAATCATCAACGCAGAAGGAGAGATGCAGGCATCAATCAAACTGGCAGATGCTGCAAGGGTGCTGAACGAACAACCGGGAGCACTTTACATCAGGACGCTCCAGACGATCAAGGATGCGACCGAGGAGAAGGCGACGACGGTTGTGATTCCGCTGCCTATAGAAATTATGGGAGCACTTGGACTCAATAAAGAGAATAAGTAAAGAGATATGGGGGGAAAGTGGGATTGAGATGAAACATATCCCAGTCCTTCTAACGCTCCTGCTGCTGACGATGTCGCTCGCCCTCATAGCGCCAGTAGGTGGCGCGTCAGAGCCAGTGATCTATGTTATCGAGGTGAACGACATGATCACAGCAGGCACTGAGATGGAGATCACCCGCGGCATCGATCACGCAACTGATATCGGCGCTGCCGCGGTGCTGATCGAAATAAACACACCTGGCGGGCTTGTGGATTCGATGGAGGGGATCGTATCAAAGATCGAGCGTTCGCAGGTGCCTGTGATCACGTTTGTGCCGCAGGGTGAGCGGGCGTTCTCTGCCGGTGCATTCATCCTTCTTTCAGGGCATATCGCCGCAATGGCTCCCGGTACAGCCACTGGAGCTGCAACACCGATTGCGATAACACCAACAGGCACGACGCCGGTTGAGAACAAGACTGTCAATGCGTATGCAGCCAGGATACGTGGAATTGCGGAGAACCGGAACCGATCTACAAAGGTCGCGGAGAAGTTCGTGACAGAAGGACTATCACTGACTGCGGAGGAAGCGCTGGAGCAGGATGTGATCGATGTGGTCGCATCAGGCAGGTACGATCTTGCCGCTGCCATCAATGAGAGAACCGTGAACGTGAGCAAGGAATCAGTGACACTTCATACTAAAGATGCGATCTTCATCACGCAGCAGCCGCGGTTTGCGGCATCGATAGTCACCTTACTGAGCAACCCTCAGATCGCGTTCGTACTCTTCTTAATCGGGCTCTATGGAATCATCTACGGTCTCAAAGCTCCAGGAACGTACGTTCCTGAGATGATCGGCGCGATAGCGATGATACTTGCGCTGTACGGCATGGGAATGTTCTCGGTCAGCACATTCGGAGTGGTATTGATAGTAGCCGGGATAATACTGCTCATAGCTGAGGTTCTCACGCCAACATTCGGAGTATTGACGATCGGCGGCGCGATATGCATAGTTCTCGGGGCCATCATGTTTCCGCAGGAGCCGTTCATGCCGGCTGAATGGATCAGCGACTTCAGGTACACAGTCTTCACACTTGTGATCCTCTCTGTCGTGGTCATCGTGGCAGGTCTCGGTTTTGTTATGAAGACGAGGCTTACGAAACCGACGACTGGGCGAGAGGAACTGGTCGGAGAGGTTGTCAGGGCAGAGACCGACATCGATCCGGAGGGAACCATACATATTCACGGCGAGATATGGCGGGTGTCTGCAGCAGAGTCGGTGCGGAAAGGCGAGGATGTGGTGATCCGGGATGTGGACGGGCTTACGCTGATTGTCGAGAAGAAAAAGGAAGTAGGGGACCCCGCATAAACCTGCTGGATCGGGCAAGCCCCGGAACCGAATCATCGAATCGTAGATGTCATGTAAGGGGGCTCACAGGTAATAATGTACCGGGAGCGTCACACCACCATCAATAAGAGGTACTGCAT
>Ga0164318_10005248_pt1 | contig 12520 bp, 11 predicted proteins | sample GuaBasSedimGuay9_FD_113734 | JGI IMG/M metagenome (GOLD analysis project Ga0164318, IMG submission 113734) | Subseafloor sediment microbial communities from Guaymas Basin, Gulf of California, Mexico - Guay9, Core 4571-4, 0-3 cm | ecosystem: Environmental > Aquatic > Marine > Hydrothermal vents... | reverse complement strand
TGAAAGACAGCGGGAGCAGGCTTATTCAGAAATCCTTAAAGAAGGGGTTAAAGGTTTACGCTGTTAGGCTTCCAGGGTTCAGAGGGATTCTGGGCTGGGGCCTTATGCCTGGGCGGAGGTTCGGGACTGAGCTCTCTGACTACGCTAAGGCTTGGGGAGGTGTTACAGGAATTATCCACAGCGATGAACTTCCTGCATACGGAATAAGTGACGAGGATAAGAGAAAGCTCTACCAGATGCTGGGGCTGGATGAGGAGAAAGATGCCTATCTATTCGTTATTGCTGACCGGGAGAAAGCCTTCAGGGCATTGAGGGCTGTTATCGATAGGGTGAAGGAAGCCTTCAGAGGTATACCTAAGGAGACTAGGGGTGCGAACCCTGACGGCACAACTAAGTATCTGAGGCCGCAACCGGGATCGGCAAGAATGTATCCAGAGACGGACGTCCCGCCTGTAAAAATTGATGAGAGACTTCTCCAGGAAGCGGAAGGGATTAAGCCTAAGACGCCTGAGGAAATGCTTAGAACTCTTACGGAGGAGCACGGGTTACGGAGGAATATGGCTGAGCAGCTGCTTAGAGATCCCTTGCTACCGACCTATCTCGACCTTGTCGAGGACTATGAAGTAAGCCCTCACCTCGCGGCGACGACGCTGCTCATCCATCTCAAAGGACTCAGATCTGAAGGCCTCGATATAACCAAGGTAGGGGTTGAGGAGCTTTCCCACTTGCTTAAGGCGGTGGATGAAGGAAGAATAGCTAAGGAAGCAGTTCCTGAAATACTTGAGAAGTACCTTAGAAGTGGAGGAAGAATTGATGAGCTTGTGAGGAGATACGAAGGGCTTAGCGACGAGGAACTTCGCAGAATAGTTAAGGAGACTGTCGCAAAATACAGCGATGAAGTGGCCAGAAAAGGGGATAAGGCCTTCAGCCTAATCATGGGTAAGGTAATGCAGGTCGTTAGGGGGAGGACAGACGGAAGGAAGGTTGCTCAGGTTGTGAAGAATGAAATAAATTCCTTAATAAAGAAGAAGTAAAGAAATATTGTTTCGTAAAATTATTACCGAAGAATAAATAATTAGTATCTAGATTTTTATAAGAACCCCGAATAAATATATATGATAGTGATACCTGATGACGATAGAAAGGTCATTTGAGGTCATCACTGCTATCCCACCTGATGACGTATTCGAGATTCTTGGCCGTCTAGACATGCATATCCCCCTCTGGTCTATTTACGAGTCAATGAACCAGATCAGCGAGAACGAGGCCGAAGTCACGGTAAGGATAGCTGGTGCAATATATAAACTGAAGATAAAGATGACTACTGTTGAGGGGAAGGCCTCCAAGACCGTGAGTATTGAGGGTCAGGGGCAGATTTATTTCCACCTTAAACTCACGATAGAGAAACGTGGTACGGGAAGCCTGGTAACAGGCTTCGTCACAGTTAAGGGAGGTTTCTTCCGTGAGCGTGTTCTTTCTTCAGGAGTAACCACCTTCATAGATGATCTAAAGAACAAAATCATGTTCCAAATACCCTCCATTGTGGAGGCTCTGAAGAGGAAGAAAGCCGTTAGAGAAATGGTTACCCCGCCAGCGACCCCGAAAGCTGCTGAAGCATCTAAGGCCGAGGAAAAGGCCCCTGAGGAAGTTAAGCCTCCGAAGAAGCCTGAAGCCCCGGCACCTGCGCCCGCACCTACACCTAAGAAGGAAGTGAAGGAGGAGAAGCCTGCTCCGTCAGCTACCCCGACTCCTAAGCCTGAGGCTAAAGAGAAAAAGGAGGAGAAGCCTAAGAAGCCTCCGAAGAAGAAGCATGAAGGTCTAACCATTCCTGAGAATCCTGAGGCCCTATCAGATGAGGTTACGTTGGGAATGATTCTACTTAAGTCAGAGATGATCGATATTAAGGATCATAAGGGATCTGGGAAGGAGGTTGAGAAGCTTCTTGAAGCTGTCTGGACCGAGCATAAGGATAAAGGAATTCTTTACATTAATGTCAGAACCAAGGACAAGCTGAATATGAAGTTCCTTATCAAAGGAAGGGATGTTATCGGTGTTAGGCTAGATCATCCTGATGAAGGAACAATTAATGGGAAGGAAGCCCTTAAGAAGATCAAGGACGTCAAAACAATTCAAGGGAAGGTATACATATTTAAGGTCCCTCCAGAGGTGCTGGCTTAGCCAGCACATACTCAGCCTCTTTAAGGAAGGAAGCTTCCCTACTAACAAGCCTGATAAGCCTCCTAACATGCATTCTGCTTAGTCCGGTGGAGCGTGAGACCTCACCCACATTAACTCGGCCCTTCTTAATCAGTGAATAAATTATCAGCGCAATAGCTACTTTAGCCCTATCTGTTCTGGAGTGGAGTGAAGGGTATTTGGCCACAATCTTCAGCACTGCTTTGATCTTAGGGTCCTTCAAAAGCTCCGGTTTCGGAAGATCCACCCTGATAACCTTAACTCTATTTGATGAGGCCTTCACGAAGTCCATTAGTTTCGCACTATCTATGTAAGCTCGCGAGGACAGCCTCTTATTACTCTTGATCTCGTGAAGTATGCGCAGATACTCTCTAGAAAGCCTCGATAGCTTCGGCTGGGGCCGGCGAAATGATTTCAATAATTCCCTATCCTCTTCTCTGCTGGTAATTGGCGGAACATAAATTCTCTCCACAACAGTTCCGCATTTTGGGCAGACAATATCCCCTCTCTCATAGTCCCACACAAGATCTTCCCATCCGCAGTTAGGACACCTCGTCTAAATCACCAGCCTCAAGTCGAGGGTAATACCACAAGAAGGTTTCAGAATGATGGGTATGCACCCTGTGTGTGAGGAGGGTGAAAGTTTCATGTATTTAATGAGGGGACCTAATAGGTTGTGGGTAGGTATGAAAGTAGGTTTTGTTGTTAACCCCATAGCCGGGATGGGTGGGGCAGTAGGGCTGAAAGGAACAGATGGGGGGCTTTTCAGGCAGGCTATTTCACTTGGAGCCAAACCAGTAGCACCTTCGCGAGCATCAAGATTCGTGAGGAAGCTTAACTCCTTAGGGTTCGAGGGATTAATTCTGTCTGCAAATCACTCAATGGGCTGCGACTACCTTAAGGACACCAACCTTAATTACGAATGCCTACCGATACCCGAAGACCCCAATAGGGAAACTTCCCGTGAGGACACATTTAATGCTGTTAAGGATGCTGTGAGGAGGGGATGCAACCTAATAGTTTTTGCGGGAGGCGACGGCACAGCGAGGGATGTGCTTGACGGTGTGCGGGCTTCCGGGAGAGAAGTCCCCATAATAGGAATACCTTGCGGCGTGAAGATGTATTCAGGAGTGTTCTGCATATCCCCTGAAGCATGTGCGGAACTCGTTGCAATGTTTAGTGAGGGAGCTGCAGATATAGAGGTTGCGGAAATTGCTGACGCTAACGAAGACGCTATCAGGAAAGGCATTGTAGACATTAAGGTTTACGGGCTTGCGAAAACCCCTGTTGTCACATCCTTAGTAGTGCCTAAGAAGGATCCCTCACTTGCTGAAGGCCCGGAGGTGAAGAAGAGTATCGCACAGTACTTCATTGAGGAATACATGGATAATGAAACACTTTACTTCCTAGGTCCGGGCACCACTATTAAGGCTGTAACGGATCTTCTCAACCTTCCCAAGACATTGCTGGGTGTTGACGCACTGCATAACAGTAAGATAGTTGGGAAGGATCTCGGTGAGAGGGATATTCTGAACCTAATAGAGAAATACGGAAACGCAAAGATTGTTGTAACGGTTATTGGTGGTCAAGGATTCGTCTTTGGGAGGGGGAACCAGCAGTTCACCCCAGATGTTCTCAGAAGGGTTGGAAAGGAAAACATATTCGTGCTGGCGACACCCGGGAAAATATCGAGGCTAAAGCACCTCATTGTGGATACAGGAGATCCCGAGCTTGACCTCAAGCTATCCGGCTATATTAAGGTAATTACGGGTTACAGAGAAGAAACGGTTATGAAGGTTATTCCATCATGCTGTCCTGAAAGATTTGGGTAACAAAGGAATTCACTTAGTTAGGTATTTCCAAACACCTTTACCCCTATAGTTATATACTATTGTTTTTAATGCACACACGTACTCCACAGAGTAGCCTATTCCTTCTCTCCCGATACCTGATTTTTTCCTCCCGCCGAAAGGATAATAGCCTACGCCATGCCTGGGCATATCGTTTATGTAGACCGCTCCGACCTCTAATAATCTAAGGAACTTACGAATAGTTGTTATATCTTCACCAAACACTGCAGCGTCAAGGCCATACTCCCTTCCGTTTGCTAGTTTTATAGCCTCTTCTGGGGTTGCATAGTCTGTTATTATAGCTACAGGGGCAAAGATTTCCTCTCTGTACAATGTGAGCTCCTTAAGAAGTTCTTTGTTCTTGACCTCGATTAGCGTGGGTTCCACATAGGTTTTCCCTAATCTTCTACCCCCAGCAAGAAGCCTACCTCCCTTACTAATAGCTTCATCAACAGCTTCCATCATCTTGTCTGCGGATTCAGCGCTTATTAGAGGGCCTACTTCAGTACTGGGATCTCTAGGGTCACCCACTTTAACTCTGCGGATAATACCTGCTAGTTTTTCCTTAAACTCATCGTATATATCTTTCTCTACAATCACAAGCTTGATCGCATCACATCTTTGACCTGCATAGCTATATATCCCTTTGGCTATTCTGTCAGCTGCTAAATTTAAGTCAGCATCTTTCATAACTATGGCTGGATCCCCACCCCCCAGTTCCATGATGAATTGTTTAATCCCTGCGACCTTTAGAACGTGGCGACCTGTCTGGCTACTTCCAGTTAAGCTTATTACATGTATCCTAGGATCCTTAACTAGGGTATCACTCTCTTTACCGGGAAGAGTGAGAACGGCATATGATTCCTTCGGGAAGCCGCTTTCCTCAACAATTTTAGCGAAAAGAATTACCGGAAGAGGGTCAGTAGAAGGGGGTTTCACGACTACAGCATTGCCTGCAATAGTACTGTAAACGAATTTAGAAACTGTGTCGAAGAGGGGGTAGTTAAAGGGAATTACTGCCAACACAACTCCGAACGGCTCCTTACGTATAACTGCCTCAGTTTCCAGTGTTGTTTCATCCCAGTCTCCCGGAACGTATTCTCCGAAGATCTTTCTGGCGTCAAGCTCTGCCCTCATAAGTCTGTCAATACTTGCGTTAACCTCTCCCCTAGCCTGGGCATAGGTTTTTCCAGCATTCGTTACTAAGGCCTCCACAAAGTCGTCTGAGTGTCTCCTGAGCAGATCCGCAATGATCTTCATCAGGTCAAGCCTCTTAGATCCAGGTAAATCCCTAATCTTCCATCTTCCAACTTCATATATCTTCTTAAGTACCTCCTCAATATCACTTTGGGTAAGCTTGGGAACCTTAGCAATAACCTCGTTATTTATAGGGCTCTTCACAGACATGTAGACATCTGAATCAATCCAATTTCCGCAGGCGTACGCCTTAAATCTGTATATGCTTCCCTCCTCAACATTATATATGTCTCTGAAAATCGGGTCTTTGATGTTGAGAATCTCGTTCATGATTTTTCCCTAATTCAAGAAATGTTTAAGCTCTTTTATAAAGTAAAGAAAGTAGTCCATCAATATATATTACAATATCTTTTGCTAATAACCGGTGGAATTATGGGTGGTGCTGAAGATTTAGGAAAGAGCTTGCGAGAAGTCATTAAGAAGCCGCCTAAACTCATATGTTCCGACATAGACGGTGTTCTTACAGTAACTAGAGGAAATTTTCTACTTGATTTGGATCTTATGAAGAAATTTAGACTGATTAGAAAGACGGGTGTTCTTACCTGCCTTGCGTCAGCTAATTCATACCCTGTTGTTATGACTCTGGTGAGATATCTTGACTTAGATAAGATCTTAATTGCAGAAGGCGGATGTATCATAAACGTGGATGGAGAAATTATCCACCTTACGGAAAAGGAAGCTAAAAGCATAGGTGTCGAATTAGCAGAATTATTCGGTCTTGAGAAAAGTTGGCAGAATCGCTATAGACACCATGATATAGCACTTACATTTCCGCGTAGCCTTCCTCTTGAGGAAGTGGAGAAAGAAGTTCATAGGATACAAGAATATGTTGCGAGAAATTATCCGGGATTTAAACTGGTTTACTCGGGATACGCTATGCATGTAGTCCCAGAGGAATGTGATAAAGGTAGCGCTCTACAAGAAATAATGAGAAGGCTTGGGCTTAGACCCGACGATGTCATTGCGGTAGGGGATAGCTCCGTGGATTCCTCTATGCTGAAAGTAGCAGGGACTGGTGTCGCACCGCTTGATGCGGATGATGACGCTAAAGAGGCTGCAGACGTAATTATTCCTAAGAAAGCTTCTGAAGCTACTCATCAGCTAATTGATCATGTTATTCATCTTCTTAAGGAGCAATAAGATTATGTAAAAACTATTTCTTATTCTTAAGTAACGATCTGACTCTATCCAAATACTTATAGGTTGGAGCATATGTTTTCGGGTGATTACCTACCAAGACATCAAGTCTATGTACGGAAGTATTTAATGGTGTTTTCTTCACCTTTTCTGGGTCTTCATAGGCTTGCTGAACAATTTCCGAGTAGGCGTTGATCATGTCATCTATATTCTCCTTACTCTCTGTCTCCGTTAGCTCCACCATATGGGCCTCACTGACTATGAGGGGGAAGTAAATTGTGGGTGCGTGAAATCCTCTGTCAAGTAATGCCTTAGCCACATCCTCTGCGCTCACACCTGTCTCTTTATGAAGCCTGTCAAAGCTGAGCACGACCTCATGCTTCCTCCACCTTCCCTCTCCATATTGGAGTGACACTCCCTTCAGGCTCGACACCCTCTTCATGAAGTAATTAGTATTGAGAACAGAGATCTCGGCAACCTCCCTAATATCTGGACCTAAGGTGGCTATGTAGAGGAAGGCCTTAACTATCGGTATTATATTGCCGTAGAACCAGCTAATCCTACCTATAGTGTTGGGAAGGTCGTACTTGAAGCGATACTTCCCATTCTCCTTCACAACTAGGGGTACGGGCAGGTAGTTGAGTAGATGCTTCTTCACACACACAGCACCACCGCCGGGTCCTCCGCCGCCATGAGGTGTTGAGAAGGTTTTATGAAGGTTGAGATGCACTATGTCGAAACCCATGTCCCCTGGCCTAACAATACCTAGAATTCCGTTCAGGTTTGCCCCATCATAGTAAAGCAGGCCATTAGCCTTGTGAATAAGTTCCGCAATCTCCACTATCCTCGACTCAAAGAGTCCTAAAGTGCTCGGGTTAGTTAGCATTATACCTGCTGTAGAATCCCCTACGACTGCCTTAATCGCTTCGAGATCTGTGTTCCCATCCTTATCAGCAGGTATCCGAACTACCTTAAACCCGGCCATCACCGCACTTGCCGGGTTTGTTCCGTGAGCACTTTCAGGCACAATCATCTCATTCTTATTTCCGTAGCCTGCCTCCTGCAAGTATTTCTTTATGATTAACGCACCAACGAGCTCTCCAGCGGCTCCTGCGGGAGGTTGGAGAGAACATGCGTCAGTTCCAGTGAGGCGGGCAAGCCATTCCTGGAGAAGATACATTATCTCGAGGAGGCCCTGCACATCATCTTCCTCTAGATATGGGTGGAGGTTCACAAGTTCGTCGCGGGAGGCCAGCTCCTCATTGATTTTGGGGTTGTACTTCATTGTGCAGGAGCCTAACGGGACCGGTCCTTGATCCACTCCGTAAGCCATCTGGGAGAGGCGAGTATAGTGTCTTACAACCTCAATCTCGCTGAGATCAGGGATGTTGGGTTTGGACTTCCTTAAGAGGGGTTCAGGGATCTTAGATAATGCTTCTTGGTAGTATTCCTTAAACTCTTCACCAACGCTGAACGTTTCTTTACTCTCCTTGCTTAACTCGAATAGTAGGGACTCGCTCCATTTCGCCTGTCTGAACATTACTCACCACCTCCTAGGGACTTAGCTATAGCTTCCGCAAATTCGTCTATATCCCTCCTTGAGTGGACCTCCGTCACACACACCAAGCACTTATCGGCCATCCCTTGAAAGAACCTGCTAAGTGGTGGACCTGCGTAGATTCCCTGTCTCCTCAATCCATTGAGAACTTTCTCAGCGTTTCTGCCGCCAAATGAAATAGGTATTTCCCTGAAGTATGCCTCATGTGTGAATGCAGGTGCTTCAACACCATCCATTTCCTGCAACCTTCTCAGAAGATAGTATGTTCTTCCAAGGATTTCCTTCCCGAGTTTAGTGATGCCTTCAGAGCCCAGCAGAGAAAGATAAACAGCAGCGGCTATGGCCTCAAGCCCTGAGTTTGTAGTTATGTTGGATGTTGCCCTCTCCCTGCGGATATGCTGCTCCCTAGTCTGGAGAATCATCATGAAGCCTAAATCACTCCCGTCAGCTGTAACGGTTGCCCCTATCAATCTCCCCGGAAGCTGCTTAACCAACTCTTTCTCATCCTTAATCCCGAAAATTCCTGCTGAGGGCCCGCCGTAATTGAGACCCAATCCTAGAGGCTGGGCATCCCCAACAACTATGTCCGCCCCGATCTCTCCCGGAGGCTCCAACACCCCTAAAGATATTGGTGTTGAACCAACGATCGCGAGACCTCCGTGTTTATGAGTAGCCTCAATAATGGCGGGCATGTCTTCCTCAACCGCCCCGAAGAAATTAGGCGACTCTAAGTACACGCCGGCCACATCGTTGCTTAACTCCTTCTCGAAACTCTCCTGAGTCACTACTCCTCTCTCGGGATCGAAGGGAACGACCTTAACACCAATATCGGTCCCCATAACCCATGTCTTAATTACTTCCAGCGTTTCAGGGTGAATACTTCCTGCAACAAGGACCTTTCTCCGGCCCCTCCTAACCCTCCTCACCATCCTAACGGCTTCAGCTGCGGCAGTACTTCCATTATAGAGGGAGGCGTTAACTATGTCTATCCCGTAGAGCTCGGCTAGAAGGCTTTGATACTCAAAGAAAGCCTGCAGAAGGCCTTGAGCTATCTCGGCCTGGTAAGGTGTGTAGGCCGTTAGGAACTCTGACCTAGACACAATGGCCTTCACTGCCGCAGGGATATAATGTATGCAGACACCTCCGCCCAAAAACATTTTCGACGGGTCTGGAAGAATATTCTTCCCCATTAATTCGCTGTATTTCCTACGGACCTCTATTTCTGTGAGCGGCCTACCGAATCCTACATCAGGGGTCTTACTGAGTATCAGGTGTTGGGGAACATCATTAAACAACTCCATAATGTCGCGAACCCCGATCTCCCGCAACATCCGCTCCTTTATGGAGGGTGAGGAATTAGGTATCCACGCATGCGGCATTTCTTTAATCGCCAGATGTGTAAATTAAGGCCCAGTAAAAACTGTTTATTGACGTAAGTGAGGGAATTCGCCTACCTAAGTATTTATCGGCTCAGCTGCTAATTATCACGGTGATTTGAACGGTTAGGGAAGTACCTCTGCTGGACACTTTACGTAAACATGGAGCTTCACTAGGTGAGTTCGCGGGATGGCTGACCGCGATGGATTACGGGAACCCTATAGAGGAACACCTCGCCACCAGAAATGAAGCTACAGCCTTCGACGTCTCCCACATGGGCAGGTATGTGATAAGGGGAAGTAAACTCTTCGAGTTCTTCCAGAAAGCCGTCAGTAAAGACCTTAAGAAATTCAGGCAGGGATTCATGAGCGGACCTGTGCTCTTACTCAACGATGAAGGAGGAATAAAGGACGACATAATGCTTTACTATCTCTCGGACGACGAGTGGCTTGCTGTTGTTAATGCACCGAACGTTGAGAAGGATAAGGAATGGCTGGAAAGTCTTAGAGAGAGATTCGGCTACAGTGAAAGCGACGTATCCATCGAGGACGTCACTCTTCAAACTGCATTAATCGCTATCCAGGGTCCGAAATCTGCGGACATTCTTGAGGAGATGGGTTTTGCAGAAGCTAAGAAGCTGAGCATCCTTCAATTCGTGCCTAACGCAGAGATTCTAGGTGAAGAGGTCAAGCTAGTCAGTAGGTCAGGATGGACTGGGGAGGAAGTCCGTTCCTACGGATTCGAAATCTGGACAACAATAGACCATGGGAGAAAAGTGTTTGAGAAGGCTTTAGAGCTCGGAGCTAAGCCTGCAGGCCTGATAGCGAGGGACAGCCTAAGGCTGGAGATGGGGTATCTCCTTATAGGTGGGGACATGGATGAATCAACAAACCCGGTCGAGGCGAGGTACTGGCTCCCCCTAACAAGAGGGAAGGAGGGATGTGTAGGTTGCGACAAGGTGAATGAGTATTATGTGAAGGGGGCACAGAAATTCAGAATCGGGTTCACACTTAAGAAGAAGGATAGGGCGATAGCGAGGCATGGACATAAAATATTCGTAGATGGCGAGGAGGTGGGTTACGTCACTAGCGGGGCCTACTCACCCGTGCTTAGGCGCTCGATAGGTATGGGTTACGTGAAGGCCTCCCATGCCTATATAGGGTATAGACTCGACATCGAGATAAGGGGAGTGATGCATGAAGCTAAAATACTTGACTTCCCATTAATTTAAGGTGGTAAAAAATGGCGCCAGACATAACCGTGAAGACTAAGCTTGGCGAGTACCTAGTTAAGGAAGGGCTTTACTATACAAAGTCTGATGAGTGGGTTAAGATAGAGGGCGATACCGCTACTCTAGGTATCACAGACTACGCGCAGAAGAAGCTTAGGTACGTTGTCAGTGTTGAGCTTCCTGAGCTGGGCACGAAAATTAATGAGGGTGACTCAGTAGCGACCCTCGAGTCAGTTAAGTCAGTTGAGGACATATACTCACCCATCTCAGGCGAGGTTGCTGAAGTGAATGAAGCGCTTATCGACACGCCTGACCTAATCAATAAGGATCCCTACGGGGATGGATGGGTAGTCAAGATAAAGGTTGAGGGAACACCCGACACCTCAAAGCTTCTAACACCTGAAGCTTACGCAGAGAAGATACGTTCGGAAGAGAGCTGAGTTTTTTATTTAAATAGAGAATCTGTTTAAAGGGTATTAGTTGAAGTACCTCAGATGGCCACCTAAAATAAAGGTTCTGGAGGCGGCAGGGGCCATAGCTGACGAAAGAATTAAGTTAATTGACGACACCCACGCATTAATCACTTCCTCAACAGGTGAAAGAACTTATGTGGTTTATGTGGATCCGGAGAAGAGGGAGGCATGTAGCACCGATAACGGCACCGTGTACAGAGGTTACGTAGGTTACCCTATACTCTCACTACTTATGCTGAAGGGGGTCCTGACATATGATGAGAGAATAGGTAAGGCGTTGAAGGGCATTCCCTGGAAGGAGCTGAACGAGAAGTTCAAGAAGTATGATCTGGTGCTGGAGGAGATAAAGAAGATAGCTTCAGAGAAAGGTGTGCCTCCAGAAGAGCTGGAGGCATATAAGGAGGAGGTGTATTCGCAGGTCCGCAGGCTGAGACTGCGGAGAAATGATTCAGAATGCAGAAACTTTAATATTTTGCATTAAGACGATAAGTTTCGGAGGCCATGGTCAAGACACCTAAGAGCGTAAAGATAAGTGGCGGCTATGACTTAGTGATGGAGCTGTTCTCACCCTACAGGCTGAGGATATATGACTATAATACCCAGATAAGGGATTCGGGTTATTATCTGAAGCCTCTCCACCTAGTGTATAAACGGTTCGGGGACAGGAAAGTTAAGTACGTGTATTTCGGGCGTTACTGGTACAGAATATATAAGGTTCCGGCAGATGAGGAGGGAAGGAGGTCGAGGCTTAAATGGATCTATGTTGGGAGGGAGAAGCCGGATCCGGCCCTCCCCGACCCGCCTCTTAATCCTCTCGAAGGATTGGCCATAATTGTGGAAGGGAAGGACATATTCGTCGATGAAAACACTTTCGAAGCTTTAGTGAAGATCTCGATGGCTATTCTGGGGGAAAACCTTTTCGAGTAGGTCAGAACCTCAGGAACTCTGGCCTGTCCTTAGATACTTCCTCCTTGACCTGAGCCAGCAGCTTCTCCCTTTTTCCTTCATCCAGCAGACTCTCCACTAACTCCTTAGGTAGCTTACGGAATACGAGAGAGGGCTTAGAGATCCTTATACCTGAATCTATTCTTGGGGGTTCATCATCCGAGAACTCCGCATTCTTAATGCCCATCATCTCTGCGAATCTCTGAGAGGATCTTGGAGTTAATGGTTTAAGCATATATACTAGGGCCGCGCCGCATCGGAACGCGTTAAACAGTATGGCGGCAGCCTCACCACGATTCTCCTTAACAGCCTTCCATGGTGCCCTCCTGTTCAGGTATCTGTTCCCCTCCTCGGCTAAAGCCACTATGTGCTCCGACGCTGCCTTAAGCCTTGCCTTATACATAAGCTCTACATATCTTCTCCAGCGATTCTTAATGGCCGAGGCGAATTCCAAGTCATCATCGTCGAAGGCCTCCGGCTCAGGAACCTTGCCCTC
>Ga0164318_10005247_pt1 | contig 12521 bp, 8 predicted proteins | sample GuaBasSedimGuay9_FD_113734 | JGI IMG/M metagenome (GOLD analysis project Ga0164318, IMG submission 113734) | Subseafloor sediment microbial communities from Guaymas Basin, Gulf of California, Mexico - Guay9, Core 4571-4, 0-3 cm | ecosystem: Environmental > Aquatic > Marine > Hydrothermal vents >... | reverse complement strand
ATTCTGGAGTGTATCGGAAATAAGTAAAATTAATCAAGCCTGTGGTGGTGGTGGTAATATTTGCAATAGATTCTCCGCTAGTTTCATTGGCAAGTAAAACAACTGCATTGGCCAGGGGTTCAACAGATGAACCAGTATCCCCTGAAATATTAAGTGTTATTGTTGTAATATTACATGTTATTATTTCTGTGGACCGGAGATAATAACTTGCGTTTATCACACCTGCTTGTAATGGGGCTACCCCTGTGTCAGTTACACGAATTTTAAAATAGGCAATTTCAAAACCATTTGCATCAAATGAAATGTTTTCTGGAAAACTCCCCGTTTCACTAACTATGGTAGTTTCTGCATCATCCCTACCATAGCCTAATAGCTCATATTTGATGATACTATCAGAAAAGTTGTAGAGATCGACATGAATGGTTCCAATTAATGCATTCTTGAAATCACTTGCAGTGGTGCTAAACACAGCCAAAGTATTATCGGTATAGTTTCCCGTCCCTACCAAATTAACCTGATCCACTAATCCATACTCTACCCAAGTCCCAGAACTTGAAGATGAGCGGGAAACCGTACCACTTTGAATTTCTATAAATGGATCAGTATAATGATAGAGATCACCTAATTCGGTAGTATCGTAAAATACTTTGTAATCATAGCTAGTTGAGTCATTTTTATATCTTATAGTAGCATAGCCATTTTCATCTAAACTGGCATTATAAACTGGTTGTCCTGTGTCATAAAGAATAACAAAACCATGATCCACAGGATCTCCGTCATAATCACTGACTGAAAAATCCATGGACCATATCGACGAATTTACGGTTAAATTGTAATTGAAATCATTTAACTGCACATTTTTTATCTCAGCAATTGAAAAGGTTGAAGGACTTACCACTCCCGAGGTGGTATAGAACACTGACACGTTATAGATCTGACCAATTGAAACATCTGCAAATGAATGGATTCCATTTACATTCGTAAAACTGGTTTGATTCCAATCACGTGTTTGATTCCATATTTTCACTTCAGCATTAGGAACTGGAAATCCATCAATATCAAGCACAGTAATACGAAAATTAGAAAAAACAGATTCTAACGTACTAGCTGAAACACTGGCTGGTGTATTAGGATCTTTGGAAACTGTAACATTCCAGATGGATACATCGTCATATGTAACCGGAAAATTAGAATAATACTCATCTCCATCGTTGTCTGGATCATCTCCAGTTCCGTCATCATCATCATGAACAAAATAAATATATAAAAGATCAGTATTGCCAAAATAGCTTAGTGCGTCAAATGCATAATAATGCCAAGCATTTTGGGAATGCAAAAAACTTGTGTCATAATAATTTTGAGTACCGTAAATTTGAGGGCCATAAGTATTTGGTGAAGATAATTGCCAGCTTGTAGATTGAGAAAGCTCCAATCCCAGAATATCATAATCCGTGTAAGATGGTGACGCCTCTGGGATATCATAAACATATGCAGAATAGGTAAAATATAATGCAGAATAATCCGCTGGATTAATTGGAGTATCTAAAGCCTCACGCAACCATAGATTCCCAGATGTGGTGAAAGCTGCATTCCCTCGCTTTCCAGGAATAGTTGTATTTTGCACGTAGGAATAACTCGGATTTCCACTGACACCAGTTTGGCCCGAATTTATTTCCAATGAAGATTTGTAATTTTGAAATTCAGCTGAAGTGTATTCAAATCCTTCATGGTGCAACCGAAAAGGTTTGTAGGACATACTTCTTGAATAATCAGATTGAACAATTGGGTTATCAAAAGAATCAGTGTTTCCCAAACAGAAATAGAGGTAAAAATTTTTTGTGCCGGAAAATGTTCCACTGATTATCCATGCCAATTCCCCTTGGTCTGTCAAAGCAGAACCAGTATGATCATATTGAATAGGTATTGTTGATTTCACAATAGTGGTATCAGTTTGTTCAACAATTCTAAGATTTGTTGTGTTTAATCGATTATTTTGTGATAAAGGTATTCCGTTATCTACCAAATATTGTGAAAAATTCAAATAATACTCTACAGGATAGTCGGTTTGTGAAGACGCTCCCGCAGAAACAGAAATTTTAATGCGATATTCGTAAATCTCATTCCACCAAGGGGATGTATCAGCCGATGCAGACGGGTTGTTGATTTTAGAAATTAACCTCTGGTCTGCATAGCGATCTGAAGCATTTTGCTTTGATGGAAGAGTTTTTAAAGCAATGGGAAATAACATCGTGGCGCAAATTACAAATCCAATAGAAAGAGAAATGAATTGGCGCCGTGTAAATTTGAATTTCTTATTCATTATTAATTAGCTCCAAGATGTTTGCTTATTAGAATTATGCGTTTAAAGTTTAAAATTGTATTTTTTTTTGCATCTCGATTTTGCCATGCAATCCTTATTGTATTAATTATCATCATTATTCCAAAAAAATTTTGGCCCAACTCTGAAATGTAATTTTCTGCTAAAAAGCACAACGACTACAAAAATCTGTCAATTTCCAAAGGAAGTATTTCAAACTTTTACACTTTCAGAAAAAGATTAAGATTTTAATTGTGAAGGAGAAACTAAAAATATGAGTGAAATTCCCATTTCAGATAATGAAGTAAAGGCGGCATTTCAATTTACTTCTTTGATAATCGACGATAATGGTCCAAGAATTACAGGGGATCCAAGCACACATGCTGCAGCAAAGGAAATAAAGGAAGAATTTCAGAAATACTGCGATTCGGTGGAAGAAGAATCTTTCTCCGTTCATCCAAAAGCATTTCTCGGATGGATTAAGCTGATTGTTGTATTGTATATTATGGCTACCGTTGCATTATGGTTCAAAGTTCCTTTTATTGCAGGAATTCTGATTAGTGTTGGGATTCTTGCTATGGTATTGGAGTTTTTTCTATACAAAGAATTTATCGATCCGTTTTGGCAAAAAAAAACAGGGATAAACATTGTGGGAAAAATTGAACCCAAAGGAGAAGTAAAACAACAAATTTTAATCTCTGGCCATCATGACAGCGCGTTTGTTTTCAACTTTTTTGTTCACCAACCAAAACTTTATCCAGTGCGCATCTACGGAGGCCTCGGTTCGGTCGGGCTGTTATGGATTCTTGCATGGGTTTGGGCAATAATCCAATTAATAAAACAGCAAAATCCGGGATGGACCATAGGAATCCAGATATTTTCAGTAGTATCACTGGTTTTCGTGCTTCAAATGTGGTTTTTTCGCGGAAATAAAGGAACCCCAGGCGCAGGGGATAATCTTATTTCTGTGGCAATTGCCAATGAAGTAGCAAAGAAAATTGTCGCATTAAGAAAGCAGGGAAAAGGATTAGAACACACACGTATTTTTGTCTGTAGTTGGGATGGTGAAGAAGCAGGATTAAGAGGTGCTCGCGATTTTGCTAAAAAGCATTACAAAGAATTGACAGAAATTCCCACATATAATTTCAATATGGATTGTCCCTATTACTTGGAGGAGTTCTTCTTTATGACTTCAGATATTAATGGATCAGTAAAACTTTCTCAAGAAATGGCCGAAGAATGCGTTGAGATTGCACATTCTCTGGGTATTCCTTGCACAACTAAACCAATTGCATTTTTAACTGGAGGCACTGATGCTGGAGAAATGGCAAAAATCGGAGTTAAAGCCACAAATTTAATGGGAATGCCATGGGGAAATTCTCAACGAGCATCAGTTTACCATACTCCACGAGATACGGTTGATAGCATCGAATCTCAAGCGGTTTTGGGAGCAATGAAAATTTTATGGAGATATATTGTAAAAAAGGATTCTGAAATATGAATCCCATAATTTTTTGAGTAATGAACCATAATCTGAGCCTAGTTATGAATATTTGGATGGGGATTGGAGCACTTTATATTTTCGCACTTGGAATTCTTTTACTCTGGCATGTAACTCGCCATTGGAATGATATTGTGAAGAAAAAATTTCGAATATCTGAATTGTTTGTTGTTGCCCTTTTTTTCTTTCAAGGGATACAAATATTCACTCTTTTTCACAATTCTGACTCTGAATCAATCCGTTGGCTTTCAATTTTTTTCTGTTCTCTTTTATTTCTGGAATTTGTTATATTATTTGGAGGAAACATTTTACCCAATATCATTAAACAAAGGAAAAATCCACAATTTCGAGCAGAGTATACCTATTATCATTTTTTAGACCAAATGGCACAAACTAAGACAAAGATTAGTAAAAAATCGTTGCTCTTCCGAGATTTAAGCAGAAAAGGTCTCCATTTTATTCAATTTTTAGGCGTGGTATTAATTTATTGGTTATCAATTGCTAATTATCCCTACAGAATTTTAATTGGAATTGAACCAGATGAATTTCGAAATTTTTTCTTTTTCTTGATTAGTGCATTATTTTGGATTATGATGATGATTGGTGATATTACCCGTATGGAGAACTGGCGCGTTCTTCCAAAATGGGCGTGGAAATGGTACAGTGTCTCTTTGGATTATCCTCGGGAATCTTGGACAATAAATGCTGCAACACCCATTCTATTGGCAAATTTAATCTGGACTAATCGAATTTTTCCGATTCAAATACTCTTCATCGCAGTATGGATATCTTGTATTTCTGATGCAGCAGCAGCCCTGGTTGGAAAATTCTTCGGCCAATATCATTTAAATAAAATAGGTAAATTCCCAGAAAAAACATGGGAAGGATTAATTGCGGGAATTCTCACTACATTAATAGGAACTGGTGGAATTCTTTATTTCATACCCACTTCATTTCCACCTTTGGCAATCATTATGATTTTAGGAGGAACAGTGAGTGTATTTGCAATCACAGATTTATATTGCTCTACTTTAAATGATAATATCGTAAACAGCTTAGCCAGTGGAACAGTTATTTGGCTGATTTTTTTAATTTTTGCATAATAACTTGATCGAATTTAAGGAAGAAATGTTTGATGAGAGATTTTCAAGATACTCCTTGGTGGAAGAAAACTACAGTTTATCAGATTTATCCCCGTTCTTTTTATGACAGTAATGGTGACGGGATTGGCGATTTGATGGGTATAATCTCGAAACTCGATTACATAAAAGAAACCGGGTTTGAAACCATCTGGTTTTCTCCGTTCTACGATTCTCCCCAACGCGATTTTGGTTATGATATTCGTGATTATCGAAATGTTGCTCCAGAATACGGAACCCTGAAGGATGCAGAAGAATTAATTGAGCAAATCCATGTTCGGGACATGAAGATAGTCATGGATATGATTTTGAACCACACCAGCGACGAACACCCTTGGTTTCTGGAATCCAAAAAAAATCGAGATAATCCTAAAAGAGATTGGTACATATGGCGTGATGGAAAAAAACCGAATGGAAAAGCACCTCCTAACAACTGGATATCTCAAATTGGAGGCTCAGGTTGGCACTATGATTCTAAAACGGATCAGTGGTATTGGGCAGCATTTTTACCATTTCAGCCAGATCTAAATTTCCGTAATCCCGAAGTTCAAGAAGAAATGTTAGATACCATGCGGTTTTGGTTAGATAAAGGAGTTGACGGATTTCGATTGGATATATTGGGTTCACTTTTCGAAGATGCAGAATTTCGGAATAATCCATTTACCTTCAAACTTTTACCCTCCGAATCCGATCCGGGCATGCTTTTTAGATCGGCCGAAATGACGATAAATCATCCAGATACCATTGCATTTACGAAGCGTTTGCGGGCATTAACTGATGAATACTCTCCCGATCGTTTTATGGTAGGAGAAGTATTCGGTTCATACCCAACTATTCGAGAATTTTGTGGAACGCCCGATTCTCCAGGAATTCATTCTGTTTTTCAATTTCAAACCTTGGAAACACCATTTTCCTATAAGGGTTTTACCCGATTATTGAAGGAAAGTGAAAAATGGTTTTCCGAACCATATGTGCCAACTTGGGCCTTTTCAAATCACGATCGCACCCGCAGGATCTCAGTTTTAGGCAATGATATAAGAAAGGCTAAATTAAACGCATTTTTCCAATTGACGGTGCGTGGGGTTCCTTACATTTATTATGGAGAAGAAATCGGTATGAAACAAGTCGATATACCCTTTTCAAATGCTCAAGATGGTCTGATATCCAAATTCCAAAAATATCCATCATGGATGTTGAGTTTACTGCAAAAACTTACCACCGGAGCGATTAACCGTGATGGTTGTCGAACTCCCATGCAGTGGTCTGCCTCCGAAAATGCAGGCTTTACAGCTCCATCAGTGAAACCGTGGTTACCAGTAGATCAACAATATGCTGAAATAAATGTAGAAAAAGTCAGACAGGATCCTGATTCTATTTGGCATTTTTATCATCGAATTTTAAAACTAAGAGAAAAAAGACCGGTATTGGCAGCTGGCGCTTTAGAAATCTTGAAATCAGACACATTACCAAAAAAAATCTTAGGATATAAACGGTTGAAATTATTTGACAGTCACAGCGAAGAAATGTATATCTTTCTGAATTTCTCCAATAAGGAGGTGAAATTCTCAAATATATTTGGAAATTTAAATTTATTGGCATCTACAACGATTCATTCCAATCCTCTTAAGGAGAACAAAATTTTTCTTAGCGGGTGGGAAGGAATAATAACGGAGAAGATCAAATAAATCTCCGCAGACCACAGATCTTTTTTTTCCGCTATAATTCTTTCTTAATAATTAAGGAGCCAATGGGCACGTTAAAGTATGCAGCCACAACCTCGCATTTTGCTTTCAGTAGAAAATACAGCGATCCTTTCGGCCGATTTTCAGATTCATGCGAAATACCTTCCAGTGACTCGAAATTACCCTGTCCTTTAGCGAGGATCAAATCGGATGAATGAAATGCTTGAGAAAATTCTGGGGAAACTTCCTCAAAAATCACTCCAGGACATGCTGAACCTTCAACCACATTACAAATACTAGTGATCCCGATCTCTTCCGCTTCTTTTAGGGTTATATCATTAATTGCTGGCCCACCCCGCACTCCATAAAAAATTCTCTTAGCGGGATAGTGTTTCTTCAGATATTCCACAAAGATTTTATCAAAAACTGCTTCACCGCAATTGTCACCGATGATCATGATTTGAGAACTTTTTTCCAAATCCGCTTCAAACTCATCTAAAATTTCATCAGGAATATGAAGCTCGTTTATTTTTTCTAAATCTTCCCATAAATCAGAATTATACGGAGCACCAAAATCAATAGTATTCCCAATAATCATAAATTTGACCACCAATTGGAGGGGATCTTGACTTTTAGCTAATTGAGCAGTTAATGAAGGAATAAGTTTCAGCACACGGTTGTTATCACGTTGTTTTATTTTTCTATAAGGATCAATCTCATGAAGATATTCAGCTAATGTGTCATACACAATTTTCCCGTAATATGGAAGTTTGGTTTGATTTTCTTTTATTATTTTCTGCATTACGGCGCGTTGAATATCAATAATTGCATGATTTTCCATTTTAGGTTTCAATTTTCTTGCATTTTTCAAAACTTGGTTCAATAAACACGGAAAACATTCAGCATGGATCTTCATTCTTATTTTTCTTAAATACACTCCCGCATAAAAATTACCCTTTCTTAATTCTGCCTTCACCCATGAAGCTCCCACAATTATAAAAGGAAATTTATAGAGATTTTAAATAGAAAGAAAATTTGGTTTAAATATGAAGACCCAAACCCCTCGAAAATTCAGCATAAAAGAAATTCATGCGGCGGGATTGACTTTGGAGCAAGTACGCACTCATAAATTATTAGTGGATAAAAGAAAAAAAGGAATGAGTGCTGAAAACATCTCTTATTTAAAATCTCTTGGAATCCCCCCCCAATATACCGGCCCAATCCCTCAACCACGTGTGAAAAAAACACAACTTCCTAAACAAAGAAAAGCACACGTTAAAAAGCCAAAACAAGTTACAAAATCGGCGGCAAAACCTGCAGTTAAACCAGTGAAAAAAGCGACTACTAAAACGACAACCAAGCCTACAACCAAGCCAACCACCAAAGTAACCACGAAACCTAAGGCTAAGGCAAAAACAGAAACTAAGCCAGCACCTAAACCAGTAACCAAAGTTACCACGAAACCTAAAGCAAAATCGGAAACCAAACCAGTAAAAGTAGAAGAAAAAAATTCATTTAATAAAATTGAATCAAAATCTCTCGATCCAAAGGTACAAGAAGCAATCGCCAATATTTTCCAAGATACTCCCCTATTTTCGAAAAAGGCCGATTTACTTGAAGCGATTGAAAAACATACTGCAAAATTAACCGAATTAAAACCCGATCAATTATTAAATCGATTGAAGAACGAAAATATAATAAAGTACTCTCGAACAGCCCCTCGAGGATATTCACTCAACTAAATATTGATTACAGTGGATTTAGAGAATTAATTATTTTTTTCTTCCCATTTTTATCCGATTTTTCTTAAAAACCAAATTTTTTTCAAAATTAGTTATCTGCTGAATCAATGATATAAGGAAAAGAAAAAAAATCTAAGAAATCAAATATGAGATAGAAATCCTGCATTCTTTCGTTTATTTTCATCTGATTTTTCGATATAATATAATCAAAGAGAAGGCAAAAACACCCAAGAAAATTCCTGAAGAATATCCCGGAATTTTAATACCCCCATTTGAATCATCACTGGTCGTATCATCGGTGCTCGCATCATCACTGGTCGTATCATCGGTGCTCGTATCGTCTGAAGGTGTTTCTTCCACTGGTATCTGCACCAATTGTTGAAAAGGTAGGAAACCTGGCTGATATATCGTAAGATTTAAGTTAGCTAACTTGGTGGAATTAAATTCCAATCGCAGTGAGCCGTTCTGAGCAGTTAATCCTTTAAATAAAACCGAACTTTGATTCGTCACCGTGACTATGGCATTCGCAAGCGGTAAACCATTGCTTTCATTAACTTGAATATCGGTGAATTCCGGAGAATTATCTAAGGAAACATTCATGTGTTTTGGAGCATCCAACCACAGACGAACTTCTGGATCACCCATCAAATTAAATTGCTTTAGGGTCTTATTCTCCCAATCCGGAAAATACGGTCGATCCGCATTATAATACAAAGGATTGGCGCGGTCGATTACGTAATCTTCTTTGGCATGAGCGAGAGCTGCACCAGGTTGACCGTATGTCACTAATTGTTCAAAAAACCGATAAGTTAATCCATCACTGTACCAACCCCCGAAATCTCTTTCAAACCACTCGTCTTCACCCCAAACAACCTGACTACCTCCAATTGACCCAATACCCACGGTTTTTAAAATAGTTTCTGTTAAGCAATCTTGAGATTCATTAAATGTTCCCACGCTACAACCGCCCAAATAGTAAAATCCTAAGTTACTAATAGAAGAAGAATAATCTGAATAAGTGGAAATAAAGGGAATGCTGATAGTTTCATCCACTGCAGGTGCATAATAATCAGTCCCATTTCTGTCGAATAATCCATCTCCATCATAATCTTGCGTAAAGAGAGTTCTATACATCGCGGTTGGATTACCATGTCCTGCAATTGCGCCTAAAGCAAAACCCGAATTTAGTGCATCTATTAAATTTTGTTCATTCAGACTTTCGTTTACAGGATAGTTTGTGGGAGCTAACCCTTCTGTTTCACCGAGAAACCATCTGGAGCCATTTACCACTCCATGCAAAAGGGTATCATCAACATAGTGGGTAAATCGGTTATAATCAGCACCTAAATAATCTGGTTCTGAATCATTATCCCAATCTTCGTCGAAAAATAACTGGGCACCCGCCATTAATGTACTCCCAAACCAATTTCCTTCGGGAGGCGTACTTTCATACTGCACAATTCTGTGGGCCAACTGCCGTATTTCTTCATCAGAATTTCCCGATAACCGCCCTACATATACTTCTGGGTGATAATCAATGCCATCATCCAATTCGCCCCAGATTCCGTTGTGATTACTGTCCCAGTCGTGATCCAAATCGCTGTAGTAACTATCGCAACTTACGAAATCTCCATCGTATGGATAGTCTTCAGGAGCATAAGCCTCCCGGGACGGAATTTCATCCACATCACCAGCCAGTAAAACCCATTTTGTTTGGTTGTGGAGATAATAGTTTTCGATGCAATTTTTTATTTTAGCCGCCAAATCAACTCCAGAATATTGCGAAATTATTTCGCTCACCGGCATTATTAGCGCGGGTTCACCTTTTTGACTTTTCCAAGATGCTAATGATTGTAGACTTTCAACATAATCATCCGGGGCAATGATGAGATATGACACTATTTGTTCCAAATTTTCTGCACCTTTCGGCCATTCAATTTGCACTTTAAGCGAATTTAATGGATTTTCGCGGTTAACCGGGATTAAATTATCATCTACCACTGGAAGAACTCCGGCTAAGAGAATGAAACATCCAAGTAAAACACTTAGCCTTGAATTAGAACGGGAAAAGTGTTTTTTAATTTTATGGATAATTTGCGCCATAATTCAGCAAAAATATTATTTTGAACCTTAAAAAAAGCTTCTGATTGGTTATAAAAACACATTCGCCTCCGAAAAATTAAATATTTTCCCTTTTGTAACCACATGACATCAAGAAAATTTATCCCCTCAGATTAGGTTTAATAAATATGACCCCTACTCAAGAAATTACACTGAATTTTATACGTAATCAAATTATTGGACGGGATTATCGGTTTTCGACCCCATTTGGATCCCGACTTTTAACATATGCCGATTTCACAGCCTCGGGCAGGGCTCTTAATTTTATCGAAAAATTCCTTATTCATGTGCAACGCTCTTATGCTAACACACATACTGAAGACGATGCCACTGGTCGCACCATGACTGGATTACTGCACCAAGCAGAGCATATGATTAAGCAGGCATTTAATGCAGAAAATGGATATTGTATAATTGCACATGGAACGGGTAGCACTGGTGCAATTTCTAAATTTCAAGAAATTATTGGGGTAAGAGTTGCCCCCGCCACCAAAGCCTTGTATCAACGGTTATTAGAACAATACTTTGAAGATCATCCTGAAATACGCAATTTATATCAAGAAATGACCGCATTCCTCGAAGCACACAAACCAGTGGTCTTTATCAGCTCGTACGAACATCACTCGAATGAAATTATGTGGCGCGAATCTTTTGCCGAAGTAATCGAAATCGCGCTTCTTAAAGATGGAACTCTCGATTTAGAATATTTAGAAAGAGAGATTTCCGATCCCCGCTATAATAATCGCCTGAAAATCGGATCATTCTCTGCAGCTTCAAATGTAACCGGAATTGTCAGCCCAGTTTACGACATTGCTCGAATTTTACACCGACATGGGGCTATAGCATGCTTTGATTTTGCCGCCAGTGCACCTTATGTTAAAATAAACATGAATAAGGATGATGAAAGTTATTTTGATGCGGTCTTTATTTCGCCCCATAAATTCTTGGGAGGCCCCGGCGCCACCGGCATCTTGGTATTTAATGAATCGCTATATGATACTTCTTTACCCCCCACGTTTGCAGCGGGTGGTACCGTTGATTATGTTAGCCCATTTGCGGTAGATTATACCAAAGACATTGAAACAAGGGAAAAAGCAGGCACACCAGGCATCATTCAGACTATTCGAGCCGCATTAGCCATAGATCTAAAGGATCATATCGGTATTGAGGTACTGGAGGCTAAAGAGAGAGATTTCTGCCGACGAGGAATGGAAAAATTGCAAAAAATCCCAAATGTGGAAATTCTCGGTAATCCTGATCCAGACAAACGAATTCCCATCATATCATTTGTGATCAGACACAATGATCGATACTTGCACCCCAAATTCAGCACCAAGTTGCTCAATGATCTCTTTGGAATCCAATCACGGGCCGGATGCAGCTGCGCGGGAGTATACGGACACCGTTTGCTGAATATCACTCACCCTCAATCAGAAAAATTCCGTAAGCTGGTACAAAAGGGATTCATGGCAATAAAACCAGGGTGGACTCGGGTCAATTTCCACTACTCCTTCACAGAAACCGAATTCCAATTCATTATTGATGCGATAGAGTTCGTGGCTAAGTATGGATATAAATTCTTACCTTTGTATAAAATTGACCTGCATACTGGAGATTGGTTTTATCGTAACTTCGTGGATAAGGATCTTTCTTTTCGGCCCACTATCCAAAATGTATTGAAATTGGCCCAACGGGACTGTTTCGAGGCCGAACCAGTGAATATGGAAAAAGAATTTCGGGAATATTTGCAATTCGCTCATGATAAAGCTTTGAAATTGCCCGAACCAAAAATGGAAGATTATAAAACCTTTGGAGATCCATTAGCAGATGAGCTGCAGTGGTTCTATTTCTGCGATTCCACCTAAATTCTCACATTTTTTTGGGCATTTTTTTGGTAATTTATGGAAATTTAATAAACGATTCGCCAATGATTGATAACCCAAGATAAGTAATTTAGGATAATAGATATATGAATTAAATATATGAAATTGCTATTGCCGACCTATTTATGGGCTTCAT
>Ga0164318_10005246_pt1 | contig 12522 bp, 14 predicted proteins | sample GuaBasSedimGuay9_FD_113734 | JGI IMG/M metagenome (GOLD analysis project Ga0164318, IMG submission 113734) | Subseafloor sediment microbial communities from Guaymas Basin, Gulf of California, Mexico - Guay9, Core 4571-4, 0-3 cm | ecosystem: Environmental > Aquatic > Marine > Hydrothermal vents... | reverse complement strand
ATAAGTTCATCAGGTTTTTTAGACAATGCAGTTCTTTCGTAAAGTTGCGAATCAATTCTATCTTTTAAAGTTCTTGTACTCCATCTGTCTAGCTTTATCATACCAATATAAAAATCTCTTTTTAGATTATCTTCTATATAGATAATAGTTTTAAAATGTGTCCAAGTCAATTTTGCACTCAGTGAATGCACAATTTGAATATCATTAAATTGTTTATTGAATTTAATCATATTTTCAAGATTTCTTTTAGTATAACCTTTACCATATTCCTCTGTTAATTGTGCAGACAGTGCCTGCACAATCTCTTTTCCATAATCAGCACGACTATTTTTAAGTACTTCATCATTGATTTGTTTACCAATATTCCAATATAAAAGTGTCAAAGTACTATTTATAGATACAGCTATATTTTGTTTTGTTTGTTCAATTAGTTGTTTTATATCTTTGAAGATTATATTGTTTTGTTTGTTTTCAGATAATTCTTTTTTAATTTCATTACATTTATTATTTTCTTTCACTTGACATCTCCTTTTTATGCTTATAATTTATTGATTATTTGTTTCTCATCTATATTATATTTAGTTTTTAGTTTCATTTATTATTCCTTAGCCAGTAACTTTTTAGCATTTATACTTGTAACTATTTTTTTACCAGTTTGTTTTTCAATAGCAATTCTAGTATCACCTGCTATTGTACCACCTTTTTTAGCGATAGTTTTATTTTCATCTAAATTTTTAGGTTCTTTTTCCTTTGAAATTTCAGTTGTTGTAGCTTCTGCCAACATATTTAAAACTAATTCAAGGTTTGACATATTGTCTCGTAAGTTTTCTTTTTTTAAGTCTTTTAGATTTTTATATTCTTTAGTAGTATTTCCACTCCATGCTTTTGTAAGTATATCAGTTAAAGTAGCAAATTCTTTCCCTTTTTCTACTCCTCTTTTCTCCCATTCATCAGTTAAATCTTTTCTAACCTCAATACTTTTCAATCGTTGATTTATCCAGTCTTTAGAATAACCAAGATTTAAATAATCTTCCATAGCCTTATTAATGGATTTTTCAGGGTCTTGTATAGCTTCCAATCTTTCATATCCAACTTTTGCTAACCATATTTTAAATGGCTCTGCATTTGGTGATGGTATAGATTGTATTAATCTTAAAAGTTGTTCCGTATTGGCTACATCAGTTTTATAAAATTTTCCATCTTTTGCTTTTAATTTCAGTTGACTACAATTTGTAGCCAACTGACTACCTTCTTTTTTTAATCTAGTTTTTAAGACACTCCAATATTTTCGTGGATTTTCACTATTTGTTAAAATTTGAACTATATCTATAATACTAAAGTACCATAGCTCTTGTTTATTGTCCCATCGTGTCCGTATCTCTTGTGATTGAAACAGTTGTATTCCTTTATTTTCTTCTAGTTGCATATATTATCCTTGATATTTTTACATATCATAGCACTAAAAATTTGTTTTATTAAAAAATATTGCATATTGTAATGTTTATTATTTACTTAATCTTTTAGTGTATTTTTTCAATACCCAACCAGTTATCGTTTCTTGTTTTCTTTCATTCCAGTATTCTACTTCAATCCATTTTGATTTGTTGTTTAAAAGCAATAATTTTTGATTTGGAAATACTATATCTAAAACTTTTGATTGCTTAGTACTATTAGAATTATCTCTAACCTTTACTTGCTTAATAACTTCGTATTGAATAATAATATTTTTTAAACTTGATATTTCTGTATTTAATTTTTGTATCATTAATTGTGTTTTTATATGCTCTGAATTATCTGAGTAAAATTCTTTATATATAGAATTACAATCATTTATGAATCCAATAATAGTCATAACTAATATGAGATAGCTTTGTATATCTATTTTAGAAAGTAGTTTACCTTTTTCTATTTTGTTATTTATCTTTTCAATATTTATTATTTTTTGTTTGAAAATATCAGGTTCTTTAATATTATATAATTTAGCTAAATCACTTATCTTGATTGATTTAGTTAATAATTTATAACTTTCAAAGATTGAAGTAGATATTTTATTTTGATTTATCATATTTTCTAAATCAGTTGAACTTATTGCTATTTCTATTGATTTCATACTAGAAATAAGAGAGGTATTAATTTTAGGCATATTTTCAGCTAGTCTTTCTGTATTTTTCTTCTTATATTTTATCATATCATTTAAATCTGTTATTTTAAGAGTCATCTATTTAGTACTCATATATCAAAGAATTCTTTTCATAATTTAGCATTTTATTTCCTTGTATCTTTTCTAACTGATATTAAAAATTGATAATATAGATAACCTAATGATATTTTATTTAGTAAAAATATTAATGGACTAGCTTTTAATTTATCACTCATATTACCAATATAACAATATTGCCAAAATTCATTCCATATTTTGCCAAAGTATTCAACCTTGAATAGTACTGGATTAAATACTAATCCTATCTTTATCATTTTTAAAAGTCTTATTACAATAGCACTTATCAACAGCTTTATCCAACTCTTGATGAGCTTTTTTTAGTTTCATTACTTAACTAACGCTTTTATTTCTAATATTGCACTTTCAAGTCCAGTAAAAACACTTCTAGCAATTATACTTTGCCCTATATTTAACTCTTCTATCTCTTTTATAGCTGTCATATATTTTACATTTTGGTAGTTCAATCCATGACCAGCTGCTACTTTTAGATTTAATTTCTTTGCCAATTTAGCAGAAGATTTAATAGATTTTGTTGATTTATCTAATTTTAAAGATAATTTTTCTCTTGATAACTCTAACTCTTTTATACTATGATGAGTTTTATTTAGTCCACTATAAAGCATCGCATAAATATTTGCAAAACTTCCTGTATGTAACTCTATCCATTGCACTTCTAACTCTTTTGATAAGTTTATCATATCTTGTGTTGGATCTATAAATAGTGATACATCTATTTCGTGTTGATGTAATCTTCTGATAGTTTTTTTTATTTGTTTAAAATTTGAACTTAGATCAAGCCCACCTTCGGTTGTAACTTCTGCTCTATTTTCTGGAACTAAAGTAACTCTATGTGGTTTTAATTTACAAACAATATCTATAATTTTATCGTTTATACTGCATTCTAAATTTACTGGAAGTTGTGATAGTTGGATGATATTTTTTGCATCTTCATCATGTATATGTCTTCTATCTTCTCTAAGATGTATAGTTATTTGATCCGCACCTGCAAGTTTACAGATACCTAATGCATCCAATGGATTTGGGTCATTTATCTTTCTAGCTTCTCTTAAAACAGCAATATGGTCTATATTTACTCCAAGTAACATTTATAAATCCTTTTAGATTAATTTTATTGTATTTTATCAAATATATTCTAAATTCAAATCATTGTTAGTGTAAAATATCTCTGCATTAAAGATATTCCCTCTTTGAGATTTTAAATTTTTCAAAGCAAGTGAATCACCTTTAAAAAGTCTTCTTATTTGTCTAAAAGTTAAAAGCTTATTCATAAATCTTTCCCAAACTATTTTTTCACATTTACCACATTTATACCCTTGATTTATATGAGTAACTTCACCACCACACTCACATAAAAACATAGTTGTAGATTTTGTATCATCATCAAAAATAAGTTCTAGTTTTCCATCGTTTATAAAAGCTTTGGTATCATATAAAGAGTTTGTAGATGACTTAAATCCTTTTAACATAAAAGACTCACCTTTTAAAAGTTTTTTAGCCTCTTTATCTTTAAATTCTCTACCAAAACTATGCTTCCAAACTTGAGCTTTGCATTTCTCACATTCATATAAAGCATCAAATATTTTTATATCCCCACCACATTTGCATTTTGATAATATATTTATTTCCATTATTTCCCCTTAATATATAAAATTCTAGCAAAAAAATAAAATTTATACGAAAAACATTGCAAAATGCAATTTAATCACTTTTAACAAGATTTTGGATAAAATGGCGAATATAATAGAAATAGAGGAATAATATAAATGAGTTTTATTGAAACTAGAGGAAATGATGGAACAAGAGCTAAAGAGGTTCAGTTTTCAGATGCTATTTTAAATCCAAGTTCATCTTTTGGTGGGCTTTATGTACCAAAAGAGATACCTGTTTTAGGTTTAGATTTTGTTAATAAACATCTAAATACAACATACAAAGAGTTGGCAGTTGATATTTTAAAATCTTTTAATATTGATATAGATGATGAAACTATAAATACGGCTTTAGATTTATATGATAATTTTGACAATTCATCTAATCCATCACCAGTAGTTAAAATAAAAGATGATCTATTTGTAAATGAACAGTATCATGGACCAACTCGTGCATTTAAAGATATGGCACTTCAGCCTTTTGGTTCAATATTAAGTGCTATAGCTAAAAAAAGAGGAGAAGAGTATCTTATTCTTGCAGCAACTTCTGGTGATACAGGACCAGCAGCACTTAATACTTTTAAAAATAAAGAGGGTATAAAAGTTGTATGTCTTTATCCAGATGGTGGAACTTCTGATGTTCAAAGACTTCAGATGGTAACAGAAGATGGAAAAAATTTAAAAGTAGTAGGTATAAATGGAAACTTTGATGATGCACAAAATGCTCTTAAAAATCTTCTTGCCTCTGCTACATTTAAAGATGAACTTATAAAAGATGGTATAAAACTTAGTGCTGCAAATAGTGTAAATTTTGGAAGAATAATATTTCAAATTGTTTACCACTTTCAAAGTTATTTAGAGTTGTTAAGACAAAATGAGATAAAACTAGGTGATAAAATATATATAGATGTTCCAAGTGGAAACTTTGGAAATGTTTTGGGTGCTTTTTATGCTCAAAAGATGGGGCTTCCAGTTGAGAAACTTTTAGTAGCATCAAATGAAAATAATATTTTAACACAATGGTTAACTACAGGTATTTATGACATAAGAGGTAAAGAGCTTATACTTACAAGTTCGCCTGCTATGGATATACTTAAATCGTCAAATATAGAGAGAGTTATCTTTCACCTTTTTGGTGCTAATAGAACAAAAGAGCTGATGGAAAATCTGAATAACAATAAATATTTCGAACATACAAAAGATGAATTAGAGCTATTAAAACAATATTTTAGCGCAACATTTAGTGATGATAATTATGGACTTAAAGTTATAAAAGAGTTTGCAGATGATGGTTATATTATGGATCCTCACACTGCAACTTGTTTAAAAGCTTATGATGAATTAAGAACAAAAGATTTAAAAACAGTTATTTATTCAACAGCAGAGTGGACAAAGTTTTCTCCAAAAGTTTTAAATGCTATAAATGAAGATAATGAAGATTATAAAGATGAAGATGCTTTAAAAGAAATATCTGAAAAATTAAATCTTGATATTCCAGAATCTATAAGTGAACTATTTAATAGTGAAATATTACATAAAATAGTTATAGATATAGAAGATTTAGAAAAAGAGATAATCTCTTTTCTATAGATTAGAATCAGAGAATTTATCTCTGATTGCTAATAAAGCATCTTTATTTTCAAAAAATAGATCTACAATCTTTGGATCAAATTGATAACCTCTCTCTTCTTTGAATAGATTAAATATCTTTTCATCATCCCAAGCTGGTTTATAAACTCTAGTGCTACCTAAAGCATCAAAAACATCTGCAATAGCTGTTATTCTTCCATATATATGTGTTTCATCAGCTTTTAAACCTTGTGGATAACCTTTTCCATCCCATCTTTCATGATGCTCATAAGATACAATAGATGCAGTATGTAAAATAGGTCTATTTGAATGTTTTAACATCTCATGACCCAAAGTAGTATGTGTTTTCATAACATCAAATTCTTCTTTTGTAAGTCTAGCAGGTTTTTTTAATATACTATCTGGAATAGCAACTTTACCTATATCATGCATAGGGCTAGCAGTTCTTAATAGTTCAGACTCCTCTTCATCCATACCATAAGCAAGAGCTAATACTTTAGAATATTCTGCAACTCTTTTTACATGATTTCCAGTTTCTTTACTACGACTTTCACCAATAGCACCCATAGTAAAAACAACCTCTTTTTGAGTATCTGTTATCTCTTCATTTAAATCTGCAATCTCTTTAAGACCTGCTTCAATCATATCTTCTAAATTATTCTGATAATCAAATAGTTCTTTCTCATTTTGATCCAAAATATTTACAAAATAGTTTGACATTTGAGATATAAATAAAATACCTATAACTATATTGGCTTTAGTTGTAGCATCAAGTTCTAAATTAAAAACTGAATTTATACTAAAAAGAATAATAACAGATGAAATAGCAACAGCATGACCAGTTTTTTTACCACCAACATAATATGCAATCATAATAGTGAAAAAATACCACATAACTCTTATCTCATTTAAAGGATAAATAACCATTGTAGTAGTAAAAACAAACAATGCTAAAATAAGTACTATATTTACCATAACTACATCATCTTTACTATAGTTTGTAGATTTTAAACTAAAATATAAAAGAATGGCATTAGCAATTGCATATATACTCATAAGTTCAAGTCTATATTCAATATGTGGAGTAAGTTGAAAAAAGTCTAATAAGGCTAAAAGTGTAGAATATATTAAACTTAAAATTATTACAAGTCTAAGAAGTTTTATCTTCTTTAAACTATAGGTACTATTTGCATATTTATTATTTGTCATAATTTACCTTTTTTTTAATATTATATCCAATCAGATAACATTATACCAAAACTAACTCTTTGGATTTTAACATCATAATCAATTAAACTCTCTCCATATCCAGTAAAATATCTGATAAAAAAGTCAAAGTTACTGTTAATTGATGGAAATGTTACATCAAGTTTTGTATTACCTTTATTTCTATCATATTCTAATATATCATTTTGATGTACTAACATAATATTTACATTATCACTTTTATATTTTACAAAATATCTTTGATTTCCAATATAATCTTCAAGACCAACATTGTCATCTCCTTCTGTAACATTTGGGTATTGTGAATTAGTTGTATCTTTTGAATCTTCATCCCATCTATCCCAAATATGCATACCATAATTTATATTGTCATTTTGTAGTAAGAAAAACATCTCTGTTCTATTCCAGCTTCTTGATTGACCAACATCTTGACCATTTGATTGATGAATTAATGCAAATCTTACTTGTTTTAATTGAGAATTACCTAATTTTTTATCTGGTTGCCACTCTAAAAACAGTTCTGGCATATAGTTTGTTTCTCTAAAAGGAGAAGAATGCTGTGTATCATATACTTGCCAATAAGAATTTTGAGTATAAGCAGTAAATAGATCAGCACTTGTACCTAAAAAGTTATTATAAAGTGGAGTTTTTATACTTAGTTGAAATTGAGCTTCATTTGAATCTCTTTCATAATCTTCAGATGTATCTCTTGCTCCATCATCCCAATGTTTTTCAGTAAGTTTTGTTGAACTATGACCTCCAAGTAACATATAGTTTTCATAGTGTCCCATAAGATTTACTTTATATTTTGATTTATCAACTTTATCATCAAATTTTAAGTTTTTAATATAATCTTGCATTGTTTCTAATTTAACTTTATCTGTTAAATCAGAATCTGCTACAGATGAAACCTCATTGACTAAATCATCCAAAAAAGATGAATTTTCTTTTTTTGTTGAATCATTGGCAAATAAACCAATAGATAATATTGATATAAGTAATACTTTTTTAAACATTTTTTATCCTTTTATAATAATTTAGAGAATAGACTTTGGAAAAAAATCTCTAAAAATTGTAATCCAAATATTAAAATAATTGGAGCCATATCCATACCACCAAATACAGTTGGTATAAATTTTCGTATAAAAGCATAAGCAGGTTCAGTTAGTCTATAAAGCATCTGAACAATTGGATTATATGGATCTGGTTGTACCCATGAAAGTAGGGCAGATATAATTATAACCCATTTATACAAAGATACAATAGTTATAAATATTGTTGCAAATGCAACAAGTAGTGAATCTATCATTTTACAATTTCTCCTAAGTAGTTTTTAATAAGTGGATAAACATCGCTTAAACTTGGTCCATTTATAGCTCCAGTTACAGCATATCTAAGTGGTATAAAAAGTTTATCGTCTGTTAATCCAGTTTGCTTTGTGATATATTGTTTTAAATCATTTAAATCATTTATAAATGGAGCTTTTTGTAAACATTCTTTTAAAAGTTTAAATTCTTCTTCAAAATTTTCTAAAGTATCTTTTTTTTCAAATAGTGTAGTAAGTTTTGCTTTTATCTCTTTAATTGTATCACACTCTTCTATATACACTTTAGCTAAAGTACCTATATCTTTATCTGCGTAACCTAAAATTTTAGATAGTCTTAATTCATCCATTAATTTTATATGTTCTCTATTTATAAACTTTAGTTTTGTTAAATCAAATTTAGCAGAAGCTTTTGATATTTTACTTATATCAAACCAAGATTCTGCTTCTTCAAGTGTAAAGATTTCTGTAGGTGGATTGTATCCTAAAAGTATAATATAATTTGAGATAGCTACAGGTAAATATCCTTCGCCTACAAGCCATTTTACGCTAGAGGCATTATCTCTTTTTGACATCTTTTTACCTGTCTCCATATTTAAAATCATAGGTAGATGAGCATATTTTATATTTTTTGTATATCCTAACGATTCTCTTATATGTATCTGTTTTGGAGTATTTGGAAGTTGATCTTCTCCACGAACTACTGTAGATATATCAAAAAGCATATCATCAATAGCACAAGCAAAGTTATACATAGGTGTTTTATCTTGTCTTAAAATTATAAAACTATCAACATCAAAAGGTTTATAATCAAAATCACCTTTAATAGAATCAGTAAATTGAATATTTTGTTTTGGTTTTTCTAATCTAACAGTAAAAGGTGCATTACAATTAAATTTTGTCTCATCACTGATTGTTGTACAAAATCCACTATATCTGTAAGGTTGTTTTTCGGCTTTTGCTTTTTCTCTATCAATTTCAAGAGCTTCATCGCTACAAAAACAGTTAAATGCTTTTTTATCAAGTAAAAGTTTCATAGCCATTTGTGAATGATATTTTATATTCTCACTTTGATGTACAACTCTGGTAAAATTTACACTAAATAGAGTTAGAAGTTCAAGTATCTCTTTCTCTTTACCATCTATGTTTCTTTTTCTATCAGTATCTTCTATTCTTATTAATAGTTCTTCATTTAACTGTTTAGATAAAATATGATTAATCAACGCAACTCGTAAGTTACCTATATGCATATCTCCAGTTGGGCTTGGTGCAAATCTTAGCAAATAAAAATCCTTATATCTATTTTATAAATTATATCTAATTTGTATTAAAAAAGTAGTAAAAAAAACCCACTCTAAAGATGATTTAGAATGGGTTTTGGTATAAAGCAAATATTTTTACTCCGCTTTTGGAGTTTCCTCTGTAGTATCTGTTGAAGATTTCTCTTCTACTTCTTTTGTTTCAATTTCTATTACTTCTTTTGTTTCAGCTTTTACTACAACTTTATCAACTGTAGAATATTTCATATAATTTTCAAAAAGAATCTTTTCTAAACTACTAAAAAACCCTTGATACCATAATGAATCATCAATATTACCAGAACCAACTAAAGTATATTTACCTGTAAAAGGAACAGGAATTGGTAAAGATATACCTGCTCCACCTAATTGACCAGAATCACTTTGTCTCTCTTGTGTCTCATAAGAAGCTATAACTTTAACAGAAGTTATACCATTAATTCTTTCTTTAAAATCAACAGTCATAGTTACTGAAATAATAGTTTCCTCTTCTTCATCAAATGTAGAACCTTTAGCAGTAAGGATACCATCATCTTTTGTAACTGTTACAATATTTAAATTTGATTGCATCAATGTTTGTTTTAATGCATCAAAAACTTCTTGTAAAGGATATACTATTTCTCTATTTTTATAACAAGCATCAGTTGTTGTTTGATATGATGGCGCACCAAATAAAGAACTACTAAATGCAATAGTTAAAATTGCAAATAAAATCTTTTTATAAATCAAATTCTTCGAATGTGTCATATTTTAGTCCTCTTCAACTTTTGGAAGGTTACATGAGAAAGTTCCACTATGAGTTACTACACCTTTATTGAATTTAATAACAATATTATTATAAGTTACTTTTAGTGTTTCATCTTCACCTTTACTTATGTTTCCTTCATATTTCCAGATAACTCTATCACCAATTTTTTCTTGTCCTGTTGGTTCAATTTGCATAAGTTTTGCTACTTCATCCATATTCATACCATTTGTTATTTTATAACTACCTTTTAATGCATCATTAAGTGTTGGTTGTACCTCTCCACATCCTGATAAAAGTAATGTAGCTAATAGTGCTGAACCTAGTAATTTTTTTGTTGTCATTTAGTTTCCTTTAATCTTTATTACTTTATTTTAACATATTTATATGAAATATATCTTTAAGTCTAAATATTTTATAATAGATACATATAGAAAAATAGGAGGGTTATTATGAAAAATAAAATTTCACTAAGTGTGGTTACAGCACTATGTTTAACGACACTAAGTTTAAATGCTTACGAGATGAAGCCTGTTGGATTTAAAGCTATGGGTATGGGTGGTACTGGTGTTGCTAGTACTAGAGGTAGTTTATCTGGGTATTATAATCCTGCGTTATTAAGATTTAGTGACTATACGGCTGAATTTAGTGCAAATCTTGGTTTAAGATTAAGAGATTCTAATGTAATAGACAATGTTGATACTTTAAATAAGATTGATTTTGAAACTACAATGGATAATATTGCAACTGGAACTACTACTGCAACGGATAGAGCAAATATAATTAATGCACAAAATACTTTAAATAAAATTGGTACTAATAATGCTTTTATGCTTTCTGCTACACCATCTTTAACTGCACAAATGTCAGATGCACTAGCTATTGGAGTATATGCAAATCTTGATGTTGGACTTAGACTTAATATAGATACTAATCATTTAGATTTAATTTTTGATACGGGTAGTGGTGCTACAGGGTATCAATACTTTAATCCTAATGATGGAAGTTATACTGATTCTGATTTGGCTACATATCAATCTAGTTCATTAGAGTATGCTATTAATTCTAATAATGGTTTAACATATATTCAAGTTGATACTATGGCATTAGTTGAAACTCCAATATCTTATGCAGAAGCTTTTGAAAAAGCAAATGGTACTTATAGTTTAGGTATTAGTTTAAAACCGATGAATTTAGTAACATCTTCACAAAAAGTTAATTTAGGTAAATCATCTAGTCAAGCTGATAGTGATGAAGCTACTTATGAAACAACATATAAACCAACTATTGGTTTAGATTTAGGTTTTGCTTATGTCCCTAGAGATTCTGGTGTAACATTTGGACTTGTTGGTAAAAATATAAATAGTCCAAAATTTAAAGTAGATAAATCAAATACAGGTATCACAGAAGCTTACAAAATAGATCCATTTTTTAGAGCAGGTGTAAGTATGTCAGTTTTAGATGATAATGCAGAGTTTGCATTTGATGTTGATTTACAAAAAAGTGATACTCTAATATTAGGTGAAGAAACACAAAATATTGGAGCAGGGCTAGAATTTCATCCATCTTCTTGGTTCTCATTTAGAGTGGGAGCTATGCAAGATATAGCATCTGAAAAATTTGATGATGGAACTATTTTAACTACTGGTATTGGTTTTGGTCTTAAATGGGCTCAAATAGATTTATCTGCAATGGCATCTACAAAAAGTGGAGAGTATGATGGACAAACAATTCCTAGATATACAGCACTTAACTTATCTTTAGTTTCAAGATGGGGTGATGGATATAATAAGAAAATACCAGAGGGTCAAGAAGAAGCACATGATTATGAAAATGATGATAGCTTAACATTTGAAGAAAAAAGAAGACTTCAAAAAGATGCACAAAGAGCACAAGATGAATTAGATAAGGAAGTTAAATAATATGAAATCATACACAGCAGATATATGTGACCAATATCCAAATGAAGTGCAAGTTTTAGACCCAAACTATAAATCGTATGGTGGAGTTGCTATGTGTCATGGAAGCATAGTTACTATTGAACTTTTTGAGGACAATAAAGCTTTAGTTGAACTTTTAAGAGATACTAGAGGTGATGGTAAAATATGTGTTGTGGATGTAAAAGGTGATTATTGTGCAGTTGTAGGTGAAACTTTAATGGGTTTTGCTTACCACAATGGTTGGGAAGGTATTATTATAAATGGATATGTTAGAGATACACATCAAACTAAGGTTATACCTGTAGGATTATTTGCAATTGGCACTTATCCCTTTAAAAGTCAAAAAAAAGCACAAGCTAATCAAAATACAACTTTAAATTTTGGAAATGTCGAATTTAAAGTTGGTGAGTTTTTATATGCTGATAAAGATGGTATAATTGTGACGAAAAATAATATTATTTTATAAGTAGAGGAGTATTTTATGTTTGCAATGTATGATGATGATGGATT
>Ga0164318_10005245_pt1 | contig 12522 bp, 14 predicted proteins | sample GuaBasSedimGuay9_FD_113734 | JGI IMG/M metagenome (GOLD analysis project Ga0164318, IMG submission 113734) | Subseafloor sediment microbial communities from Guaymas Basin, Gulf of California, Mexico - Guay9, Core 4571-4, 0-3 cm | ecosystem: Environmental > Aquatic > Marine > Hydrothermal vents... | reverse complement strand
TGGTGATACTTCGACGGTCACTTTTTTATCGCTTATGCAGATCGTTATTATTGCCTCTTTTCTGATGATATTATGGCGAATTGTGGATAAAGTTGAGAAAAAAAAGATGGACACTAGAGGATGATATATTTAAAAAATTGTCTCTTTAACAGAGAAAATGGATTTCATTTAACAATAGATATATTAAAAATAGAAGAGAGTAGCAGAGTCATTTTAGTGGGAGCATCTGGCAGTGGTAAAACCACACTGTTGAGAATATTAGCTGGTCTGGAAGAGAATTTTTCAGGTCATTATGAGATAGATGGTGTTGCAAGAGATCACTTAGGCAGCTTAAAAGAGAGAAGCGTAATGTTCTTGTCTCAAGATTTCCTTTTATGGGAACATTTGAATGTGATAGAGCATATTAACTTTGTACTCAATCGAGGCAAACATCTCAAAAATACGCAAGAGAGTCTGTACTTTTTAGAGATGGTAGGATTAGTCCATAAAAAAGAGAGTAAAATATATCAACTCTCTACTGGTGAGAAGCAGAGATTAGCTTTAGCCAGAGCATTAAGTGCAAAAGCGAGATATCTTTTTTTAGATGAACCTTTCTCGAATATTGACCTTGTTTTAGCACAGGAATTGATAGAGATCATTGAACAACGGCAGAACATAGATAAATTTGCTTTAGTAGAGTCAACACACCACCATTTAGGTTTTGAAAAAGAGACAAATCAGATAGTAATTTTAAACAGTGGAAAAATCATACAGAGAGGAACATGGCATGAAATACAGAACAGTCCTAAAAGCAGTTGGGTGGAAAAATGGGTAAACTTGGTTTAATTTTTCTGCTTCTATTCCTGCAGAGCAGTGTGGATGCAAAAAATGTCATTTTTAAGAGCTATTATCCATGGGAGAGTGACTCTGTTTTAGTCGCTTGGGTTATCCATAACTATGTTGACTCTAACATAAAGTTTATCTCTTTTGAAAAGAAAAAAGAGAGAATAGGAAAAGATAACTCTATCAATACAGCAGACTCAAAACTGAGAAGAACGGCACGTTTTACTGCTTTTGAAATGGCATTAAAATATTATGAAGTTGAAGGTGATGCATGTACCGATCAGTTAAAAAAGCTTATTCGTGTCTTAGAGATGATGCCATGGAAAAAGCAGGAGTTTGAAGAGTTTGTATCGTTTGAAGATGGATTTATTCCCTCTTTTCCTCAAAATATAGGTGATGCAGACCTATCCAAATCATTTAGTTATATTGATAGCTATTGCAAGAAGAAAAAATGAAAAGTATCATACTGTCTCTTCTCCTCTCTACTTTAGTATTTGGGCAGGATTATCGATTCTCTTTTATAGGATTAGAGCGTGGGAGTTGGATCTTGAATGTTTGTGAGAGTGGTCAGTGTCGGGCAATAGAGACAGAACAGGAACCTAGGACATATGATTATGATTTTGAATCAAATCGAACGATCTATATTGCTTCGGATAAAAGTGTAAGATTGATTTTTGATGGTGTGGAAAAAAAGATTTTAGAGAGTAGAACAGATTCCTATACAGATCCTCTCTTTATGGATGATGAGAGCGTGATACTAGTAGAACTGATTAATGGAAACAGTACAAATACAAAAATAATCTCTATAGACTTCAAGGGAAAAGAGCGTAAAACATTACACTATCAACACTCTACTGCTCTAAACCCCTATTGTAATGATCAAAAAAATCTCTATTATGCCAATGTCTCCTGCGTTGAGGGGTGTGGTAAAATCATTCAAGAAATATGGTCTAAAAATTTACGTTCAAAAGAGGCTCAGCAGCTTACGATGCTCAATACCATCTCTCATCAACCTTCTGTCGATAAGAAAGGACACTTTCTCTATTTTAGTGCCTACACGAAAGGTAATTATCATATTTGGAAATTATCTCTAAGAGAGAAGGTTTTAGAGCAGATCACGAAGGGTGACGTTACCGATGCTTTCCCTGCCCCCTATAAAGAGGGTGTTTTCTTTTTACGAAGAGAAAAAAAGAGTGTTAAAATTATGCACTTAAGCCATACGGGTAATTTAGAAGAGGTTACGTTACCTAAAGCGTATAAAAAAATTAGAAATTTAAAGGTAGAGCAGTGAAAATCATAATTATAACGGTACTGATGACATTGAACATATTGGCTGGAGAGATTATTGAAATGCTACCCTATAAGCATCATGAATTTTCTCCCATTTTAAAACAGCATTTTCAGATCCCCTTTACGCTTAAAAAAGAGGCAAAGGTTACGGTAGAGATCTATACTCCAGATAATACCCTAATACGAACACTGCAGAGTAGATCGTTAAAAGAGGGGGAGCAATCTGTTGTATGGGATGGAAAAGATAGTCACGGCACTATTGTTCCGAATGAAGCATATAACATTATGGTTATTGCACAGAGTACAGATCAAAAAGAGGTGATTGATCCCCGAATGAGTGGAGGAGAGATCATTAAAAACTTACAAACAAAGCTAACCAAACAAGGTTCAATTGTTTATCATCTTTCTGCTCCATCTCGTGTATTGGTTCGTGCGGGTATTGAAAATGGTCCTATGCTCAGAGTCATTTCAAACTGGATTCCAAAAAATTCCGGAAAAGTGTTACAGCGTTGGAACATGAGAGATGTTGATAATATGGTTGATATATCTCATTTAAAGTTTAGTGTCTCTGTCACTGCTTTTGCCCTTCCAAAATATACTATTATCACAACAAATAATAAAAAACTAAATTATTTTGAATACTTTACGCAAAATGGTTTTACATGTCCGACAATTGATCAAGAAGAACAGCTATTAATAAGAGACGATAAAGGTATCTCAAAACATTTTTATAGTTGCCGAATTCAAGATCGAGACCCTAGAGTCAACTTAGAGATACCTAATGCTCCTAAAAAAGAGGTTCCTATTTTGCAAAATGGAAAGCAGACCCTTATTAAAGTTACGATGCATCCGGAAGATGAGGCTATTTTTGAAAAAGCAAAATATGAGGTTAGCTTCTTTATAGATTTTAAATTTAGCTCAGAAGAGGAGTTGGGTTACATGCCAATATCATGGAATTTTAATCCAAATGCACTCAAAAAAGGTGAACATGTTCTGAGTGTGAATATCTCTACTTTTCAGGGGCAAGTCGGTGTACGCAGTTTGAAATTTTTAGTTGAGTAGCAGGCTTATTGTAAAACTCTTAAGGTGGAATAGAAGGATGAAGGGTGTTAAATGTTTATCCAAACGAAGACTTTTTTTCAGCACTAAGACATCTTTTTCAGCCGATATCTTGTAAAATACGGGCAATTATATATACACATGAGGATATTTCATGCAATTTTCTGCTCCATTAAAAAGTAATTCTAAACGTGTTATGCTGCTGGGTTCGGGTGAACTTGGTAAAGAGGTCGCCATTGAAGCGCAGCGTCTTGGGCTTGAGGTGATTGCGGTTGACCGTTATGAGGGGGCACCGGCGCATCAGGTGGCGCATCGTTCTCATGTGGTGAACATGCAAGATACCGATGCTATTATTGAGATTATTCGTGCTGAAAAACCGGATTTTATTTTGCCAGAGATTGAGGCGATTAGCATAGAGGCACTTTTTAAGGCAGAAGCAGAAGGCTTTAATGTTATTCCGAATGCCGATGCGGTTAACAAAACAATGAACCGTAAAAACATCCGTCAGTTTGCGGCAGAAGAGCTTGGACTGAAAACCGGACCATACCAGTTTGTCAAAACCCGTGATGAGATGGCAGCAGCGGCAGCGGAACTTAGGTATCCGTGTGTGGTGAAACCGGTGATGAGTTCATCGGGTCACGGGCAGAGTGTGATGCGAAGCGAGGCAGATCTTGATGCGTCGTGGGAGATGGCAAAAGAGGCACGTGGGGATGCGAGTGAACTGATCGTTGAAGCCTTTGTGAACTTTGATTATGAGATTACAATGCTGACGGCGCGTAATGGGAAAGAGACAGTTTTTTGTGAGCCAATAGGGCATATTCAACAAGATGGTGACTATGTGTTTAGCTGGCAGCCAATGGCGATGAGTGATGTGGCGAAACAGAAATCTCAAGATATTGCAAAGCGCATTACCGATGGACTGGGCGGACGCGGACTTTTTGGTGTTGAACTGTTCATCGCCGGTGATGAGGTCTACTTTTCAGAAGTGAGCCCACGTCCGCATGATACGGGGATGGTCACGCTGATTACGCAGAGCCAGAGTGAATTTGCACTGCATCTGCGCGCCGTACTTGGTCTGCCGCTTGGATTTACCTTTTACGGTGACGGGGCATCGGCTGCCTATAAATCACAGAGTGAATCTTATGCTCCGATGGTAGAGGTAGACGACTCTCTTTTTAGCGATAACAGTTTTGTCCGTGTGTTTGGCAAACCTGAATCGCATCTTGGGCGTCGTATGGCAGTGGCACTGGTGTTTGATGAAGCTGAAAAAGCAGTAGAACAAGCGCGTGAACTGATTAAGAAAATCAAGGATTAGAATGAAAATTGTTATTCTTGATGCCCTGACTTTTGGCGAAACCTCTCTGAAGGCGTTTGATCAGTTTGGTGAAGTTGACATCTATGAAACCACTGCGCCCGAAGAACTCTTTTACCGTGTTGCCAATGCCGATGTTATTGTGACAAACAAGGTTGTTATCAGCGAAAAAGATATGGGTAATGCTCCTTCACTGAAGTTGATTTGTGTGGCAGCAACGGGGATGAATAACATCGACATGGATGCAGCAGTCGAACGTGAAATTGTCGTAAAAAATGTGGCAGGATACTCGACTGACTCAGTCATTCAGCATACCTTTTCTATGCTCTTTTACCTGATGGGGCACTCACGCTATTATGATGAGTACGTCAAAGAAGGTGACTGGCACAGCAGCGGTCTATTTACCCATGTCGGAGCACCTTTTTTTGAACTTAAGGGCAAAAAGTGGGGTATTATCGGTCTAGGAAGCATTGGTGAAGGTGTCGCAAAAATTGCTACGGCATTTGGTGCTGAGGTAAGCTACTACTCGACATCCGGCAAAAACAGTAATGCAGATTACACTCGTATCGAACTTAAAGAGCTTCTGCTGCATAGTGATATTGTCTCTATTCATGCTCCCTTGAATGATGCAACGAAAAATCTTTTAAACTATAGCAATTTAGCCCGTTTGCGAAAAGGGACGATTTTACTTAACCTTGGGCGCGGTGGCATTGTGGAAGAGAAAGCACTTGCACGGACAATGAATAAAAAAGAGCTCTATGCAGGGCTGGATGTCCTAGCCTCGGAGCCCATCAGTGATCCGCATCCTTTGATGGAGATTAAGCACCCTGAACGTCTTTACATTACGCCGCATATTGCTTGGACATCGGTAGAAGCACGTGAGCGTCTTATAGCGGGTGTGATTAAAAATATTCACAACTTTGTTAAAGAGCAAGAGGCGATCTTTACGATGACGCCAATTGTAATGACATAATGACGATGGCAGCCTTTGGGCTGTTCTTCTCCGCCTTTCTTGCGGCGACCCTTCTTCCCTTTAGCTCTGAAGCAGCACTAGTCGCTGCCCTTATCTCCGGCATGGATAAACAAACGGCATTGTTAGCCGCATCTGCCGGTAATATTTTAGCCATTATGGTTAATTTTTCTTTGGGTTATTGGCTTAGCAGCTGGGCGCACCGCAAAGTGCTTCACTCGCGTATGGGACGCAGAGCTTTTTTGTTGAGCAAAAAGTATGGGTATGCCACTTTACTTCTCTCTCCTCTACCTCTTATCGGTGATCCTGTTACGTTAGCAGCTGGAGTGCTTCGGTTAAATATTTGGCTTTTTTTGATTATAGCTGGCGGACTGAGAATAGTACGTTACTGGATGATCTCTTTGGTATTTTAAGTGTTCTTATTTAATTCAATTATCACCACTTTCCTTACCTAAACATTAAAAATAGCATACCGACAAAGAGTGCAACAGAAACATTGACCACTTTCAACCAGATGAAGGCCTTGGTGGAGACAGCCAGTAAAGGCAAGGTACCATGCCCATCTTGTGAAATAGAACTCGCAAGTAAAATGGCAAAAGGAATCAGTCCTTTCGCATACATAGTCACAAAGACCATATGCGGTCCCGATTCGGGAATGATCCCCATTGTCGCAGCGAGCAGCAGTACTGATAAAACATTCTCTTCTAACCACTGAGTCATATCAAGATAATTTTCGATGTAATGCACAAAGAGCAAAGCACCAAATGTCCATAAAAACACTCTGAGCAGATGCTTTTTGATCACATGGGCATAAAGGTGCTCTTCAAGAAAATGGTTCGGTACAGTTATGATAATAAAGAGTGACATCACTGAACCAAGGGTAAATGTGATCTTTTTCCAGTTCCACACTTCGGGTCCGAGTCCGCCAAATAGAACGCCAAAGAGAAAAACAGCAAACAGTGTAATAAGAAAAACTCGTGGAAAACTGATGTTTTTTAACTGCTCGAAAATATCTTTACTTGAAAAACAGTGACAATGCTCCTCTTCATGCAGTTCAAATTCATGATTGGTCTGAAGCAGAAAACGGTTTTGATCTTTAAACAGCAGGTCTACTCCATAAGCAGTCGCAATGGCCAGTATAAATAAAGTGGCACTTAGCCAGAGTGCTTCGACGGGAAACATACTCAGCATCACAAATGCTTCATCACCGCTGGTGGCGATCATAGTGGCTACCAAAGCGCCGAAACTGACCATTCTATGTGAATAGAGTGACACGACGGTAAAAGCACCCAAGCAACCGGGGACTACTCCTAAGAAAGCAGCCAAAATGTATTGACCGAGTCGGCTCTTTTTAAGGCTCTTCTGCCACTCTCCTCTTGTTTGAACATTGATATATTCGATCAGCAACATCATCATTAAGACAAAACTGGTAATCATTACGGCATGTTTAATGACACTGAGTATCATGCTTCCTCCTATTGCCTAATTGAAGTCTAATATTTTACCAACACCGCCGGCAATACATTTATGTGTAAATATCATACGAAATTTATCCATTGCCCTCTCTCCGGTGCAGTGCGTTGGACAGAGTGCATCAATTTCCATTTTTCTGAGTTGATTCACCACACGATTAATCTCAGCTTCATCTTTGTACATAAGATGAAAACCGCCAAGAAGTAGGGCTATCTTTTTATTCAATATTTTCTGTGCTTGTTCGGCAATTTCAACAATGCCACTATGTGCGCAACCTGTAATAACAATCATTCCTGCATCCGTATCGATAATGAGCGATTGTTATTTTGATATTGCCAATACTTATCATCTATAATATTACACTTCACTCAAATAACGTCTGCCAAAACCTCTGCCGATTTGTTGAGTCATTCTATTACCTCTGCCAAAACCTCGTTCTTCACCATGAGCTCTTCTCCTTCCATGACCGAAACCACGATTTCGATTCGCTCTTCGTCTAAAGCCTTGACCCCTCTTTGAGCAAAATTGAAAAATTCTTTGAGATTGACTTCAACTGTTTTCAAAGCCACTTCAATCACTTTTTCCTGCGATTCATAAACATAGATACCTACGTTTTGAAGGTGCAACAGGAAGTTTGCGTCTGCTTCAAGGTAGACATAAAGATCTACCTCTTTTTCAGCGAATAGTTGTGATATAATCCGCCCCGTTCCCAAACGACGACCTTCGCTCTTGTCTTTTTTCAGATCAACGGCTGCGCCCTCTATTTTCATAGGGTTATCCACTATTTCTCTCTCACCTGTTTCTGTCTCAATCATCAAAAATGATGGACAAAAACTGACATGCCTTGCGATTTTCTCACCTCTGTTTATTGGAAATGCTATTTTCATCATAGCTCCTTTGTGTTAATAATAATTGATTTTCCATTTAGAAGCGCATCGGCTATTTTCTTCCTCGCACTTTCAATCGTCCGTGAAAAGGTTGTTCTGGATATTCCCATTTTCTCAGCACACTCTTGCTGATAGAGCCCTTCATAATCGATCAATCGGACAGCTTCTAGTTCATCTTCTTCCAAGATAATCTGTTCTAATGTACTGTTTCGTACACCACAAGGTTTAAAACAGCGGTGTTCTGCTGAAAAACCAATATGCCGTCGCAATTTTTTGGCGCTCATACTATACCTTTTTATGAACATATGTTCAATCAATATAGTCATTTTATCGAACATATGTCCGTTTGTCAAGTTTGTCTGTATTTTTTACATGTGATTGGATGATTTCTTTGGCAGTTTTTTAGTATAGAAGAGATTGCAGTGAAAGTGTGGGACAGTTTCAGTTAAAAAAATTTAGCCGATACCCTACCCCATGAACAGCTTTAATTTCAACATTGGGCAGTTTCTTTCGTACTCTTGTCACTGTTTCACGAAGTGTTGAAGCCGCGATAGCACGGTTTTGCCATACTTCTAGTAGGATTTGGTCGGTTTGTACCGTCGTATCTTGATTTTTTGCCAGTAGAGCAAGCAAAGCAAACTCTTTTTTACTTAAAGCAACTTCTGCACCTTTGTACGTAAGTCGACGGGCAATCATGTCTAAAAGGTAGTCATTACCAACTTGAACGCGTGGCTCCTCTGGCTTTTTTGGCGTTCTTCTTCGTTTTTTTTGTGCGAACCGTGCAAGATTGAGTGTGATCTCAATATCTTTTTTTCCATAAGGCTTGATGAGATAGTTAAGCGTGTTTATATCCATGGCTTCTTCTAAAGTAGCTTCATCAGAGTGGGAGGTAGCAAAAACGATTGAGACATCCTTTTGCATCGTAATCTGCTTGGCACACCGGATACCATCCATAGAACCTTCAATGTTCAGATCCATAAATATGAGGTCAATCTCTTCTCTTTGGGCGGTCTCAAGCGCACACACATCACTTGAGCATACCCAAATCTCTTCACACCCAAGACGCATGACCATTTTTTTTAACAGTGCTGCCATCGTCGGTTCATCTTCGACAATAAGTACTTTGAGTGCTTCGGACATAACATTTCCTTTTGGTTCTATTTATTATAGCATTTCCAACACTGATCTGGCTACACTTATTCATACTTAGAATTTACAATATTTTGAGCTAAAATATGGGTAATGAGTAAGGATAAGAGAAAGATGAGAAACAGTAAATATATATATATGTGAGTTTAGAGATAAGTACTTGAGCATAATTATGTACAAAAATGAGGATTGAGCATGAAGAATTATACTAAAAACCTCAAAAAGAGTGGTGTGAAATTTGTAAGAGTCCTCTGGTGTGATAATGCAAATATCATCAGAGCAAAGTCCATACACATCAATTATTTGACAAATACGTTACAAGATGGCATCAAGATAGCAAAAGCGCAGATGGCTATTCCTGTGATGTATGATGCGGTTGTCCCCTCTACTGGTCTTAGTCCTGTTGGTGAAGTGACGCTGCTGCCGGATCTTAATACGCTGAAAATTTTGCCATTTGCTAAAGGTCAAGCCTCTATGATAGGCGACATGAAGACGTTAGGAGAGTTGCAAGCTTGGGAACACTGCCCAAGAGCGTATTTGAAAAAACAGATAAAAAGGCTTGAAAAGAGAGGACTAAGCCTCAAAGCTGTTTTTGAAAATGAGTTTTATCTTCTTAAAAAAGACGACAAAGGCAAACTGCTAAAAACGGATAACACTGTTTTTGCTATGACATCCTCTGCAAATGAGAAGGCTGACTTTTTGTTGGACTTAGAAAATGCTTTGCAGAGACAGGGGTTAAAGGTTGAAAGTTACTATAGTGAGTCGGGTCCGGGACAACAAGAGCTTAACATACGCTACAGTGACGCACTCACCTCTGCCGATAACCAAATCACCTATAGAGAAACACTCAAAGGAGTTGTGTCCCAACATCAGTACATCGCATCATTTATGCCTAAAATATTTGAAGAGAGTGGCGGCAGCGGAACCCATTTAAACTTCTCATTGTGGAAAGATGGTGTTAATGTCAGCGGTGATAAAAAAAGTGAAAATGGCATAAATGAAGAGGCTTCACAATTTGTCACAGGTATTTTACACCATCTCAAAGCACTCTGTGCCGTAACGATTCCGAGTGTAAACTCTTATCGCAGAATTATTCCGCACTACTGGGCAGGTGCCTATGTCTCCTGGGGCTACTATAACAGAGAAGCCAGCATACGCATCTCTAAAAACAGTGCACAAACGAAAGCACAAAGATTTGAGCTTAAGGTTTCAGATGCTTCGGCAAACCCTTATTTGGCATTGGGCGCGTTGATTGCTTGTGGCTTAGATGGTATAGAAAAGCGTATGAAACTGCCTACAGAAACAACGATTGATCCGGGCTATGTTTCTAAAGAAGAGTCAAAAGAGCGCGGCATAGAGAGACTACCAGAAGATCTTGGAGAAGCATTGGAGTATCTTGGAAAAGATAGTATCATCTTAAACTCCATGGGAGTAGGGCTGGCAAAATCATTTTTTGAAGTGCGTAAATTTGAATGGGAAAACTTAAAAGATGCCACCTTGGAAGAAGAGGTAGCGGTCATGTTAGAAAAATATTAAGGGCTAAAATGCAACTGCTACAACCACTATTTGGAATGTTTGTTTTTATCGGCATTGCGTGGCTTCTGAGTGAAAAACGTTCGGCAATCCGGCCAAAAACTGTTGCTGCCGGATTGCTGGCTCAGTTTCTATTTGGATTATTACTACTCAAAACTCCAGGCATACAGGAGGCGTTTCTCAGTCTGAATGCCTTGGTCAATGCTATCTCTCAGGCAACGGAAGCGGGTACAGCCTTTGTTTTTGGTTTTCTAGGAGGCGCTCAAACTCCTTACGATACGACACATCCGACAAACAGTTTTATCCTCGCTTTTCGTGCTTTGCCGTTAGTGCTAGTCATCAGTGCCATCTCATCTTTACTCTATTACTGGCGTATTTTACCGCTTGTCATCAATGCTTTTTCATGGATCTTGCAAAAAAGCCTTGGTATTAGCGGTGCCCTTGGATTGGGAGCTGCGGCAAATGTTTTTGTTGGCATGATTGAAGTCCCTTTGATGATCCGTCCTTATTTAAGAGAACTTTCACGTTCGGAACTGTTTGCCTTGATGAGCACTGGTATGGCAACCATTGCAGGAACAGTCATGGTGCTCTATGCCAGTATTGTGGGCAGTGTTATCGAAGGGGCTATGGGGCATATTTTTGCTGCTTCACTCTTGAGTGTGCCAGCCGTATTGATGCTCGCGCATATTATGATTCCCGAAGAAGAGCAATTACAATCACAAACACAATTTAAATTGCCTGCGACAGCGAGCAGCAGTATGGATGCGATCACTAAAGGAACCGTTGATGGTATACAGCTTCTTATCAATATTATTGCTATGCTGATTGTATTTGTGGCTTTGGTACATCTTGCAAATCAGATGCTTGCCTTGATCTCTGGCGATGAAGTTCTTACTCTGCAGAAAATTTTGGGCTGGATGATGGCGCCATTAGTCTGGTTGACTGGCATCCCATGGTCAGAAGCTCCGCAAGCAGGTGCTTTGATGGGGATAAAAACCATTTTAAATGAGCTGCTTGCTTATTTGCAATTGGCGAATACGGACAGTTCAGTCTTAAGTCAGCATAGTAAGACAATCATGCTCTATTCTCTCTGCGGATTTGCAAACTTGGGCAGTCTAGGTATTACGATAGGCGGCTTGGGTGCCATGGCTCCGGAGCGCAAAGGTGAGATTATAGAACTTGGATTCAAATCGATCATTGCTGGTACGTTGGCGACCTTGATGACCGGTGCATTAGCCGGAATGTTACTATAGTAAAATTATCAGATATTAAAGCAGTAAAATAAATGATTACAACATATTATGGTTTATACTTCTATATGTATAAAGGGGAATAGATGCTTGGTTGGTTGACTGATAGTATAACGACGTTAAATGGAATTGTTTGGGGACCTATGATGCTTCTCCTCATACTGGGAACCGGATTTTACCTAATGGGCGGATTGCGCTTGATGCCTCTGCGACAGTTGGGTAGAGGGTTTAGATTGCTTTGGAGAGGTCGTAAGGGAGTGGGCGAGGGAGAGATCAGTCCTTTTAATGCTTTGATGACCTCACTCTCTGCAACCATAGGAACAGGAAATATAGCAGGAGTGGCAACGGCGATTTTTCTTGGTGGTCCAGGTGCGCTTTTTTGGATGTGGATGACGGCACTTGTTGGAATGGCGACCAAATATTCCGAGGCAGTACTGGCAGTCCATTACCGAGAAAAAGACAAGCAAGGCAATCATGTCGGCGGACCGATGTACTACATTAAAAACGGTCTGGGAAAAAAATGGAAATGGCTGGGAACACTTTTTGCCGTCTTTGCGGTACTGGCAGGTTTTGGTATTGGAAACACCATCCAGTCAAATTCGGTAGCAGATGCGCTTCAAACTACCTTTCATGTGCCTCCTTTACTGACAGGCATGATGCTCTCTATTTTAGTCTTTTCTGTGCTAATTGGAGGCGTACGTCGTATTGCTGTGCTGGCAGGGAAGCTTGTTCCGCTTATGGCACTGCTTTATGTCGGTGGAGGGATTGTCATTTTGA
>Ga0164318_10005243_pt1 | contig 12523 bp, 9 predicted proteins | sample GuaBasSedimGuay9_FD_113734 | JGI IMG/M metagenome (GOLD analysis project Ga0164318, IMG submission 113734) | Subseafloor sediment microbial communities from Guaymas Basin, Gulf of California, Mexico - Guay9, Core 4571-4, 0-3 cm | ecosystem: Environmental > Aquatic > Marine > Hydrothermal vents >... | reverse complement strand
TTGGTGCCCTTCCTGTTGACTCAGGCGGAGTCCATGTTGCCAGACAACCGTTTTCCGCAACAATAGCTTCTTTTGCATTAACAGCCTCAGCGATAGTCTCCTTTCTTGATAGATTTCTTATCACCTGTCTATGGTTTCCAAGAATTTTTTCCAGTTCAGCTTCAAATTCCATTATGCATCTCTCCAATATATCATTATAAAACAAACAATATATGTTCATTTTATCCTGACAATAAATTGCCGGCCTATTTTTTAATGTCCTTTGACGGGACAAAACAATGCTTACTCCAACTCATTTTCCCCCATTCTTCCCGTCTTCCTTTAACCCTATCTCCCTCTTACCCCTTCTTCGCTTCATCATTGACCGCATTTACCTTTTCAAAAACAGGTGTATTTTGGTTTAGCCAGATCAGTACCTTGTCAAACTCTTCTTTAAGTTCTTTAAAAGCTTTGCCTCTATGACTCACAAGATTCTTTTCTTCTCCGGTCATTTCGGCAAAGGTCTTTTTAAAAGGCGGATAATAGAAGATCGGATCATATCCAAAACCGTTTTTACCCCTTGGTTTTTCAGCGACAAGACCTTCGCAGCGCGCTTCGTATGTTAAGGCCGGTGCATTGCTTCCCGGAACGGCAATAGATATAACGCATTCAAATGCACAGCGTCGGTCTGTTTTGTCTTTCATCTCCTCTAACAGTTTGGCACAACGGGTTTCATCGGTTGCATTTTCACCGGCATATCGGGCGGAATGTACTCCCGGCGCTCCGCCAAGAGCTTCTACCAGCAGTCCTGAATCATCGGCTAAAGCAGGAAAACCCAAAATAGTAGCGGTAAAATTTGCCTTTTTGTAAGCGTTCTGATCAAAAGTATCTCCATCTTCTTCAACTGGCGGTATAGGACCAAAATCATCTAAATTTTTAATTATAACAGGGAAGTCTTTTAAAAGTTCCTTAATTTCTGCGTGTTTTTTTTTGTTTCTTGTCGCAAGAACCAATGTAATTAAATTTTTCATGGTGCCCTTTCGCTAATTTTTTATGCTCCCTCTCCTCCGTTCACAGCAACTTTCAGGCATCTGGTTCACAAAAGAGGAGGAAGTACATTGCTGCCTAACTTTTTGAGAAGTTACCGCCTTTAATCCAAGAATGTCCGTTTAAATATATTTTCCTGTTCATCCAGAATTGTTTTTAAAATTTCTATACCCGTCAAAGGATTCATTATTACACATCGAAAAACCACGATATTTTTTTTAAACTTGCCTGAACTCATCAATGTCGTTCTTGAGACAAAACTTTTGCCCGCTTCTCTTTGCAGTCTTTGAACGGTTCTGTTTATTTCGTTTAATCTCTTGTTGATGGATATTTCCTTGTCTGTATCAGATTTTAAAAGTTGTTGTCTGATATGGAAAGGACATATTCTGTATGTAAGAATATTTAGTTCCGGCGGGGTCAAAAGTTCAAAATTTTTCCTTCTTTCAATCTCTTTGGCAAAAATCTTGGCTGTTTCAATTCCATGTTCAATAAGCAGTGCATATCCCTGCCTGCCCATTATTTTGAGCGTGCTGTCAAGAATAAGTGAAGTTGCCTCCCTTGAACCTGCAATCGATTTAATGCCAAGATCCAAAGAGCCGGGACGGTTTACATAGCTCGCATAATATGCAATCATATCCATGACTAGTGGATTCTTAAAATATACCATACCGCAACTCATGGGCATATAAAACTGTTTGTGGCCGTCTATGGTTACCGAATCGGCTAATTCTATACCCTTAAGCAGTTTTTTGTATTTTTCAGACAGCAGGATCGGTCCACCCCAGGCCGCATCAACATGAAAATGTATTCTGTTTTTTTTGCATATCTCCGCAATTTCTGTAAGCGGGTCAACAGTTCCGGTTTCCGTTGTTCCGGCGATTCCGACAACTGCCATAATTGTGTTTCCACTGCTTTCCCTTTTTATCTTTTTTATAGTATCTTTAAGAATGTTCAGATCTATCTTGTTCTTATCATCGACATCTATGCCGATGATATTTTTATTTCCAATTCCGAGAAGCCCTCCGGCTTTTCTAAGAGAAAAATGACCCAGCCTTGAAACAAGAACAACGCATCTATCGATTCCATAAGCCTTGTATGCGGCCTGTATTCCTTCTTTCTCCACGCCTTCAAAATCCGCTTTAGGCTGCAGAAGGGAATTTCTGGCAACCCATAATGCGGTAATATTTGCCAGGGTGCCGTCATCAACAAAACACCCCAAAGTAGTATTGGTATTTTGTACATGCATTTCATAAAATTTATCACTGTATTGATAGATCAGTCTGTGAATTTTGGCAAGTACCTGTTTTTCAACAACGGAAACCACTTTTGAAGTTTCCAGTTTCACAACATTTTGATTAAGGGCGGTAATAATGGTTTTAAGATGAACCATGAAAAAAGGAATGGCCGATGTCATGTGCCCTACAAAATAAGGAGAAGCGACATTTACCGCATGAGGCGCGATATCGACAATCAAATCGGTTATTACATCTTCAAGTTTTTTTTCGGGATTCTTTTTTACAATGGTGTCGGTAAATCTATCTGACAGCTCCTTCAGACTGATCTTTTCAGTAATGCCTACATATCTGTTAATAAAATCATGCAGTCCGAAGAGTATCTGCTCCATATGTTTTAGCAGTACGGAACGGGTGGCATCATTTTCCGGTCTTCGGAATATGAGTTTAAGTGTTTCCCATCCGTGGGCAAATTCTGTTTCTTTTGAGGTTTTGCTTGTCTGTTTCATTGACTTTTTTAGTTAGAGTTCATCCTTAAAAAAGGATTCTCGTTCAAGATTCGTTAATATCCAAGACCCGTTCAAGATAAAGGCATACGAATAAAATAACCGCAGGTATCTGTCATTTCCACGAACCGCCTCAGCAGGCACAGCAAAAAATGAAAATGAGGCAGCGCCTAAAAGTCCATTTTATAAATAGCTAAGATTCCTATATTCATAATTTTCATATATATTTCATATATATTTCATATATATAATGATGCTTCATTTAAGATAAGAGTTTGAATTTAACATAACTTTATATTATAAGCTATTTAGGGAGAAAAAACTATACAAAATATAAAATTTATGTTAGGTGGTTCCATTTTAAGAACAAATTTTTATATGGAGGATAATGATGAACTGGCTTACTGATACGTTTGCAACTTCTATTGGAAAGAAGCTGATGATGGCAATTACCGGATCTTGCTTTTGCTGCTTCCTGTTGGGACATCTTGCAGGCAATCTGACCATTTATGGAGGAAAAGATTCTTTTAACGCTTATGCAGAGCATCTTCATTCCCTGGGTCTGCTGATTAACATTGCTGAGACAGGTCTTTTGATTTTTGCGGCGGTTCATATTCTAACCGGCCTGTACCTTTTTTATCAAAATCTTAAAGCAAGACCGGTCAGATATATTGTAAACAAAAGAGCGGGCGGCCGTACAATCGGTTCGTCAACCATGCCTTACACCGGTTTTATTATTTTGGCTTTTGTTATTTTTCATCTGAACAATTTTCATTTTGTAGACAAGACAAATACGACAATTTCCCAAATTGTATCCAGTGCATTTTCAAATCCAGTATACACTGCTATCTATATTATCGCAATGATTGTTGTCGCGATTCATGTAAGCCATGGATTCTGGAGTGCATTTCAGACCATTGGTGCAAATCATGTAAAATATATGCCGTTTATCATGATGCTTAGTATTCTGTTTGGCTTGGTAATAGGTATAGGCTTTGGTTTTATTCCGGTTTATATTTTGCTTATCGCTTAGAAAGGAAAAGTTATGGAGCTCGATGCAAAAATTCCAGGAGGTCCTCTCAAGGATAAATGGGATAGACACCGTTTTGAAACAAAATTAGTAAATCCCGCCAACAAGAGAAAGTTTAATCTGATTGTTGTGGGCACCGGCCTTGCCGGCAGTTCGGCAGCAGCATCACTTGCCGAACTGGGCTATAATATAAAATGCTTTTGTATCCAGGACAGTCCCAGGCGTGCGCATAGCATTGCCGCACAGGGGGGAATCAATTCGCCAAAAAACTATCCTAATGACGGAGACAGTATTTGGCGCCTCTTCTACGACACTGTAAAGGGCGGAGATTTCAGAGCAAGGGAGGCTAATATCTACAGGCTTGCTCAGGTGAGCGTTAATATTATCGATCAGTGCGTTGCCCAGGGAGTTCCTTTTGCCCGGGAATATGGCGGCTTGATTGCTAACCGGAGTTTTGGCGGTGCCCAGGTTTCAAGAACATTTTACGCCAGAGGACAGACCGGACAGCAGCTTCTTTTAGGTGCCTACAGCGCTTTATCCCGCCAGATAGCAGCCGGTAAGGTAGAAATGTTTCCGCGGCGGGAGATGTTGGATGTTGTTGTGGTAAATGAGCAGGCCAGGGGAATTGTCACAAGGAATTTAATTACAGGTGAAATTGAATCCCATGCCGCCGATGCGGTTATTTTATGTACCGGCGGGTATGCAAATGTTTTCTATCTTTCAACCAATGCCATGGGTTCCAATGTAACTGCAGCCTTCAGGGCCTACAAAAGAGGTGCTCTTTTCGCCAACCCCTGTTATACCCAGATTCATCCCACCTGTATTCCGGTACACGGAACCTATCAATCCAAATTGACACTGATGAGTGAAAGTTTAAGAAATGATGGCCGTGTGTGGGTTCCAAAAAATCCAGGGGACAAGCGTCCTCCAAATCAGATACATGAATCGGAAAGGGATTATTACTTAGAGAACAAATATCCGAGTTTTGGAAACCTGGTTCCCCGTGATGTTGCGTCACGAAATGCCAAAGAACAGTGTGATATGAATAAGGGAGTTGGCAGTACAGGGCTTGCAGTATATCTTGATTTTGCAGATGCCATTAAAAGAGATGGAAAAGATGTAATTGCCAAGAAATATGGCAACCTTTTCCATATGTACGAAAAAATAACCGCCGATGATCCGTATCAGACTCCGATGATGATCTTTCCCGCGACCCATTACACTATGGGCGGTTTATGGGTTGACTACAATCTGATGAGCAACCTTGACGGTCTTTTTGTTCTGGGTGAAGCCAATTTTTCCGATCATGGTGCAAACAGGCTCGGTGCAAGCGCCTTGATGCAGGGGCTTGCAGATGGATATTTTATTATTCCTTATACAATCGGAGGATATCTTGCAGAAGCAAGTTTTGAGAAAGTGACAATTGATCATGCTGCTTTTAAAGAGGCAGAAAAGGAGGCTGACTTACATATCCGGAAACTTTTATCTATAAATGGAAAACGGACGGTCGATGATTTTCACAGGGAGCTTGGCCATATTCTCTGGAATTACTGCGGCATGTCTCGAAACGATGAAGGGCTTTTAAAGGGCAAAGAGCTCATTCGTAAGCTTAGAGAAGAATTCTGGGAAAATGTTACTGTTCCGGGTTCAAGGGTCGAATTCAACCAAAGCCTTGAAAAAGCGGGCCGTGTCGCTGATTTTCTTGAGTTTGGCGAGTTGATGTTAACCGATGCATATGAGCGTAAAGAATCATGCGGCTGCCATTTCAACGAAGCGTATCAGACCGAGGAAAATGAAGCGAAACGTGACGATGAAAATTTTTGTCATGTTTCCGCATGGGAATATGCTGGTGATGATAAGGAGCCTGTATTTCACAAGGAGCCGCTGGTTTTTGAAAATATTGAATTAACACAAAGGAGTTACAAATGACAGAGACACTGGATTTAACTCTGAAAATCTGGCGTCAAAGCGGGCAAAATGTCAGGGGTAGATTAGAAACATATGTTGTCAAAAATATTTCAACCGACATGTCATTTTTAGAAATGTTAGATATTTTAAATGAACAGCTTACCCTTGAAGGAAAAGATCCAATTGCATTTGACCATGATTGCAGGGAAGGTATTTGCGGTATGTGTGGTGCGGTGATAAATGGCCGTGCCCATGGCCCTGAAAAAGGTACAACCCTTTGTCAGCTTCATATGAGACAATTTTCCAATAATGATACGATTATTATTGAGCCGTGGCGGTCAAGAGCATTTCCTTTAATAAAGGATCTGGTTGTAGATCGCAGCGCTTTTGACAAGATTATCCAGGCCGGCGGTTATATTTCAGTCAATACCGGCGGAGTGCCGGATGCAAATGTGATCCCCATACCCCAGGAGACAGCCGAAAAAGCCATGGATGCTGCAGCATGTATTGGATGCGGTGCATGTGTTGCGGCCTGCCCCAATGCATCTGCCATGCTTTTTGTAGGCGCCAAGGTTTCTCACCTTGCTCTGCTGCCGCAGGGAAGACCTGAAGCGGCAAAACGTGTGCTGGCAATGGTCGAAAAGATGGATGAGCTCGGTTTTGGAAATTGTACAAATGAAAGAGAATGTGAAGCCGAATGTCCAAAAGAGATATCCATTACCAATATTGCCAGGATGAACAGGGAATTTGTCAAAGCATCCTTTTTTTCACCCATGAAACTCTCAGCAAATAGTTAGAAGCTGTTTTAAAACTGATGAATCGGCTGCAAAAGCGTGAGTGCGGTTTAAATTATTGCAAATTTTCGGCAAACAGGCCCACTCAAATTTACAACAATTTATTCTCGCTCTCACACTTTTTCGCTTCGATTCCCTGCTTTTAAAACAGCTTCTTAGATCTATGCACTCGAGGTATTTTTCGGGAGAGCCGAAAATCCGCCCGATGTCAGCTTTCCGATTGACCAGGCGGGATTAATGGCACATTTACCCGTTTTCCCCTTCTTAGTTTAAAAGCCCGTCCTTACCAGTGCTGGAAAGGCGGGCATTTCTGCAATATCCTGCATACCATGACCGCAATCATTTCTTGATTACCGCCACTGCCGGCAACTGTAAGGCTGTTTCAAAACCTTCATATTTTTCTGCGCCCTTTTTCTGTCCGCCATGCTACCTGCGGTGCAGGCAGGGAATAAGTACTTTGTTTGAGATTCCAGCTTCAATAATATGTTGCACTTAATATTTATAATTTTGAAAGGGATGTTGCTTTTCGTCTGGTTCCCATACTCTTTGCGCGGGAATCCGTATGGTATGCATTTCCAAACTGGAGCATGGGAGCGAGAAAGCGAAAACCGTTAAAAGTGTAAACTGCTTTTGTGCATTTATGAAGGATGTCCAATATTTTATGCAATCGTTCGCCTGTTCACACCTTACACTAACAGATGCAATAGACGGGAAGATACCGATGCTGAGCGAAAATGGAGACTTTCAGGCGGTCCACAAGAATTTCAGGTTAAGTTAATAACTCTAAAAACCGATAAAAACTCCAGGTCATATCGGTGACCCGCCTTTTTGCTAATTTTTAGATGTATAATTTAATTTATCAGTTTTGTAAACCAAAGTGCCTAAAAGTTGCGGAGAAACAGAGAAACGGAGAAACGGGGAGATGGAATCTTCGCCAATGCATAAGGGATACAAATTTCACATAGGCGGCTTTGAGCTATCAATTAGCCTGTCTGTCTGCATGCAGCGCACAGGCAGGCCAAAGGCGTACCACAACTCCCCCTGCAAATAAAAACGACTTTGCCTTTTTTATCGCGGAGTTTCTGAAAATAATGACAAAAAATACCCCCCGGAAAGCAAAAATTTTATGTGTTGACGATGATTCTGCTTTACTTGCGATTTATACAAAATATCTTGAAAATACGGAATACGAATCGAGAACCGCGGTCAGCGCTGAAGAAGGACTTGAAACAGCAAAGAAGTTTGTTCCCGACATTATTATCAGCGATGTCGTGATGCAGGGAGAAAGCGGCCTGAATTTTTGCAAAAAAATCAAAAAGTTGCCTTATCTTTCTACTTCTATTTTTATATTTGCATCAGGGTTGGCGGTTGAATTGGATGATGTCGTTAAAGGGCTTGATATTGGCGCAGATGACTATTTTATTAAGCCAATTAATAAAAAAGAACTTCTTGCCAAGATAAGATCTTTTTTAAGAATAAAATCTCAGCGGGATGAACTTGTTTATGCTAACAAGAAATTAAGCAAAGCATTTAAATACTTAAAAAGTTATAAAGACGAAAATGAAAAAAAGAATAAAGCTCTGTTCAAAGAAAAGGAGATGCTTCAAAACTCACTTAAACAGATATCTCTTCTGGTGAAAGACAGGGAAAGAACAAATAAGAAGTTGGAACTTTATAATAAAGCACATCAAAAAAGCTTTAACAGTGTTATAACGATTCTTTCAACAATTATTGATTCAAAAAGACAGTATCATCGGGGCCATTCAAAAAAAGTTTCTGAAATATCTATTTTTATTGCCGGAGAACTCAAGCTTTCAAAAGTCCGGATACGTAATATAAAAATTGCCGCGCTTCTGCATGAAATAGGAAAGTTATCATTTTCAGACAGGTTGACAATGAAAAACCCTGAAAAGTATTCACAAAAAGAGAGAAACTTTTTGTACCAACATCCTGTAAAAGGAGCTGCTTTGCTTGAAAAATTTTCAGGATTTGAAAAAATTGCGAAAATTATTAGACATATTCATGAAAATTTTGATGGCACAGGAGTTCCAGATGGCCTGCGAGGTGATGAAATACCAATTGGTTCAAGAATAATCTCAGCAGCAGGTATTTTTGACAATCTTGTATATAGAAAAAAAAACACTTTGGCGAGCAATGAATTGGAACGTATTGAAGAAGAAACAGGGACCAAATATGACCCAACGGTTGTACGCTTTCTACGTAAATATGCAAATTTGTATCCGGCAGATAAGACGGATAAAACAAAGGAACTTAGTGTTTATGATCTCAAACCGGGCATGAAGCTGGCATCCGGTATTTTCACCGCAAGTGGAACGAAACTGCTTCCCATAGGCTCTTTATTAACAGAAGATTCAATAAATCAGATTGCCCGGCACAGCAAGCTCGGTCTTTTGGTGGAAACAGTTTTTATTGAAGAGATTGAATAAAAAATGGATTTAGCAACAATAATTGGCGTTGTTTCAGGTATTGGGCTGGTGGTTGCTTCCATACTGATGGGCAGCGGCCTTGGCCTGTTTATTAATATCCCGTCACTAATGATAGTCGGGGGCGGAACAGTTGCAGCTACTCTGATCGCATATCCGCTTAAAGAGTTTTTCCTGGTTATAGGGCTGTTCATTAAAGTTTTTATATTTAAATTGGTAAAACCGGAAGATCTGATTAAGCAGCTGATCGATATTTCAAACAAGGCCAGGAAAGGAGGTTTGCTTTCCATTGAAGATGATATTTCAAAAGTTAAAGACCGTTTCTTTGCAAAGGCGCTCCAGATGACAGTTGACGGAGCAAAAATTGGTGACATTTCATCCATAATGAAAAAAGAGATATCCCTTCTGCAAAAAAAACATAAAGTCGGCTGGGAAATATTCGGCTCTATGGGAAGTTATGCTCCGGCATTCGGCATGATAGGAACGCTTATCGGGCTTGTCCAGATGCTGGCAACCCTGGATGATCCCTCTACGATCGGACCTAAAATGGCCGTTGCAATGATAACGACATTTTATGGCGCCTTAATTGCAAATCTGTTTTTTATTCCCATGTCTGCTAAACTGAAAATAAGGAGCGAAGAAGAATCGCTCAATATGAATATATTATTTGAAGGGGTTATGTCCATAAGGGCAGGGGAGCATCCCAGGATTTTGGAAGATAAATTAACCGTTTATCTTTCATCCTCAAAAAAGAACCAGGACAAGGGTAAATCTAAAAAATAAGGTAGAGTTCATCCAGCAAATTTAGCTTGTACTTTAGATATTGCTTTTCATCCGGTTCACATACTCTTTGCGCGGGAACCCGTATGGTATGCATTTCCATGCAAAGATCGTGATTCAAAATTCATTATTTCTGGATAGAATTCATAATATGGCAATTGAAAAGGAAAAACCTGAAAAAAAATCAGACGAGACAGATGAAGAGCATTTTTTTTCTCCAGAGCCTGAGGACGAGCCGGAAGTTGAGGGCGGGGGAGGGGGCGGCGAATGGATAATGACCTATGCGGATCTTGTAACCCTTCTTTTCGCTTTTTTTGTTTTACTTTTCGCTATGAGTTCAACCCAGCAGGAAGCCTTTAAAGAGCTGGTGCAATCTTTAAAAAGCGCACTGGGCGTACAACAGACACCTGAGGCCGGAACAAGGGAAGGACTGATCATGCCGGAAGTTCCTCCTGAGGAAAGAAAAGAGAAAAATGACAAAGAATCTATTGGTGAACTTAGTGCAATGGTTCAAGAAGAGATTGACGATATAGCTTCAGAAGTACGTGAACTTATCATGGTCAACCGGCTTGGCGGAAAGGTCAGGGTGATAGTAGATGAAAGGGGGACAATAATAATGATTTCAGATATTCTCCTCTTTCCTGTTGGTAAAGCTACCATGACTGATCAGGGCCGGAAAATAATAAAAAAAATTTATGAAATATTAGCTAAGTTTTCATACCCTGTAAAAATATCCGGTCACACAGACAATGTCCCAATACATACTGAAAAACATGCTTCAAACTGGGAGCTTTCTACAAATAGGGCATGCGAAGTTGTTCGGCTGCTAATCGATGAGGGGATTGATCCAAGGAGTTTATCCGCTGAAGGCTATGGAGAATATCGTCCTGTGGCAACTAATAATACAGCCGAAGGACGAGCTCAAAACAGAAGAGTTGAAATCATATACGAACGACAGGTTATTGCAGAAAAACTTGAGGAGAATATATATTAGGAGTTGCATATCACTTACGTTTCGATATTTTTTTTGTAACTTCCCAATAAGTTCGGGCAGCGATGGGAAAATCCCCCTCGATCCCCCTTTTTCAAAGGGGTAAGCACATAAAGTACCCGAACTTTTTGAGAAGTTATGTTTTTTATACTTATCGAATTAAAACATGTTACGTTCAAGTTACAAATAACCTATGCGGGGAGAATTGCGGTGCGCCTTTGGCCTGTCTGTGCGCTGCACGCAGACAGGCGTGCTGATTGACAACCCAAATCTGCCGGAGAATTTGTATCCCTTATGTATTGGCAGAGTTTTAGCCTCCCCATCCCACCGTCTTACAGCAACTCTCAGGCATTTTGGTTTACAAAACAGAATCTCCGCAACAATGCACGATGATCCCTTCTTTTTATTAAAGAGGGAAGGCATGAAAGTTGAAAAAATTATTCGGCATGCAAGACTACGGAAAAACAGTTAAAGGTTGCCCAAACAGTATCTCCTTCCTTAAGCCTGAGATATTTGGCGCTTTTTGTGCTTACAATCGAACAAAGATCTGTCCCATCAGAAATGCGTATAACATACTCGGAGCTTACTTTGCCCTTATTAATCCGTACGACAATGCCGTTAAATCTATTTTCAGCGCTACACACTGGTTCTTCAACAGTCTTCTGTAAGATGACACAAGGGGCTTTCACTTCTGCTGTTATAAGCTTTCCCTTTTCCAATCCAAGCTGCTCCAGGCTTTCGTTTGTAATCATAGTGGTTACCTTGTAACCACCGATGGTAGCTAATTCCACCCGGGCCTGGATGGTACCGCTTAGAATCTCCTGAATTTTACCGAAAAAGGAGTTACGGGCGCTGGTTTTACGTGAGGATTCCCTTTCCATAAACAATTTTATTATTCTCCTGATTTCGTCCTTGGAAAAAGAAACAAAGGATGTGGTCAGATTGGGCGTTGAATGCCCTAACATCATTTGAACAGCAGGCAACGGCATGTTGCTATGCATCAACTCTACGGCCCGGGCTTTGCGGATCATTTCCGGGCCCCCCAAATGTTTCAAAAATCCGCACGCTTCAGCGCGTTCGTAGAACTTTCGCCTTACAAAGCCGGGATCAATATCGAATAAGTTGGGAAAGGAATCTTTGAAAGCAGGATCGGCCAGTGTCGACTGGATTTCACGGGATAAGGATTCCGAAATTTGAACTTGTCTGGATTTTGTCTCACTGTCAGGGTCTGTGTTATAAAAAAGAACTAATTGTCGATCATGATCGATATCGTTAAACGGATCAAGAGCCAATACTTCATTCAACTTCCCTCCGGTATAGCGAATTAACAAGAAAATGAGTAAAATCCGCCTGCGGGACAAGCAAACGTCTCGGCGCTGTGAGCCCTCAGCCCACTTACGAAATGATTCTTCCAATTGACTGAGCTGAACGGCATCCAGGCATTGCTTCTTATCAGGCGCAGATAAAATACGTACGTGGTTTATATCTTTTGGCATCGACAACGGCTGATCGGATCCTTCCTGAGATCTCGGATTTTTTTTATTGAATCCATATGGCTATTCTTTGTCAACTACTGTCAGCCCTGCCTGCGGCAGGCAGGTAAAGCAGACAGCTTGTAAGTGAACTCAAACGGTTGCGCAATTGCCAAAGGCCTTTGCAACCTCGTTCCCTACGATGCGCTGGTTGACGGCAGCGCTACCTGGATAGCATTTAGCGTCCAGGTAATTTTGCCGAATATTTCGGCTTGCATTGATGCCGGCATTAAGAGAGAAACCACAATGTTTGCACTTGAAAACAGCTTGAGATTGCCGG